>Ga0160464_100154_pt1 | contig 72934 bp, 58 predicted proteins | sample HID1971I_E11MG_FD_108275 | JGI IMG/M metagenome (GOLD analysis project Ga0160464, IMG submission 108275) | Enriched millipede-associated microbial communities from UW Madison campus, WI, USA - HID1971I_E11 MG | ecosystem: Host-associated > Arthropoda: Insects > Digestive system > Unclassified ... | reverse complement strand
AGCATGGCCAACGTGCGTGTGACCGCGGGCGGTGAGAAGCTGCTTTCTTTGGTTACTTTCTTTGCAGCAGCAAAGAAAGTGACCCCCGCCCCGGGGAGGGGCAGTGCTAATAGACCACCGCGATACCGGGATCCGGCGAAGAAAAACCGCAATTCACTCCGCCGCATTCGCGTGCCGCGCGCCCCCCTGCCTCCGAGCGCGCCGCGCCTCGGAGCGAATACGAAACCGATCCATATAAAGATAAACAACAGGCGTCGTATAAAGCGTCAACATCTGACTAACGATCAACCCGCCGACAATCGCAATCCCAAGCGGCGCGCGCATCTCCGACCCTTCTCCGGTACCGAACGCGAGCGGCAACGCGCCGAGCAACGCGGCGGCGGTCGTCATCATGATCGGGCGAAAGCGCAAGAGACACGCTTCGCGAATCGCGTCCTGCGGCGTTTGCGCACCATGCCGCGTCGCCTCGATCGCGAAATCGACCATCATGATCGCGTTCTTCTTCACGATCCCGATCAGCAGAATCACCGCGATCAACGCAATGATGCTGAACTCCGTCTTGAACAGCAGCAGCGCGAGCAGCGCGCCGATACCCGCGGACGGCAGCGTCGAAAGAATCGTGATCGGATGGATGTAGCTCTCGTACAAAATGCCGAGCACGATATAGACCGCCGCCAGCGCCGCGAGAATCAAAAGCGGCTGGTCGTTGAGCGATTGCTGGAAAGCCTGCGCCGTGCCCTGGAAACTGCCGTGAATGGTCTGCGGCACGCCGATCTCCGCCATCGTTTCGTAGATCGCGGCGGTCGCGTCGGACAGGGACTTGCCCGGCGGCAGGTTGAACGAGATCGTCGACGCGACGAACTGGCTCTGGTGATTCACCGAAAGCGGCGTATTGCCCGGCCCGAACTTCGCGATGGCCGACAGCGGGACCATCGTTTCCTTCGATGTCGATACCGCCGCGCCCGACGACGAACCGTTCTTGCCCGTCGCCGCAATCGCGTTCGTGGCGGAGTTCTTCACCGCGGCGAGCGCGAGGGCGGCCGTGGTGTCGCTCGTGCTCGTCGATGCTCCGCCCGCGCCGGTCGATCCGGTCGCGGCAGTGGATGCGGTCGAGGTCGTGCCGGAGGTCGTGGTCGATTGCGTCGATGCCGAACCGCTCGCCGTGCCGCCCGACGTGCTGATGTAGAGCTGCTTGAGCGTCTCCGGGTCCTGCCAGTACTTCGGCGCGAGCTCCATCACCACGTGATACTGCGACAGCGGGTTGTAGATGGTCGAGACCTGACGCTGGCCGAACGCGTCGTAGAGCGTGTTGTCGATCTGCGCGGGCTTGATGCCGAGACGCGCGGCCGTCGAGCGGTCGAACGTGACCATCGCTTCGAGGCCGCCCTGTTGCTGGTCGGAGTTGACGTCGGTGAGCTCGGGGCGCTTTTGCAGCGCATCGGTGAGGAGCGGCCCCCACTTGTAGAGATCGGATGTGGTGTCGGACAACAGCGTGAACTGATATTGCGCGTTCGACTGCCGCCCGCCCACGCGAATGTCCTGCACCGCCTGCAGGAACGTGCGCGCCCCCGCGACGTCCGCGAGCGGCTTACGCAATCGGTTGATCACCTGATCGGCGGACACCTTGCGCTCGCTCTTCGGCTTGAGCGAGATGAACATGAAGCCCGAATTGGTCGAACGCCCGCCGGTGAAGCCCGCGACGCTATCGACGGCCGGGTCCGCCTCGACGATCTTCATCATCTCCGCGAACTTGACCTTCATCGCCTGAAACGACGTGCTCTGGTCCGCTTGAATGCCGCCGATGATGCGCCCCGTGTCCTGCTGCGGAAAAAAGCCCTTCGGCACAATCACGTACAGATAAATGTTCAGCCCGATGGTCGCGAGCAAAACCAGGAGAATTGTGCGCGGATGCGCGAGCGCCCAGCCGAGCGTGCGCGCGTAGGCGCGCTGCATGCGATCGAACTGACGTTCAAGCCAGCGCGCGACGCGGCCTTCTTCCTTGCGGTCGTGCGGTTCCTGAAGAAGGCGCGAGCACATCATCGGCGTGACGGTCAGCGACACGACGAGCGACACCGCGATCGCGAGCGAAAGCGTCAGCGCGAACTCGCGGAACAGCCGCCCGACGATGCCGCCCATCAGCAGGATCGGCAGGAACACCGCGACAAGCGACACGCTGATCGACAACACCGTGAAGCCGACTTCGCGTGCGCCGAGTATGGCGGCCTCCATGCGCGGCACGCCTTTCTCCACATGCCGCGTGATGTTCTCCAGCACGACGATGGCGTCATCGACGACGAAGCCCGTCGCGATGGTCAGCGCCATCAGCGAGAGGTTGTCGAGCGAGAAGCCGAGCAGATACATCGCCGCGAAGGTGCCGATGATCGAAATCGGCACGGCGACGCTCGGTATCAATGTGGCGCGCCAGTTGCGCAGAAACAGGAACACGACCATCACGACGAGCGCCACCGCGATCACGAGCGTCAACTCGGTATCGTGCAGCGACGAGCGGATGGTGGTCGAGCGGTCGGCGGTCGGCGTGATCTGCACGTCGGCGGGCAGCGCGGCCTGAAGTTGCGGCAGCATCGACTTCACCCGGTCGATGGTTTCGATGATGTTCGCGCCCGGCTGGCGATACAGAATCACGAGCACCGCGCGCTTGTTGTTGATGAGGCCGAGGTTGCGCAGGTCTTCGACCGAATCGACCACTTCGCCGACATCCGAGAGCTTCACCGCCGAGCCGTTGCGGTACGCGACGACGAGATCCTTGTATTGCGAGGCCTTGCTCGCCTGATCGTTGGTGTAGAGCTGAACCCGGGTGCCCTTGAACTCGATCGCGCCCTTCGGGCTGTTCGCGTTCGCCGACGCGAGCGCGGCGCGCACGTCCTCCAGCCCGATGCCGTAGTGAAAGAGCGCGCCCGGCTCCAGTTCGACGCGCACCGCCGGATTCGCGGAGCCGCTCACGTCGACTTCGCCGACGCCCGGCACCGTCGATAGCGTCTGCTGCAGCACGGTCGCGGCGGAGTCGTAAAGCGAGCCCGCCGTGCGCGTCGGCGACGAGAGCGCGAGCACGAGAATGGGCGCGTCGGCGGGATTGACCTTGTGATACGTCGGATTCTGGCGCAGCGAGGTCGGCAGATCGGCGCGCGCGGCGTTGATCGCGGCCTGCACGTCGCGCGCGGCGCCGTCGATATCGCGATTGAGGCCGAATTGCAGCGTGATGCGCGTCGAGCCGACCGAGCTCATCGACGTCATCTCGCTCACGTCGGCGATGGTGCCGAGATGCCGCTCCAGCGGGCTCGCGACGCTCGTCGCAACGGTTTCCGGGCTCGCGCCGGGCAGCGATGCCTGCACGGAGATCGTCGGGAAATCGACCTGCGGCAACGGCGCCACGGGCAGCCGCACGAACGCGAACATGCCCGCGAGCGCGATGCCGACGGCGAGCAGCGTCGTCGCGACCGGCCGGGCGATGAAGATGCGCGACAGGTTCATGGCTCAGCGTCCCTCACTCGCCGGCGCCGGGGGCGTGCTTCGATGAAAACGCGCGCGCAGCTTGCGGGCGAGCGAATCGAAGCCGAGATAGATCACCGGCGTCGTGAAGAGCGTGAGCAATTGCGACACAATCAGACCGCCGACGATCGCAATGCCGAGCGGATGCCGCAGCTCCGAGCCCGCGCCCCAGCCGAGCATCAGCGGCAGCGCGCCGAGCAGCGCCGCCATCGTGGTCATGAGAATCGGGCGGAAGCGCAACAGCGACGCCTGGAAGATCGCCTCGCGCGGCGACTTGCCCTGGTCGCGTTCGGCTTCGAGCGCGAAGTCGATCATCATGATCGCGTTCTTCTTCACGATGCCGATCAGAAGCACGATGCCGATGATCCCGATGATGTCGAGATCGTGCCCGGTGATCATCAGCGAGAGCAGCGCGCCGACGCCCGCGGACGGCAGCGTCGAAAGAATGGTGATCGGATGGATGAAGCTCTCGTACAGCACGCCGAGCACGATGTACATCGTCACGATGGCCGCGAGAATCAGGAACAGTTCGTTCGACAGCGACGCCTGGAACGCGAGCGCCGCGCCCTGGAAGCGGATCTGGAACGACGCGGGCAGGCCGATGTCCTCTTTCGCCTGCTCGATCGCCTTCACCGCTTCGCCGAGCGACGCGCCCTTGGCGAGATTGAAGGAAACGGTCGTCGCCGGGAACTGGCCGAGGTGCGTGACGAGCAGCGGCGCTGCGCGTTCATGGAACTTCGCAATCGCCGAGAGCGGCACCTGCCCGTTGCTCGCGGTGGAAGAGGGCAGGTAGATGCCGTTGAGCGTGTCGCTGTAGTGGGCGTCGGAAGGTTCCGCTTCGAGAATCACGCGGTACTGGTTCGACTGCGTGAAGATGGTCGAGATGATCCGCTGGCCGAATGCGTCGTAGAGCGCGTTGTCGACGGTCGCGGGCGTGATGCCGAAGCGCGCGGCGGTCGCGCGGTCGATCTCGATATACACCGACTGGCCGTTCTGCTGCAGGTCGGTGGCGACATCGGTGAGGACCGACGTGTGCTGCAGGCGCTCGACCAGCTTCGGCACCCATTCGGCGAATTCGGACGGATTCGGGTCCGTCAGCATGAACTGGTATTGCGTCGGGCTGACGGTCGAATCGATCGTCAGGTCCTGCACCGGCTGCATGTAGAGCTTGATGCCGGGAATGTCCGCGACTTCGCCCTGAATGTTGCGGATGATGTCGCTCGACGTGTTGCTGCGGTCGTCGCGCGGCTTCAGGTTGATGAGCATGCGGCCGCTGTTGAGCGTGATGTTCGTGCCATCGACACCGACGAACGAGGTCAGACTTTCCACATCCGGGTTCTGCAGGACTTTCTGCGCGAGCGCCTGCTGCTGCTCCGCGACGGCCTGATACGACGCCGCCTGCGGCGCCTGCGTGATCGCCTGGATCACGCCCGTGTCCTGCGTGGGAAAGAAGCCCTTCGGAATGTACACGTACAGCACGGCCGTGAAAACGAGCGTGAGCACGAACACGAAGAGCGTCGCGCGCTGACGCTCCAGCACCCAGGTCAGCGCGACCGCATAACGCCCGATCACGTAATCGATGAACTGGTGCGCGCGCGCCTCGAAGCGCTTGCTCTCCTTCGGCGGCGTGTGGCGCAGAAGCTTGGCGCACATCATCGGCACGAGCGTGAGCGAGACGATCGCAGAAATGACGATGGTCACCGCGAGCGTGATCGCGAATTCGTGGAACAGGCGGCCGACCACGTCGCCCATGAAGAGCAGCGGAATCAGCACGGCGATGAGCGAAACCGTCAGCGAGATGATGGTGAAGCCGATCTGCTTCGATCCCTTCAACGCGGCTTCGAGCGGCGGTTCGCCTTCCTCGACGTAGCGCGCGATGTTCTCGATCATCACGATGGCGTCGTCGACGACGAAGCCTGTCGCGATGGTCAGCGCCATCAGCGAGAGGTTGTCGAGCGAGAAGCCGCACAGATACATGATCGCGAGCGTGCCGACGAGCGAGAGTGGCACCGACAAGCTGGGGATGATGGTCGCGTAGACGTTCGCGAGGAAGAGATAGATCACCAGCACGACCAGCACGACGGAGAGCGCGAGCTCGAACTGCACGTCGCGCACCGATGCGCGGATGGTCGTGGTGCGGTCAGTGACGACGCGCACGTCGAGCGCCGCCGGCAGCGCCTGTTGCAACTGCGGCAGGATTTTCTTGATGCCGTCGACGACCGCGATCACGTTCGCGCCCGGCTGGCGCTGCACGTTCAGGATGATCGCGGGTGTCGCATCGACCCACGCGCCGAGCTTCGTGTTCTCCGGGCCCTGCACGATGGTCGCGACGTCCGTCAGCATGACCGGGCGGCCGTTGCGATAGGCGACCACCGCGCTCTTGTAGGCGTCGGCGTCGGTGAGCTGGTCGTTCGCGTTGATCGTGTAGGCGCGCGTCGGGCCGTCGAAGTTGCCCTTCGGCGTGTTGACGTTGAGGTTCGAAATCGTCGTGCGCAGGTCGTCGATGTTGAGTCCGTACGATGCGAGCGCGCGCGTGTTCGCCCGGATGCGCACGGCGGGACGATTGCCGCCGCTCACAGACACGAGGCCCACGCCCGCGACCTGCGAAATTTTCTGCGCGAGGCGCGTGTCGGCGAGATCCTGCACCTGCGTGAGCGGCAATGTTTTCGAGCTCACCGCGAGCGTCATGATCGGCGCGTCTGCCGGGTTCACCTTCGCGTAGATCGGCGGCGCGGGAAGATCGGACGGCAGCAGGTTGCCCGCTGCGTTGATCGCCGCCTGCACTTCCTGCTCGGCGATATCGAGCGGCAAGTCGAGGCTGAACTGCAGCGTGATTACCGATGCGCCCGCCGAGCTTTGCGACGACATCTGGTTCAGGCTCGCCATCTGCCCGAACTGCTTTTCGAGCGGCGCGGTGACGCTCGATGTCATCACGTCCGGCGACGCGCCCGGATAGAACGTCTGGACCTGGATCGTCGGATAGTCGACGGCGGGCAGCGCCGAGAGCGGCAAAAAGCGCAACGCGACGAGGCCGACCAGCATGATCGCCGCCATCAGGAGCGCCGTGCCGACCGGACGCAGAATAAAAATGCGAGATGGGTTCATGCCGGATTCATTACGTGATGCCTGCGATTACTGCTGCTGCGACTGCTGACGTCGATGCCCGCCATGCCGTGCGCCCGATGCCGCCGAAGCCGGCGCGGCCGCCGACGCACCGGAAGCACCGGAAGCAGCCGACGCCGCCTTCGCCTTTTCGGCCGGGATCGTGATCTTCGCGCCTTCCTTCAGGCGGTCGGAGCCGTCGATCACCACGCGCTCGCCCGTTTGCAGCCCGGACTTGATGCTGGTGCGCTCGCCATCGACCGGACCGGTCTTCACGTTGCGCACCGTGACGGTGTTGTCCGGCTTCACGACATAGACGAACGCACCGGACGAGCCGTTCAGCACCGCGGAAGTGGGCACGATGGTCGCGTTTTTGATCACATCGACGAGCAGCTTCGTGTTCACGAACTGATTCGGGAAGAGCATGCTTTCCTTGTTGTCGAAGGTGGCGCGCAGCTTCACGGTACCGGTGGTCGTATCGATCTGGTTGTCGACGGTTTCGAGGAAGCCCGCTTCGAGCGGCGTCGTGTTCGCGCGGTCGTACGCGGTCACCGACATCTTCGTGCCCGCGTGCAGCGGCTTGAGAATGGCGGCGAGGTTGTCCTCGGAGGTCGTGAAGATCACGCTGATCGGCTGCAACTGCGTGATGACGACGACGCCGTTGGTGTCGCCCGTCGTCACGTAGTTGCCCGGATCGACCTGACGCAGACCCACGCGCCCCGATACCGGCGCGGTGATGCGCGCGTAGGTCAGATCGAGCTTGTAGGTATCGACATTCGCCTGATCGGACTTCACCGCGCCTTCGTATTGCTTGACGAGTGACGCTTGCGTGTCGACCTGTTGCTTCGCGATGGAGTCCTGCGAAAGCAGCGTCTGATAGCGCTGCAAGTCGAGGCGCGCGGTCTGCAGCAACGCCTGATCTTTCGCGAGCGCGCCTTCCGCGTTGCGCAGCGAGATTTCATAGGGACGCGGATCGATCTGCGCGAGCACGTCGCCCTTCTTGACCATCTGGCCTTCCCTGAAGGCGACATCGACGAGCGTGCCGTTCAGCTGCGTCTTGACCGTGACGTTCGCGAGCGGCGTGACGGTGCCGAGCGAATTGATGACGACGGGCATTTCGCCTTGTGTGACGGTCGCCACATGCACCGGTTGCGGCTGGTTCGCCGCTTGCGCGCCGCGCCGTCCGCCCTGACGCGCGTCCTGCGGAGCGTTCGTGCCGCCGGTGCTGCCGCGATTCCACGGATGCCACCATGCGATCGCGCCGGCGACGATCAGCATCGCGACGATGAGCGGAACGATCCGGCGCCGCCGCTGCGCGGGTTCGTAGGCGGCGGGCGTTGGAGGCGTCGGGCGCGGTTGCGCGGAAGGATTCTTTTGGTCGTCCATCGGTTCGGTGGCTGGGTCTTTCAAATCTGTACGGAGCGCGGACGGGCGGCGGTCGCGGTTCGGACGCGCAAGGCGATGCGCCGCGCGCATGAACCGTGACCGAAGCGGAGGCCGTGAGAATGCGGGGGCCGTCGAAAGCGGCTGGAAAGCCTGCCTGTCGATCAGGCCGGGAATCCGGCGCGGCCCCGGTGCGCGCGAAGCATGATGCTACGTCCCGCACCCGAGGCCGTCTACCGGCCATTCTTTCTGTTGATTACGACTGTTACACGCGCGCCGACCCGAGCTTTCGATGGGCTTCGCTTGCGCGCCGTGCAGCCGCGTAGTCTACCCGGCGGCGCGTATCGCGTTCGACGCGCGCGAGCCGCCGATCTCGCGGGTGATCTGCTCGATGCAATCGAGCAGGGCCGGCGCGACTTCGCCGGTGAGTATGTCCTGCGGGCACTGATGCGCGGCCCCGCCGCAATTGACCGAATACCGTTCCTCCGACGGCCCCACGAAGCCCGCCGCGACCGCGTTCAGCCCATGGTGCCATTCGCCGACGGAGGTCGCGAAGCCGAGGCGCAGGGCATCGTCGAGGCCGCGCTGCAAACCGCCCGCGACGGCCGGCCAGTCGTCGCCCGATGCGGTCTGCAAACTGCCGATGAGCGCGCGCCGATCCGGCTCCGAGAGCACCGCGAGATACGCGCGGCCGACCGCCGTGCGGCACAGGTCCATCCTTCCGCCGACTTCGAGCCGCGAAACCAGGACGGCCGAGCGTGGCCGGATGGCATCGATTACAACCATCTCAAGACGATCGCGCACGGCGAGGTGGACGGACAGGCCGGTACGTTCCGCGAGCCGGATGAGGAACGGGCGTGCTCGTGCACGAATATCGAAGTTGCGTAAGAATCCGTTGCTCAGTTCGAGAACCGATGCGGTCAGCACGAACCGCTCGCTGTCGGGCAGTCGCAGCAACAGGCCGGCGCCGACGAGCGTCGCGGTGATGCGCGAGATCGTCGGCTTGGGGATGCCGGTCCAGTCCGTCAGTTCGCGATTGCTCACGGGCGCATCGGCGGCGGCAATCCGGCGCAACACATCGAGCCCGCGGGCGAGAGCCGTGACTTCTTCGCCGTCTTTTTCCCGGGCGCGTTCCCGGCCTGGCGACCGTTCATTTTGCATAGGCATTCGTTTTGTGAAACATTGTTTTATTTGATGATAGGTCGCGATTCTACAGGGCGACACCGCGAAACTTGCAAACGATGCAAGCCTTCACGATAAGCTGCATACACGATGAAACTTTTCCCGCAACGGTCGCACCTTGAACGAAGTTTGGGCAGTTGCCCGGACCGTGAAGTTTTGCTTGACTTAGGCAGCGATCCCGGAAAAAATGGAACCGAATTTCGAAACCGGGGTGATGTGCGCATCGGCGCTTTCCGCTCAGGGCTCGAAATACAGGCTCTCAGGTTCTAGCACGGCCCTCGGAATGGCTAGAACTTTTAAGGCGCTACGGCAACGTAGCGCCTTTTTTTTCGTACTCGCTTAGTCGAAGCCGTTGGCGAATATACCTGAACGGGCACGAGTCGCCTGGATGCCGCGTGCGGTCGCTGGATCGGGATGCCGGAGGGAAGGGTGGTGCGAGGCGGGAAATCGGCGGCGAAGACCTTCACCGCGCGATGGCAAACGGGGCGCACAGGGCGCCGCGTCGTGGAAATCAGTACATGTTGTTGAACACGCGAGGCTGCTTGAGCAGGCGCTTGCCGCGCGCAATCCAGTAGACGCTCGCGCATACCAGCAGCAGCGCGACGGCCAGCACCAGGAGCGGGGAAATGCGTTCCGGCGCGGGCGGGCTCGTCGCGATGAACAACGCCGTCAGGAATGCCACGCCCGCCTGGTAGAACGAGCGGCTGGCGAGATTGCGGCGCATGCGGGGCGTGGTGAAGCGGGAGACGGGGGCGCGGGTAAACGGCTCGAACAGGATCAACCCTGCGACCAGGGCGACAGCGAAATTCATGAGAAGCATGGAGCGAGACTGTGTGGGGAGGCGGGACGCCGGCGAATATATGTCAGCCCGGTACGCTCCAAAACCAGAAGTCTCTTAAATGTAGAGGGAAAATTCTATTTGCCGCTTTTCACGGGCGGCACTTCCGTTGGCAGGTATTCGTAAGGACTGGCGCGGCCTTCGCGCCAGTCAGGTTCCCCTGCGATGCAAGGTTTCAGAGTTCGATTCGCGTGCCGAGCAGCGTAAGAAACTGCCTGATCCACGCCGGATGCGCGGGCCACGCGGGCGCGGTCACGAAATTCGCATCGGTCACGGCGTCGTCCACGGCGATATCGGCGAAAGTCGCGCCAGCGAGACGCACTTCCGGCGCGCAAGCCGGATAGGCGGAAATGCGCCGTCCCTCGATCACGCCCGCCGCCGCGAGCACCTGAGCGCCGTGGCAGACAGCGGCGATCGGCTTGTTCGACTGCGCGAAATGGCGCACCAGTTCCAGCACGCGATCGTCGAGCCTCAGATATTCCGGCGCGCGGCCGCCCGCGATCGCGAGCGCGTCGTAACGGGCCGGATCGACATCATCGAAGCTCGCGTTGAGCGTGAAGCGATGCCCGGGCTTCTCCGTGTAGGTCTGGTCGCCCTCGAAATCGTGGATCGCCGTCTTCACGTAGTCGCCGCGCCGCTTGCCCGGGCAGACTGCATCGACCGTATGGCCGACGGCCTGCAGCGCCTGAAACGGGACCATCGTTTCATAGTCCTCGGCAAAATCGCCGGTAAGGAAAAGAATCTTCTTCGCAGCCATCGCTAGACCTCGTCAGGGAATGGGTTGTCGGATGCACCGTGCCGCGCGCAAGGCGCGCAACGCGGACCAGTCTACTATTCATGTCACGCTTCGCATGTGACACGCCGGAACTGCATTCCGGAGCGGTATCGCAGCGGCAGCGTATGATGTGCGCGACTTTTGAGATCACGAATCGGGCAGAAGGTAACACCATGCAAATGAATCCCATGAGCCGCATCGCCGTGGCGCTCGCCGCGCTCGGCGTGCTGGCCGCGTGCGAGAAGCACGACGCAACCGCGGGACAGGCCGCGGGCGCATTCAACAACCTCGCGAGCCAGACGAGCCAGAAGTTCGATCAGGCCGCGAGCTATGTCGGCGCGAAGGTCGATGCGGCGAAGCAGTCGGCGCAACAGAATGTCGATAACGCCGGTTCGATGCCCGACGTGTCGGCGAGCAGCGTCGCCGCGTCGGCGCGATCGAATTTCGACGGCGCCGCGAGCGCGACGAACGCCGCCATCAACAATGCCGCGAGCGCGACCGGCGCGGGCCTGCAATCGGCGGGACGCAAGCTGCAGGAATGGTCCGCGACGAGCGGCGGCGCGTCGAATCCGCAGGCGAGTGCGCAGGGTTCGGTCGCGAGCCCGGCAGCCGACGGCAGCAGCGGCACCCGCACGGAGATGGATAAATAGCGCTCATTCGTCTGAGAAAACGGGGCGAATCGGCTTAACATTCGGTTACGTCCCGATTGGGCGGCGTTCCGGTCGCAGCCGCTAAACTGGCGGTCTTTCAGAAATCGAGACCGTTATGAAGTTACGCAAGCTCGCGCCCGTGCGCGCGGCGGCGTCTGTCGCGATGTCCTGGATGGGGGCGTTCGCGCTTTCTTGCGCCGCGCTCGTGCGCCACGCGTCGCGCGGTTTTTCGCAGGTCATGTCGTCGGTGCTTGCCGTGCTCGTCGCGTCGATCGCGCTCGCGACGCCTGCCGCCCACGCCGCTTCCGCGCTCACGCTGCCCACCTTTCAGGAACTGATCACGCCGGCCGCGCCCGCGTCCGCGCCGGATGCCGCGTCCGCGCCCGCCATGTCCGATGCCGACATGGTGCGCTCGCTCGACAACATCATCGCAACGCTCGACAGCGACAAGCAGCGCGCCGCGCTCATTTCGCAACTGAAGCATCTGCGCGACGCGAAACGCGCGGCCGACGCCACGGTTCCCGCATCCGGCGCGGCGGCGGCTTCCGCGACGACGGACGTAACCGCGAGCGGCACGGCCGCGGCAGGCGCGACGCCGACATCCGGCTCGACGGCATCGTCGGTGGTGGCGACCATCGCGCAGAACGCGGGGCTGCTCGGCGCGATCGCGTCGGCGCTCACCAATATCGAAGCGGACGTGAAGCGCGGCAAGACGCCGATCGCCTATTGGATCGGACGCTTCAACGCGGCCGGCAACGAGCTTTTCACGATCGTCACGAGCCAGAGCCGCGAGACGTTCGGCCGCACGCTCTTCAACTTCTTTGCGATGCTCGCTGGCTGGGCCGCGTGCGCGCTGACGCTCGTTTATCTGCAGCGGCGCGTGCAGGCGCGTTACGGCATCGACACCGGCCTGCACTCGAATCCGACGACGCGCGAACTGCTGCTCTTCACGCTGCGCCGCGTGGCGCCGTACCTGTTCGCGTTTCTCGCGGCGCTGACCTTTACGCATTACATGCCGCTGTCGCTCGGCCGCACGCTCGCGATGGTCACCGCGTACGCAATCGTCGCGGGCGCGGTGTTCTCGGCGATCTGTCTCATCATGTTCTCGCTGTTCGGTTCGGCGCACCGCCGCGTCGCGGTGAACCTGCTGATCATCCGCGCGCGGCGGCTCCTGTTCCTGATCGGCACGCTCGGCGCGCTCGGCGACGCCGCCGCCAATTACGACGTCGCGCAGCAACTGGGCACCAATCTCGCCGGCCTCATTTCGACCTGCGCGAACATGGGCGCGGCGGGCCTCACCGCGTATTTCGCGCTCGCGTTCCAGCGGCCCGTCGCGCATCTGATCCGAAGCCGGAGCTACGAGCAGCGCAACACGCGCAAGGCCGCGACCGAAACCTTCGAAGTGGTCGCGTCGCTGTGGCAACTGCCGCTCTTGCTGCTCGCGTCGGCGTCGGTGGTGGCGACGCTGATGGGCATCGGCACGTCGGAGAACGTGTTGCAGATGGCGATCGCGACGGCGGGCCTGCTCGTCATCGCGTTCTTTCTTTCCGCGATCATCGTGCGCATCACGCGGCCCAAGTCGCGCAAACCGCGCCGGCAATCGGCGTATGTGCGCAGACTCGTCAAGTTCGTCGGCACGATGATCGTGGTCGGCGTGTGGCTCGTGTTCCTCGAACTGTCGTCGCGGTTCTGGGGCTTTTCGCTCGCCCACATGGCCGAGGAGAGCGTCGCCGCGCGCGGCATCACGCACGCCGTCGCGATGATCGTGCTGACGTTCTTCGTCGTGTGGCTGATCTGGATTCTCATCGACACGGGCATTCAGGAGGCGCTCAGGCCGGACGCGGCGCGGCGCGGCGGACGCGGCCCGAGCATGCGCGCCCGCACGATGCTGCCGCTCGTGCGCAACGTCGTGTTCGTGTTCCTGCTGACGGTCGCGGCGATCGTCACCGCCGCGAATCTCGGCCTCAACGTGACGCCGCTGCTCGCGGGCGCGGGCGTGATCGGCCTTGCGGTCGGCTTCGGCGCGCAGTCGCTCGTCGCGGATCTGATCACGGGACTCTTCATCATCATCGAGGACACGATCTCGGTCGGCGATTCGATCGAGGTCGAGGGCGGTCACGCGGGCATCGTCGAAAGCCTGACGATTCGCACCGTGCGCCTGCGCGACGGTCAGGGCGCGATCCACGCCATTCCGTTCTCGCAGATCAAGACGGTCAAGAACCTGTCGCGCGATTTCGCCTATGCGGTGTTCGAGGTGCGCGTGCCGTTTTCGGCCGACGTCGATGAAGTCACGCAGATGATCCGCGAAGTCGGCGCCGAGCTGATGGACGATTTCCGCTATCGGCTGGAGATGCTGGGGCCGGTCGAAGTGTGGGGGCTGGACCGTTTCGATCCGAACTGGATGGTCGTGAAAGGGCAGATCAAGACGCGGCCGCTGCAGCAATGGAGCGTCGCGCGGGCGTTCAATCTGCGCATCAAGCGCAAGATGGACGAAGCCGGCATGGAGATTCCGGTGCCGCAGATGCACGTGCAGATGACGCGCGACGCGATGCTCGGCGCCGACGCCGCCGAAGGGCGCGAGCGCGCGCGGCGCATCTGGACGGGCGGGGCGCCGCCCGCGGTGGAAGAAGAGGCGACAGCCGCGGCGCGCGATGTGTCGCACGAGCCGCAGCCCGCGCCCCCGCCGACCGATCAGTCCGTGCCGATTCCGCCGCAGATTCCGACGGCGTCCGAGCCCGGAAAAGGCTGAGCCTGCTTCAGGCTGCGAGCAGATCGTTGACGTGCGTGGCGATCTGCTCGCCCGCGACGCCGTAGACGTGCAGCGACACGGCGCGCGCGGCGGCATCGGCGCAAAGGCCGAGCTGATGAATTGCGCCGCGTCCCGCGCCCACATACGACACCGCGCCCGGCGGGCGTGGATGACGCCGCGTTTCGATCGCGCGATGCTCCACTGCGTCCCAGCGATACAGCGTTTCCTCGAGCGTGCCTTCGATCACCGCATAGCCGCACCACGTCCGATGACCATGCACCGGGCTCGCCTGCCCCGGCGCCCAGACGAGCGCGGCGATTGCATAGCGGTTGAGCGGATCGGCGGCGAGCAGATGGCGGCAATAGGTCTGCGGATTGCCCGCGCGCTGATCGGGGCGCAGCACGGCCGGATCGGCGATCGCCCGTTGCAGCGCAAGTCGCACGCGCTGCCCGAACGCAGCCTGCGAACCCGTTTCGGCGGCCGCGAAAGCCGCATCGAGCTCGCGGCACAATTGGTCGAGCGCCGGGCTTATGCAGGCAGCGGATTCGGACGCCGGCGAAGCCGGAGGGAAGGGCCGCGCCGGGCGGCTGACATGTTCGAGTTGCATAGTGGATGAGCCGTCTTTTCGTTGTTACCTGATCCACTCATTTATACCGGCTTGCCTCCAGAATTAGTTTCCATATAATTTCGCTCGACCATCGAGAAATAGAATAATTTCCTATAAGGGGTGCAGCATGGGAATGGACCTCATCGACCGCAAACTGCTCGAATTGCTGCAGAACGACGTGACGATGCCCATCGCGGAACTCGCGCAACGAGTGAATTTGTCGCAGACGCCTTGCTGGAAGCGCGTGCAGCGTCTGAAAGAGACGGGCGTGATCCGCGCGCAGGTGGCGCTATGCGATCCGAAGAAACTGGGCGTCGGTACGACGGTATTCGTCGCGGTGCGCACGAATCAGCACACGCAGACGTGGGCCGAGGATTTCACGCGCGCGGTCCGCGATATTCCGGAAGTCGTCGAGGTGTATCGGATGAGCGGCGAAACCGACTATCTGCTGCGGGTCGTGGTGTCGGATATCGACGATTACGACCGCGTGTACAAGCAGCTCATTCGAGCGGTGCCTTTGTACGACGTGAGTTCCAGTTTCGCGATGGAGCAGATCAAGTATTCGACGGCGCTGCCTGTGCGGCCGACGCTTGCGCCTTGAGCGTTCGCGAGCGCATTAACTTAGGATGATGAAACAAAAAAGGCCGCCCGGGCGGGCGGCTCAACACGTCCGGTCACAGATCATCCCGGCACCTGCACCTGCCACCCGCGCCGGGATCGGACGCGCATCGAATCGCATTCAGTATCGTCGTCCGGACGGGCTTTCTTCAAGCGGCGCGGTGCAGTAGAGAATTTCGCGACCGGCGCGCGCGTATCGAAACGACATGAGTGCAAGTGCCGCGAATCGTCGCGCCCCGCAATCCAACTGAAACCCGATACGGGTACCATGTCGGGTCATTCCCGAAACGTCGCCACGAACCTTTTCATGAACCACGACCCCCGCGATTCTCGCCGCCCGGACGGTAAGCCGAAGAACCCGACCCGCGCGGTCAGCGTGTTCATCGTTGTCGTGGTGCTGCTCGTGATCGGCACGATCCTCTTCAACGCGATTCGCGAAAAGCGCGAGTTCGATCAGCAAAACGCGCAACCGTCCGCCGCGAGCGACGTGCGTCCCGCGGTCCCTGCGATCGGCGCATCGCAGTAGCGCCTAAGCGGCGTTCACACTGGCAGGCGAATCTGCGCGGCGTCCTTGCCGATGAGCGACGACGCCGTCAGCATCTGCTTGCATTGATGCGCGAGCAGCTTGAGATCGTGAAGCGCATCGGCGGACAGCGATTGCGCGCGCTCGGCATCGACGACCATTTTGTCCAGATCGCGCCGCAGCTCCTTGAGCGCGTCCGCTTGTGCGGGCGGCGCATCGGGCTTCGGCGCGGCGGGCAGTTCGCCCACGGCGTCGGCGAGGTTGTCGCGCACGATGCCGAAGGTGCGCTGCACCGGTTCGAACGGCTGGCCGCCCGCTTCGTTGAGCGACTGCAAAAGCGGCGCGGCAGCCGTGATCTGCGAGGCGAGCACATGGCTTTGCACGAGCAGATCGTTCAATTCAGCGACGTACCGTTGCTGCGCCTTCGGTTCGAGCATCATGCGCTGGAACGCCTGCGCGAGATTGGCGAAAGCGATATGCACGTTCTTGCGCGCGAGCCGGTAACGGAAGTCGCGGTCGAGCGCGGTGGCGGCGACCGTCGCCGCTGCGGACGCGCCCTTGCTCGCCGTGGCCGCCGTGCTTTCCCCGATACTCACCGACGACAAGCGTTGGGCAGTCGCGCTCGCGGCTTTCATTGCCGAATCGGCGACCACTGCCGGATCGAGCGGCGGCGTGGCGGTGTTCGGCTCGTTGGCCGCGACTGCCGTGATGGTCACCGTTTGCACGGGCGCCTCGACAACCGATGACGACGCCACCGCGCCCGCGTTGGCATCGGCGAACACCGCGCGCTCGACGGGCGTTTCCACCGCCGATGAAGAAGCCGCGCGCGCCTTTTCCGCCGGCGTGGCCGGCTTCGCACGCCACCACCAGCTTGCTTCCAGATAATTGCGTGTCGCGGCGAGCAGATCCTTCACGAGCTTGCCCATCAACCGGTATTCCCAATAGGGGAAAAGATGGCTCGCCGCGATGGCGATCGCGCAGCCGACCACGGTATCGATCGCGCGCTCGCCGATGAGCCGCAAGCTGCCGGGCGCGAGCAGGTGGAACATCAGCAGCACATACGACGAGGTGAACACGACGCTCGCCGCGTAGTTGAAGAGCAGGAGGCTATAGCTCATGACCATCGACGCGAACATCACGACGAGCAGGATATGCGGCTCCTTCACGAACAGAATCAGCGCGATGGTCACCGCGCAGCCGATCGCCGTGCCGATGATCCGCTGCGTGTTGCGCTGCTTCGTGAGCGAATAGCCGGGCTTCAGGATGATGACGGTCGTCATCACGATCCAGTACGCGTTCGTGAGCGGCAGCAGACGTCCGAGCCAGAAGCCGATGCCCACAGCGATCGTCACGCGCAGCGCGTGACGGAAGCTCGGCGAAGACATCGTGAGATTCGAAAAGATCTGCATGAACGGCACGCGCCGGCTCGATATGAAGCGCGACAACGCGTGATCGATCTGCACTTCGGTTTCGATCGCACTCGCGCCGTCGCGCGTGCGGCGGCGCATCTTGTCGATGAGGCGCGTCGCGCTCCAGAGCCGCCTGAACACCGCCGCCGCCGCCGTATACGCTTCCGGATTCTTCTCCGGCAGACCGTGCTTGCGCATCAGTTCGAGTTCGTATTCGATCGCGCGCAATTCGGCCTTCATGCTGATCTGCCGTCCGGCCGGATTGTTCTGCAGCACCGCGAGTCCGATTTCTTCGAGATCCGCGCTCGCCTTGCGCATCAGGTCGCGATAGAAGATGAGCACGTCCGAACCCGCGAACGTCTTTCTGACAAGCGGATAATCCGTATGCGCGCCGACGAAGAACTCGTGCAGATCCACCACGTTGATGAAAAGATTGAAGAGCCGTGCGCGCCGCGCGTCGAGCTTGCCGCTCTTCACTTTCGGCAGGTTGCGCAGCACGATGTCGCGCGCCGCTTCCTGCCGCTCGACGGCCGCGATCTGCTTTTCGATGAGCACGCGGTAGCACTCGTCGAGATCGGCGTCGCCGTCATAAAACTCGGCGCGCGCGAGCAGATACTCCGCGCAACTGAAAATGCTTTCGGCGAGCGCCTGCTGCTCGATGCGATACACGAGCAGGCGGGAGACGAGCGTCGCCCAGTAGGTGTACCAGAGGCCACCCAGCAGAATCCACGAAGCGTTGATGAGCGCCTGCATCGGCGTGAAATGCTCTTCGAGCGTGACGACCATCATGAAGAGCGTTGCGAAGCTGATCTGCGGCCAGCGATTGCCATACACGACGATCAGCGACAGCACGAAAGTCAGCGGCACGATGGTCAGCCAGAGCGCGATCGGATGCGCGGTCGCGATACCCGTCGCGAGCGCCGCGAGGAAGCCGATCGACGTGCAGGCGAGCATCTCGTTGTGCTTGTGCCTGAGCGGGCCGGGCATGTCGACGACGCATGCGCCGAGCGCGCCGGTCGCGATCGTGAAGCCGAGCTCGCGATTATGAAAGACGATGAGCATCAGGACGGCGGGCAGCGACACGCCCAAAGCGATGCGCAAGCCGCCGAAGAAATACTGGCTGTAAATAAACTTCCTGATTTCGAACGAATAGCGCATCGACTTCCTGTTTTGACGCTCGTTGATGTTCTGGGGACGAGGCGAGAAACGAGTCTAACCCAACTCTACCGGGCTTCTGACCTCGGCCATTCGGCCAGGTTCTCGTCACCGCGCCCGCTTTGCTATGCTGGCGCCTGGACTTACAAAGCTTTTCGAATCCCGCCATTTCAGGCCGCATAGCAACGGCGCTTCCATGCTCGAACTCTTTTATTCGAATCGTCACGAGACGCTCGCCGCTGCGCTTTTCGAGGACCTCGACGCGTTCGCGATGCGCGAGAGCGATCCCTTCGCGCGCGAAGCCGTCATCGTGCCGAGCGCGGCCGTGCGGCGGCGGCTCGAACTCGACATGGCCGAGCGCTTCGGCATCTGCGCGAACGTCGATTTTTGCTATCTCGCGCAGTGGCTCTGGGCGCAGATCGGGCGCGTGCTGCCCGTGGCCGTGCATTCGCCGTTCGCGCCGGACCGGCTTGCGTGGCGCTGCTACCGGCTGTTCGAAGACCCGTCGATCGGCGATTCGGCGCGGCTATCGACATATCTCGACGCCGCCGACGATTCGATGCGCTACGAGCTCGCGCGCCGCATCGCGACGGTCTTCGATCACTATCTGACATATCGGCCCGAGTGGCTCACGCACTGGCAGGCGGGCGGCTCGATTCTCGCGGGCAGTGGTGTCGAGACCGATGCGCGCGGCCCGCGTCTTGCGGGCGCGAACGATATCCAGCGCGAGGACGAGCGCTGGCAGGCGGCGCTGTGGCGCGCGCTGCTCGCGGACCTCGCACACGATGCAAACGGCGCCGAAAGAGATCCGACGCCGCCCGCGTACCGCTTTCTCGCCGATGCGCCCCGCCTCGATCTCGATGCCGTGATGCATGCGCAATGGCCGCGCCGCATCAGCGTGTTCGCCTTGCCGACGATGCCGCCGCTGCATATCGCGCTGTTGCGCGAGCTGTCGCGCTGGATCGACGTGCGCGTCTATGCGCAGAATCCTTGCCGCGAGTTCTGGTACGACATCGTGAGCGAGGCGCGCGTCGAGCAACTCGAACTGAAGGGCGAAGCCGACTATCAGGAAGTCGGCCATCCGCTGCTCGCGGAATGGGGCCGACAGACGCAGGCGCAACTGCACATGCTGCACGAGCTGACCGAAAGCGCGGCGTCGAGCGAGCGGCAACTCTTCGAGGACAATCCCGCGCCGACGTGGCTCGCGCGCGTGCAGAACGGCATCCTCGCGCTCGATGAAGAAAGTGTCGAGCCGCAGCCCGAAACGATCGTCGGGAACGGCATCGAAGTGCATGTCTGTCATAGCCTGTCGCGCCAGCTCGAAGTGCTGCACGATCGTCTGCTCGACTGGTTCGACGAGATCGAAGGCCTGGAGCCGTCGGACGTGCTCGTTGCGTTTCCGGATCTCGCGGTGGCGGGGCCGCTCATCGACGGCATCTTCGGCACCGCGCCCGCGGGCGCGAGCAACGAGCGGCGGCGCATTCCGTATCGCATCACGGGCCTGCCGCCGTCGCAGGCGAATCCGGTCGCACGCGCGCTCATCGACTGGCTCGCGCTCACCGAGCGCAGCGTCGGCGCGCCCGAACTCGTCGAATGGCTGCGCGTGGATGCGATCGCGGCGCGCTACGGCATCGACGCCATCGCGCTCGAAACCGCGCAGGCGTGGCTCGCCGCGGCGGGCGCGCGTCGCGGATTGCGGCCCGACGAAGTCACCGCCGCCGACGTGCCCGCCGCGCGCCACACGTTCGCCGACGCCCTCACGCGCCTCTATCTCGGTTACGCGCTGCCGGGTGGCGGCGCGCCTGTCGACGAATGGCTGCCGATCGAAGGCGCGAACGGCTCCGACGCCGAGTTGCTCGGCCGTCTGACGCGCTTCGTCGACGACATCGACGCGTTCGCCGAACGCATCGCCACGTCGCGCACCGCGCGCGCCTGGGGCGATCTGCTGCTCGACGCGCTGGAACGTTTCTTCGACGCGGGCGTCGCGTTCACCGACGCCATCGGCGACGTGCGCCGCGCGATCGATTCGCTCGTCATCGCGATGGACGAAGGCGCGGGCGAGACCGACGTATCGGCTGCCGTGATCCGCACCGCGCTCACCGATACGCTCGACGATCCAGCACGCGGCGGGGTGCCGTGGGGCGGCGTCACGTTCTCGTCGTTGACGAGCCTGCGCGGCCTGCCGTATCGCGTGGTGTGCCTGCTCGGCATGGACGACGGCATGCTGCCGAGCCTCACGCGCGCCGACGAGTTCGATCTGATGGCGCGTTTCGGCAAGCTCGGCGACCGTCAGCGCCGCGACGACGAGCGCAATCTGTTCCTCGATCTCATGCTCGCCGCGCGCGATCGGTTCATGATCGCGTACACGGGGCGCAGTATCCGCGACAACGCGGTGCTGCCGCCCGCCGCGCTCATCGACGAACTGCTCGACTATCTCGCGCAGTCCGTCGCGGGCAAACATGCCGCGCCCGACGAGCTCGAAGCGGCGCGCGCGCGTTTCGTGTTCGAGCATCCGTTGCAGCCGTATGCGCCGGAATATTTTCACGCGGACGGCAGGCTCTTCACCTACGAGCCCGAGCGCGCCGAACTCGCTCGCGCGCTGGAATCGGGCAAGTCGCAGTCCGTCGCGCGGTTTTTCTCCGCGCCCTTGCCGCCGGAGGAGGACGTCCAGACCGTCGGGTTCGACGACTTCGTGCGCTTCTGGCGCCATCCCGCGCGCGCGCTGTTGCGTGACCGCCTTGGCATTGCGCTCGTCGATGCCGAAGCCGAACTCGACGAAACCGAGCCGTTCGAACTGGGCTTCGCGGGCCGCGATGCGCTCGCCGCGCGCGTACTGCCCGCGCTGCTCGAAGCCGCCGACGACGGCGAGCGCGCCGCACGCGAACGCGCGAGACGCGTCGCGCGCGCGAGTCCGGAAATGCCCGGCGGCGCGACGGGCGGCGTGTGGCAGGCGCGCGAGCTTCACGCGCTCGGGCAACTGGCCGAACGCGTGCGCGCTTCGACATCGGCGGGTGTCGAGCGCCTGCCGTTCTCGCTTGATCTCAAGCCGCGCTGGCCCGACACCGCGGGCATCGCGCTCTTCGGCGCATATGACGACACGCTCATCGACGTTCGTCCGATGACGCTCGTCGGCACGCTCAACGCGCTGACGCCGCAAGGCCAGGTGATCTATCGCTACGATGCGCCGCGCGCGCGAGATTATCTGTCCGCGTGGCTCGCGCATCTCGCGTATTGCGCGGCGCTGCCCGATGGCCCGCGCCGCACGATCTGGCACGGGCGCGGGTCGCAATCGGCGGATTTCGAGCTGATGCCCGTCGCCGATCCGCTCGCGCATCTCGCCGCGCTGGCGTCGCTCTATCGCGCAGGACGGCGCATGCCGCTCAGGTTCTTTCCGAAGAGCGCATGGCTCAAGGTGAAAGAGGGTGACTCGAAAGCGCAGGCCGCGTGGGAGTCCGAACGCACGCGCGCCGAATCCGACGATCCGGTGTTTCGCATCGCGTTTCGCGGCGCGGACCTCGAGCTCGACGACACCTTCGCCGAGCTCGCGCGCATCGTGTTCGATCCGCTCGTACAACATCTGCGGAGCGGCGCATGACGAACCTCACGACATTCATGGATGACACCGGCGTGCAGGAACTCGACGTATTCTCCTGCGCGCTCGATGGCGTGAATCAGATCGAGGCTTCCGCCGGCACGGGCAAGACCTGGAACATCTGCGCGCTGTACGTGCGGCTGCTGCTCGAAAAGCGCCTGTCTGTCGAGCAGATTCTCGTCGTGACCTTCACGAAGGCGGCGACCGCCGAGTTGCACGAGCGCATCCGCTCGCGGCTCGCGGGCGTCGCGCATGCGATCGAAAATGGCGATGCGGCCGGCGATCCGTTCATCGAGCAGCTCTTCGAAACGACGCTCGCAGAGATCGACGCGGACGAGGCCGCGAAGCGCTTGCGCATCGCCGTGTCCACCTTCGATCAGGCCGCGATCCACACGATTCACGCGTTCTGCCAGCGCGCGCTGCAAGAGGCGCCGTTCGCCGCCGCGATGCCGTTCGCGTTCGAGATGGAAGCCGACGACAGCGCGCTGCGTTTCGAGCTCGCGGCGGATTTCTGGCGCGAGCGCGTGGAGCCGGTCGCGGCGCGCACGCCGTCGTTCGCGTCGTGGCTCGTCGCGAAGGGCGCGGGGCCGGCGTCGCTCGATGCGCAGCTCGCCCGGCGTCTGAAAAAGCCGCTCGCGGCGCTGCGCTTCGGCGATACGAATGCCGCCGAAGCGGCCGACATGCAGGCGCTGTTCGACCAGGCCTGCGCGTTGTGGAACGCCGAACGCGACGGCATCGCGAAGCTGCTCTGCGACGCCGAAGCCATCCTCAACAAGACGACGCACAAGCGCACGATCCTCGACGCGGCCATCGACGCGTGGGCTGACTACTTCGCCAATGCCGACTGTCACGCGCCGCCGCCGAAGGAGGCGCTCAAGCTCACCGCGACCGCGCTCGCGAAGGGCACCAAGGGCAAGAACACGCCGCCCGCGCACGCGTTTTTCGATCAGGCCGATGCGCTCGCCGCGTCCGCCGCCGCAGCCGAGGCGTCGCAGCGCGCGATGTGGCTCGACATCGTGCGCGAGTGGCTCGATCACGCGCCCGCGGAACTCGCCGCGAGAAAGCGCGCGCGCCGCGTCGTATCGTTCGACGATCTGCTGTCGAACCTGCATCACGCGCTCGTCAGGCACGCGTGGCTCGCCGAGGCGTTGCGCGCGCGCTATCCGGCGGCGCTCATCGACGAATTCCAGGACACCGATCCCCTGCAATACGCGATCTTCAACCGCGTGTTCGCGCCGCACGGGCCGCTCTTTCTCGTCGGCGATCCGAAGCAGGCGATCTACAGCTTTCGCGCCGCCGATCTGCACACGTATCTCGCGGCGCGCGAGGGCGCGAGCGCGCGCTATACGCTCGCGGTCAATCAGCGCTCGACGCCGCAGATCATCGAGGCGTGCAATCGCGTGTTTGAAGCGAATCCGGCGGCGTTCATTCTCGATGGTCTCGACTATCAGCCGGTGCGCGCCGGCACTCGCAAACGCGGGCCGTTCGTCGACGGCACGCCAGCCGCGGCCTATGCCGATATCGCCGATTTCTGCGTGTGGATGCTGCCGCACGGCGAGTCGGCGCTCCTGAAAACCACCGCGCAGCGCGATGCCGCCGAAGCCTGCGCCGCCGAGATCGCGCGGCTCTTGCGCGGCGCGCAGCGCGGCGAGGTGACCATCGGCCGCGCGCCGCTTTCGGCGGGCGATATCGCCGTGCTCGTGCAGACGCACCGGCAGGGCAGTCTCGTGAAGCGCGTGCTCGCGGCGTGGGGCATCGGCAGCGTCGAGCTCGCGCAGGCGTCGGTGTTCGGCTCGCCCGACGCCGAGCAGATCGAGCGCGTGCTCGCCGCCATTGACACGCCGGGCGATTTGCGCCGTTTGCGCGCGGCGCTCGCGACCGACTGGTTCGGCCTCGACGCCGCCGCGCTCTGGCGGCTGGAGCACGCGGACGCGGCCGATCCGCACGGCGAGCCGATCGATTCGACGAGCTGGGTCGAGCGCTTCTCGCGTTATCGCACGATCTGGCATGAGCGCGGCTTCGCGGTGATGTGGCGCACGCTCGCGCGCGAATTGTCGATCGCGACGCGTCTCGTCGCACGGCCCGACGGCGAGCGCAGGCTCACCAACGTGAATCATCTGGCGGAGCTGCTGCAGGCGCGTTCGGCCGAACAGCCCGGCATCGCGCCGACGCTGCGCTGGCTCGCAGCGCAACGCGAGCAGCAAGGCGGCGGCGAGGAAGCGCAATTGCGCCTCGAATCGGACCGCAATCTCGTGCAGATCGTGACCGTTCACAAGTCGAAGGGACTGGAATACGCGGTCGTGTTCTGTCCGTTCCTGAACGACGGCGCGTCGCGCGAGCGGTCGAAATCGGGCTTGCCCGACGCGCGCGAGTATCACGACGACGCGGGCGAAGCCGTGCTCCATTACGGCATCGAAGGCGATGAAGACGATCACGTAAGCGCGGCGATCGCGCGTGAGCAGGCGGCCGAGCGCGCGCGTCTCGTCTACGTCGCGTTGACGCGTGCGGTGTTCCGCTGCTATGTCGTGGCGGGTTTCTATGTGTCGAACCGATCGACGAAGGAATCGCGTCGCAGCGTGCTCAACTGGCTCGTCGCGGGCAGCGGGAAAGATTTCGATGCGTTCTGCGACGGGCCGCCCGAGGAAGCGGATATCGTCGCGGCGTGGAATGCGGTCGCGGCGCGCTCGGACGGCGCGATCGGCGTCGCGCCGCTGCCTGTGATCGAGATGCGCGAACCACTCGTCGCGGATGCGACGGATCAACACGAGATCGCCGCGCGCGTGAATCAGCGCATTCTGCGCGATCGCTGGCGCATGGCGAGTTTCAGCTCGCTGATCGCGGCTGGTGCGCGCGACGAGGCGAATCAGGCGCAGCCAGCCGAAGCGCGTCCCGATCACGACGAACTCGCCGCGCTCGATGACGCCGCACGAACAGCGCCATCCGCGCGCGACGAATCGCAACTCGCTCCCGACGACATACTCGCGTTCCCGCGCGGCGCGGCGGCGGGCGAGTGCCTGCATCGCATGTTCGAGCTCGCGGATTTCACCGAGCCGTCCGGCTGGCCCGCGGCCGTCGAGCGCGCGCTGCACGAGCATCCGACGCCCGCGCCGGACGCGCTCGCCCCGCGCCTGCGGCCGATGATGCTGCGTCTGCTCGCCGATACGGTCGCCGCCGAGATCGCGCCCGCCATGCGGCTTCAGACTATCGCGATGACGCGTCGCATGAACGAGCTGGAGTTTCTGTTTCCGGCGCATGCGCTCGATTTCACCGCGATGCGGCGTTTGCTCGCCGCGCACGGCTTTCCCGACGTCGCCCTCGAAAACGGCGCGTTGCGCGGGTTCATCAAGGGATTCATCGACATGATCGTCGAGCATGAAGGCCGCTACTGGATCATCGACTGGAAGTCGAATCATCTGGGCGATGCCGCTTCCGACTACGCCGCCGCGCCGCTCGCCGTGGCGATGGCGGAACATGCATATCACCTTCAGGCGCTCATCTATGTGGTGGCGCTGCATCGTTACCTGCGCGCGCGCCTGTCGGACTATGTGTACGACAAGCATATCGGCGGATATCTGTATCTGTTCGTGCGCGGCGTTCGTCCCGACTGGCGAGATGGCGAATCCGCAAGCGGCGTGCATCGCGGACGGCCGTCGCTGGAACTGGTCGAGGCGCTCGATCGATTGATGTCGGGAGGCGTCGCATGAGCACGCTCGATTTGATGGAAGCGGCGCGCCCCGTGCCCGCGCCCGCGGACGAAAGCGCGGCGCTCGCCGAAGGCTTCGCGCGGCGTCTGAGCGCGCTCGCCGCGCGGCTGGGCGCTTACGAGCGAAGCGTGCTGTGGGCCGAGCGCGCCGCGCTCGCGATGAGCCGCGCGACCGCGCAAGGGCACGTGTGCCTGCCGCTCGGCGCGCTCGCCCGGCGTCACGACGCGCACTTCAATGAAGCGCGCGACGCGCTGCTCGCAAGCGGCGTCGTGTGCCTCGCGCGCAGTAACGCTCGCGGCAACGCCGCTGATCTTTTGCCGCTCGTCATCGACGAAGATGGGCGGCTTTATCTCGCGCGTTACTTCGACTACGAGCGGCGGCTCGCGGAGGCGCTCGTCGAACGCTCGCGCGATGCGCGCGTGCCGGTCTCGCGGGAGGACATCGCGCAGCAGGCCGGGCGCATCGCGCGTTACTTCGGTCCGCGCGAGGGCGATGACATCGACTGGCAGCGTGTTGCCGCACTGGTCGCGCTGGCGGGGAGGCTTACGATCGTGAGCGGCGGCCCGGGCACCGGCAAAACGACGACGGTGGTCGGCGTGCTCGCGTGCCTGCTCGATACCGATCCGGATGTGCGCATCGCGCTCGCCGCGCCGACCGGCAAGGCCGCGCAACGCATGCAGGAGGCGCTCATCGAGCGCGCGGACAAGCTGCCGCCGGAACTCGCGGAGCGCCTGCCGCGCACGTCGTTCACCTTGCAGCGGCTGCTCGGCGTGCAGTCGGACGGGCGCTTCCGGCATCATCGCGACAATCCCTTGCCGTATGACGTGATCGTCGTCGATGAAGCTTCGATGATCGACGTCGCGCTCGCGGCGCATCTGCTCGAAGCGGTCGCGCCGGCGAGCCGTCTCGTGATGCTCGGCGACAAGGATCAGTTGTCGGCCGTGGAAGCCGGCGCGGTGTTCGCGGAACTGAGCGCGCAGCCGTCGTTCAGTGTATCGGGCAAGGCGCGCATCGCGGCGGCGCTCTCGATCGATGCGAAGCGGCTCGAAGCCGCGTTGCCGCACGCCCGCACGCCAAAGAGCGAGCCGCAACTGGGACTCTTCGACATCGCGCCCGCCGACGATTCCGAAGGCTACGGCGCGCTCTTCGATACGCTGCCCGATGACTGGAGCGGGCGAAGCAAGGAAGGCGAAGGCGCGCTGACCGATTGCGTCGTGTGGCTGCAGAAGAATTATCGGTTCGGGCTCGACTCGGACATCGGCCGTCTGTCGATCGCGATCCGCAACGGCGACGAACAGGCCGCGCTCGATGCGCTCGATCCATCCGGCGCGCGCGCGGCCGTGCTCTTCGACGACGGCGACGCGGCGCTGTCCGAGCGCACGCTCGCGCGCCTCGCCAAAGGCTTCGCGCCGTATGCCGAAGCGCTGTCGGCTGTGCTCGACGGCACGCAGGCCGATCACGCCCGGCTCTTCGACGCGCTCAATCGCTTCCGTGTGCTGTGCGCGACGCGCAAAGGACCGCGCGGCGTCGATGAAGTGAACGCGCGCATCGCCGCGAAAGTGCGCGAGCAGGCGGGCATCGCGCTTGCCCTCGGTGCACAGTGGTTCGCGGGACGGCCGGTGATCGTCACGCGCAACGACTACGCGCTCGGGCTGTTCAACGGCGATATCGGGATTGCGCTGCCGGGCGTGGACGGATCGCTGCGCGTCGCGTTCCGCATGGCCGATGGTGCGCTGCGCTACGTGTCGCCCGCCGCGCTGCCGCCGCACGACACCGCGTTCGCGCTGACGGTGCACAAGTCGCAGGGATCGGAATTCGAGCACGCGGCGCTTGTGTTGCCCGGCGCGTTCGTGCGCGTGCTGTCGCGCGAACTCGTGTACACGGCGATCACGCGGGCGAAGCGCAGGGTGGAGGTCATCGGCTCGGCGGCGATTTTCGCGCAGGCCGTGAGGGAACCGACGCGGCGAGATTCCGGACTTGCGGCGAGAATACGGCGTCTCACATGAGTGCAGGACAAGAAGGAGCCGACCGATGACGATGACCGACAGCCTCGCCGTGCCGCCGAATGAAATCGAGCTGACGGCCGTGCGCGCGCAAGGCGCGGGCGGTCAGAACGTCAACAAGGTGTCGAGCGCGATCCATCTGCGTTTCGACATCCGCGCGTCGTCGCTGCCGGAGCACATCAAGGATCGCCTGCTCGCGCTCACCGACAGCCGCGTCACGCGCGAGGGCGTGATCGTCATCAAGGCGCAGGAGCATCGCACGCAGGACATGAATCGCGCGGCGGCGCTGGCGCGGCTGGATGAGCTCATTCGGAGTGTCGCCGTCACGCGGCGCAAGCGGATCGCGACGAAGCCGACGCGCGCATCGCAACGGCGTCGCGTGGAGGGGAAGGTGAAGCGCGGTGCGATCAAGGCGGGAAGGGGGCCGGTGCGGGGGGATTGAGTTGGGCAGCCTTGTTGCGGCTTCGGGGGCGCATCGATGCGTGGGGCGCGAAAGTATGACTTCAGGACATCGCGGCCGATCATCGAAGCAGCGAGATCTGGATAGATCAGTGCGTGATGCGCCGAGGCCAGGTCATGCGTGTCCTTCCAGTGGTCGAACAGCCGACGACCGTGTAGATAAGCGTCTTTTATCTCGCATTCCAGATTAGCGGAGGAAGCTGTGCCGGAGCAGTTCGGTGCTGAACCAATTCGCTTGAATCACAAGCTTGTCAGAATGCGCGAGTCTCTTGTCGGCGATCTCAGCCGAGGGCCAAGGGCGGCTGGCAAGCATGGCCAACGTGCGTGTGACCGCGGGCCTGAGCGAGCTGCTTTCTTTGGTTACTTTCTTTGCAGCAGCAAAGAAAGTGACTGCCGCCCCGCACAGGGGCAATGCTAATAGACCGACACGAATACAAGTTCTCCGAAACCTCAAGGCGCAAGCTTACGCCGCCCAACAAACGGCACACGCTTCACGGCACCGGTAGCAAGCGCAGTCCCCGCAAGCACGATCCCACACCCCGCGATCATCGCAACCGACACATGTTCGCCGAGAAACACCGCGCCCCAAAGAATGCCGAAGAGCGGAATGACGAAGGTGACGGTCATCGCGCGGGCGGGCCCCGCGACCGCGACCAGATGGAAATAGATGAAGTACGCGATGCCCGTGCAGCCGATGCCGAGCGCGAGCACCGCGCCCCACGCATGCGCTGAAACCGGCACGGCGGGCCAGGTGAAAAACGCAATCGGCGCGAGCGTGAGAGTCGCGCCGATCATGCTGCCGGCGGCGTTGGTCATCGCGTCGACGTCCATCAGATACTTCTTCGCGAAGTTGCCCGCGACGCCGTACAGCGCCGAAGCCGCGAGCGCCGCAGCCGCCGCCAGCATGCCCTGCACCGGCAGCGCCGCATCATGGCCGCCGTGATCCGGTGCGATCTGATTCCACACCAGCACGAGCACGCCCGCGAAGCCGATCGCCATGCCGATCGAGCGTGCCGTCGTCAGGCGGTCCCTGAGCCACAGGAAGGCGACGAGCGCGCCGAAGAGCGGCGTCGTCGCGTTGATGACGGACGTCGCGCCGGCCGAAAGCGTCAGTTCGGCATACGCGAAAAGACAGAACGGTGCCGCGGAGTTGAGAATGCCGACGGCGAGCAACTGTAGCCAGCGCGTGCGCAGCGTCTTGACGGTGGCGGCGAACGGGCGGCGCGCAAGCAGCATCGCGATCAGAAACACCGCGCCGATGCCCACGCGCAAGGCCATCAGCGGCGCGACGCCGAACTCGGCCACGCCGACGCGGATAAAGAGAAACGATGCGCCCCACAGGGCGGCGAGCACGATCAGTTGCAGCAGATTGGCGGGTGACATGGCGAGGCGGACTTCGGGATGCTGATTGAAAGTCCGCGCATGTTAGCACCGCGCCCGTACCGATAAAACGCCCGCCGAACGAAAGCGCAAGAAGCGGGAGAAACGCGCCGGGTTTTCAGTGCGGCGGAATCATCCACGTCAGAACGTTCTGCTGCAGCCACACGAGCACGCCGAGCACGATCGTGAGCAGGATCGAATGTTTGAAGGTGCGCACGAACACGACACCTTCCTTCCCTTTGAGCTCGGTCGTCGCCACGCCGGTCGAGATGTTCTGCGGCGAGATCATCTTGCCCATCACGCCGCCCGACGAGTTGGTCGCCGCCATCAGCACCGGATTCAGGTTCAGCTGATTCGCCGCGACCACCTGCAGATTGCCGAAGAGCGCGTTACCCGACGTGTCGCTGCCGGAGAGGAACACGGCCACCCAGCCGAGGAACGCGGACACGAGCGGGAAGAACGGCCCGACCGACGCCACGCCCAGACCCAGCGTGTAGTTCATGCCCGAATAGTTCATCAGATACGCAAGACCGACGATCGTCGCGACCGTCAGAATCGCGATGCGCGTCTGCACCCACGTGTCCGCGATCGCCGCGCCGTACTCGCGCGCGGGCAGCTTCACGAGCAGCGCCGTGATGATCGACGCCACCAGGATCGCGGTGCCGGTCGCGAGCGGCTGGAAGTCCCAGATCGCGCCGTACGGCTGGTTATAGAGCGTAATGTAAACAGCCTTGTCGAGACCTGGCCACGGCACCTTGACGTCGCCGATCAGGAAAATCTTGAGCACCGTCCACACGATCACCACCACCGACACGACGATCCACGGCACCCAGCCGTGGCCGCCCGAGAGCGTCGCGCCCGTGTTGCCGAGGCGCTCGACGTTCACGGCGAAGCGCTCGTCGGCGACGGGCTTCCACACGCGCAGGAACGCGATCGTCAGAATCAGCGAGACGAGCGACGAAAGCACGTCGGTCAGCGCATAGCTGATGTAGTTCGACGTCACGAACTGCGTGAGCGCGAACGCGCCGCCGGAGACGAGCAGCACGGGCCACACGCGCATCATGTTGCGAAAGCCCGCGTAAATGCCGATCACGTAAAACGGCAGGAAGAACGCGAAGAACGGCAACTGGCGGCCGACCATTTTCGCGAGCGCATCGGTCGGCAGGTGTGTGACCGCGCCGAGCACGGTGATCGGCACGCCGAGCGCGCCGAAGGCGACCGGCGCCGTGTTGAAGATCAGTGTGAAGGTAAGCGCTTCGAGCGTCGGGAAACCGAGCAGGATCAAGAGCGAACTCGTGATCGCGATCGGCGTGCCGAAACCCGAGATCCCTTCGAGGAGCGCGCCGAACGAGAAGCCGATCACGACGAGCACGATGCGCCGGTCGTTCGGGAGGTTATCGACCATCCACAGGCGGAACGCCTCGAAACGCCCCGAGCGTTGCGCGACGTTGTAGAGCAGGATCGCGGCGAAGACGATCCACATGACCGGCCACAGCGCGAACACGGCGCCGGCCGCGACCGAATCGAGCGCGAGCGCGACCGGGAAATGCCAGCCCGCCACGGCGATGACGAGCGCGAGAATCAAGCCCGCGAGCGATGCCTGCCACGCGGGGCGGCGCGCCCAGCCCAGCAGCACGAGCACGAGGATGATCGGCAGCGCGGCGACGATGAACGATGCGAACAGGGAATTGGCGATCGGGGTGAGTAGCTGGTGGAACATCGGGTCTCCTTCTCTTTGTCATGAGCCGAAGCGGCGCGAAGCGAAGCCGCGATGCGCGTGGAGTTCGATGTTTAGCAGGAGCCGGCCGCGGGCTTAAGCAAACGCATAACGCGCACACTAAGAATAGGGCGCGAACGGCCTGCGTCAAGGCGTGAATGCCCGCCCATTGCGGCATCGGCGTGACGGGACGCGCGCTTGCGGGCGCGTCGTCGATGCGGGAGTTGCGCGGAAGTGGAGAGCGTCAGCCTTTGGCGACCGCGTCCGGCGCGCGTTCGTCATGGCGGACAGATGGCGTCTGGCGGAACACCCACACGGTCAAAAGGCCGAGCGAGGCGAGCATCCACAGCAGGAAAAACATAAAGGCCATCATGTCCGATCCCCCGATACGGAAAGTGCGCCAGCGATGCGCGCGAGGTTTGCTACCTGGGTCGCCGTTGCGACGTGTCGAATAGGGGAGCTATGTAGCCAGAACTGTGCCAATCGTCTGGCGAATTGTGTCGAAGCCTTGTCGGATAAGGAAAGTGTCTCAGCGCACAGTTGCGTAATGTGTGCGTAAGTGCGCGAGTCGATCAGAAAATGTTGCAGCTTTGTTACGCAGGCGTGCGCCGGACGGCTTTTCTGTGTCATCCGACGCGATCGCGACACGGCGCTCAGTGTCCGTGGCCGCCGCCCCCGCCACCGTGCCAGCTGCTGCCGCCACCGTGCCAGCCGCCTCCGCCGCCGTGCCATCCGCCGTTGCCGTGCCAGCCGCCGCCGTGCCATCCGTGACCCCAGCAGCAACCGCCGCCGCCCCAGTAGCCGAAGCCGATCGAGACCGCCGGATAGCCGTAGCCATATCCATAGCCGTAATACGCCGGATATCCCGCATACGGATAGTACGGATACGGATAAGGGTACGGATAGGTCTGGTAGTAGTCGGAATAGGGCGAGCCGACGGCGTACTCGTACTGCGGCGGCAGCGTGGCAGGCGAGGCCGCTACCGCCGCTCCCGATGCGGGAACGACGAACTCACGCTGCGCGTAGGTCGCACTCGTGACGGGATAGGGTGGATAAGCCGGATACCCGTAAGGGTAATAGCACCCGCTGAGAAGCAGCCCGGCGGCGAGCGCGGCGGCGGCCGTTCTGGGTCCGGGAATAAAGGCGGAAATCATGATGCTGCTCCTTGCGCTACGGCTTGCCGGACTCTTCTCGATGAAAATCGAACGGTCCGTTAGAAACAGCTTAGACGAACGATGGCGCGCAAGCGTCCGATGTCATGTGACAAAGCATTACCAAAGCGCCTTTCTGTAACAAACATGAAACAGCGAATCGGTTTGACGCGGCGAAGCGCAACGCTTCGCCGCCTAAAACGGCCACCTCCTTACTTGCCGACCTGATTGCCGATGACGCCGCCGACCGCAGCGCCGCCCAACGTCGAAAGTGCGCTGCCGCCGATCACCGCTCCGCCGGCCGCGCCCACGCCTGCGCCGATCGCGGTATCCCGTTGACGCGTGGTCATGTCGCTGCAAGCGGTCAATCCTCCCAGAAACGCGATGACCATTGCAGCGGCGCCGATCTGTTTGATGTTTTTCATGTCGACTCTCCAATTCGATGATGAGATGAATCGGCTCCGGTTCACGCGCGGCTACGCGAGCCGCGCAGTGACCGTTTTCGGCGTCGACCAACAAGGGCCGCCATGTTTTCGCCGGTTCGTTCGCTTTTTCAGCAGGAAAAGTGCCCGAATCGTCAGATTGATCGCTCATTCAGACGCGACAAGGCTTTGCGCCCGATTCCGATAAAAAAACGGCCTGCCGCACGCGCTGTGCGACAGGCCGTTGTCAGCCAAAAACAAGCATCAAGTCGGCTGGTAGATTTCCGAGCCCTTCTTGACGAACTCGATCGCCTTCGTCTCCATGCCCTTCGCGAGCGCTTCGTTTTCGCTCACGCCTTGCTTCGCGGCGAAATCGCGGACGTCCTGCGTGATTTTCATCGAGCAGAAATGCGGGCCGCACATCGAGCAGAAGTGCGCGACCTTGGCCGAATCCTTCGGCAGGGTTTCGTCGTGGAATTCGCGCGCCTTGTCGGGATCGAGGCCGAGGTTGAACTGGTCCTCCCAGCGGAACTCGAAGCGCGCTTTCGACAACGCGTTGTCGCGAACCTGCGCGCCCGGATGACCCTTCGCCAGATCCGCCGCGTGCGCCGCCAGCTTGTAGGTGATGATGCCTACCTTGACGTCGTCCTTGTTCGGCAGGCCGAGGTGCTCCTTCGGCGTGACGTAGCAGAGCATCGCGGTGCCGAACCAGCCGATCATCGCGGCGCCGATGCCCGACGTGATGTGGTCGTAGCCCGGCGCGATGTCCGTCGTGAGCGGCCCGAGCGTGTAGAACGGCGCTTCGTCGCACCATTCCAGTTGCAGGTCCATGTTCTCCTTGATGAGCTGCATCGGCACGTGGCCGGGGCCTTCGATCATCACCTGCACGTCGTGCTTCCACGCGATCTGCGTGAGTTCGCCTAGCGTCTTGAGTTCGCCGAGCTGCGCTTCGTCGTTGGCGTCGTAGATGGAGCCGGGGCGCAGACCATCGCCGAGCGAGAACGAGACATCGTATTGCTTCATGATTTCGCAGATGTCTTCGAAGTGCTCGTAGATGAAGCTTTCCTTGTGATGCGCGAGGCACCACTTCGCCATGATCGAGCCGCCGCGCGACACGATGCCGGTCATGCGATTGGCGGTCAGCGGCACGTATTGCAGGCGCACGCCCGCGTGAATCGTGAAGTAATCGACACCCTGTTCCGCCTGCTCGATGAGCGTGTCGCGGAAGATTTCCCACGTCAGGTCCTCGGCCTTGCCGTTGACCTTTTCGAGCGCCTGATAGATCGGCACCGTGCCGATCGGCACCGGCGAATTGCGGATGATCCACTCGCGCGTTTCGTGGATGTGCTTGCCCGTCGAGAGATCCATGACCGTGTCGCCGCCCCAGCGGATCGCCCAGGTCATCTTGTCGACTTCCTCGCCGATGGAGGAGGTCACCGCCGAATTGCCGATGTTCGCGTTGATCTTCACGAGGAAGTTGCGGCCGATGATCATCGGCTCGCTTTCCGGGTGATTGATGTTCGCGGGGATGATCGCGCGGCCGCGCGCCACTTCTTCGCGCACGAACTCGGGCGTGATTTCCTTTGCCGCGTCCTTGCCGAACGCCGCCGCGCCGAAGGCCTGGCCCGGATGCTGGCGACCCATCATCGCGGCGAGCTTTTCGCCATTCGGGCCGCTCTGCTTCAGGCTTTCGAGATATTCGGCGCGCCGCTGGTTTTCGCGGATCGCGATGTACTCCATCTCGGGCGTGATGATGCCTTGCCGCGCGTAGTGCATTTGCGAGACGTTCTTCCCGGCCAGCGCGCGGCGCGGATGACGATGCAGGTCGGGGAAGCGCAGTTCGGCCGTCTTCGGATCGGCGGCACGCTCGCGGCCGAATTCGCTCGACAGTCCGTCGAGCTGTTCGGTGTCGCCTCGTGCTTCAATCCATTGCGCGCGCACGGCGGGCAGACCCGCGCGGATGTCGATGTTCGCGTCGGGATCGGTGTACGGACCGGATGTGTCGTACACGTACACCGGCGGGTTCTTCTCTGCCCCGAAGCCGTCGGGGGTGTCCGATTGGGTGATTTCGCGCATCGGCACGCGGATGTCGGGCGTCGAGCCGGTTACGTAGACCTTGCGCGAGTTCGGCAGCGGCGCGATGGCGGCGGCATCGACGACGGCATTCTCGGACAGGAACTTCGGGTTGGCATTCATGTGCTGTCTCTCCTGTAGGGATGGTTTATTGCCGAAGCACGACGACGCACACACGAACGCAGTCGAGCTCGGCTGATTCAGGAGCTAAACAGGGAGGAACGAGATGGAAAGGTACGGGTCCGGAAGAAGTGGCTGGATGCTGCAAACCATGGAACCCGAACGCTTCCCTGCGCTGGCATTATCCAGATCAGGTTCAAAGGGTATTTCTCACCCACGCCACACGAAGCGATTTCGTCGATAAAACCGATCGAGATCGCGATGTGCAACGCAGGACCCCCGCGTTAGCAGCCGACACGTTACACCGCGGCGTGGCGTCTTGGCAACCATTCGTAAAGTTGTGCAAACGCGTTCCGTGCTTACTGCATAATGTCGGGCTCCGCGGATTATCGGGGTTTTCCCGAGGATCGCGCGGTCTCTCCTCGCGCAATCGCACTTCTTTCGTCCCGTCATGCCGTTCAGTCTGGTAGTCGCCGCAGCGTATTTCCCTGTTCCTTTTGCAGTTATCCGGCGCGCAGCCGTCGCGGAGTAATGCATGTCCGCTTTGCCGCCGCCGCGTCTGCCGTTCAGTTTCCCCGACCGTTTTCCGTTTCGCGCGCCGCGCTCGTTCAAAGGGCAGGTCGCGCTTGCGCTGGCCGTCGTTTATCTCGTGTGGGGCTCGACGTATCTCGGGATTCATTTGTCGCTCGAGTCGTTTCCGCCGCTCATGCTCGGCGGTTTGCGCAACCTGTGCGCTGGTGTCGGGCTCTTCGTGATCGCCGTGCATCGCAAGGCGGTGTGGCCCAGCGCGCGGGAAGTGCGCAATGCGGCGATCGTCGGCACATTGCTGGAGGGTTTGTCGAGCGGGATGATGGCCTACGGCATGCGCACGGTGGGAACCGGCACGGCTGCGGTGATGGTGGCCACCGTGCCGCTCTTCGCGACGATCTTCACCGCGTTGAGCGGGCGCGGGGTCGCCAGGGGTGAATGGTTCGCGGTGGCGCTGGGTCTCATCGGCATCGTGCTGCTGAATCACGGCGATCCTTCTCCTAGTTCGACCGTCGGCACATTGGCGATTCTGTGCGCCGCGATTTTTTGGGCGGGCGGCGCGCATCTGGCGACGCGTCTGCCGCAGCCTTCGGATCTGCTGATGTCGACGGCTTTGCAAATCGGGCTCGGCGGATTGATCGCGACGGGTATCGCGCTGGCGGCGGGCGAGCGGGTGACGCATATGAGCGTCGGCGCGGGATTTTCGTTTATTTATCTCGTGGTGATCGGATCAATGGCGGCGTATGTCGCGTATAACTTTTTGATTCGGAATACGAGCACGATTGTCGCGACGAGTTGTCTTTATGTGAATCCGGTCGTTGCGGTATTGCTGGGGGCGTTGCTGCTCGGGGAAATCATCACGCAATGGACTGTTATCGCGACGGTCGTGATTTTGCTTTCGGTCGGGCTTTCGTTCTGGTTTGATTATCGGCGGCGGGGATTGGCTTAAGCGCTGGTTGTGAATTGACGCGAAACGGCTTTCGCGCCTGAAGCCGGCAGAGTGAAACGACCTGTCTTCGCACTTGCCCTGGCATTTCAATCCGAGTGTCACGGGATTTGGTAACACGCGGGAAAATGCCCGGTTCTTGGAAGAAGTCGCGCAGACGGTCAGCGAGATGTCGGGCAAGTCGACTATTCACGCGAATGGCGGCGAACAGGACATCTTCATCAAGGTCATGGAGCGTCATGGAAGAGCCAGTGACGACGAACTGGTCGACGGCACAACGCTAAACACGCCTTCCGATTTCAGCCCCTTTCTCAGCGACGCAAAGAGTTGACGGCCTAACTCACTGTGATTTGTCAAAAAGCGGTGCAATCAACAGTGCCTTCAATCGTCTGACTATAATGCTGTCCGCAAACAATCATATTACTGATTGTTACGGTGGACGTTCGTCATAAACGACTCTTCGAACGCCTGAAAACATCAAACAAAGCGATTCTGATGTCTCGTTATCCGTGATACGGCGGAATGCCAGTAATTTGCGGGCAGCGAGATAACACGTGTTGCAAGTGATTTTCGCGTGAGCGAAAAAGAAAGCTACGTTCGGGAACCTTGGCCGGAATTCGAACGCAGCGAGGGATGTACATCAAATATTTTGTTATCGGGGAATTATATATGAAGCGTAATCAAATTCGGTTTAAGCCGGTCATGACGGGGGTGTTGATTAGCATGGCCGTTCTGGCGGGTTCCGGTGCTTCGGCCGGGACGATCACAGGCTGGAACAACACGTTGGGCGAGTCTTGGATGGGGCCCGTGCCGCGAGACGGTACGAATATCTATGGCGACGACAACCATACAGATGCACTGGCGACCATGATCGGCGATCACCAAGTTAATGCCGATGGTCCGGGAGCCGTTTTGATCGGAAACTACACGAGGGCGTTTACGTTAGACGGTTGGGACTATGTACCAGGTCCGTCGATAGGTCCCGTTGTCATCGGAGATTTCGCGCAGGCCGGAATGAGCGGCGTCGCCATCGGCGGAAACGCGAGAGCTTCTCAAGGTGCCATCGCCATTGGTGAGCAAACGAAAGCTGGCAAGGGTGCGATTGCCGTGGGCGTGTTGACCTCGTCTGCTGAGCGTGCAACGGCGATGGGTTTTTATTCCACTGCGAGTGGTGAAAGTTCAGTCGCGATCGGCTTCACGGCGGTTGCTTCAGGTACTGACTCTGTCGCGATCGGCAATGGCAGCAGCGATGGCGGACAAGAGAACGTTTTCAGCGTCGGCAGCGAGAGCGACCGGCGTCGGATTATCAACGTCGCCGACGGCATCGACGGCAACGACGCTGTCAACATGAACCAGTTGAACGCAGTAGGCCAACTTGTCGCGCAAAACACCGCCGACATCCTGGCTCTCCAGGGCGGCAACGGGCTTGTCCGGAGCGCGATGCTCCAGTCGACCGTGCGCGCCGCAGCTCCGGTCGTCAGCGCTGCCGTCTCCGACTCGCTCTTCGCAGCGAGTGGCGACGCCGGTGAAACCGCCACGGCATCGGGCACGCACGCCACCGCCATGGGTGCGAACGCGAACGCCAGCGCCGACAATTCGGTCGCCCTCGGTGCGAACTCCGTCGCGGATCGCGCAAATACGGTGTCCGTCGGCGCGGCAGGCAGCGAGCGTCAGATCACGAACGTCGCGGCCGGCACGCAAGGCACGGATGCGGTCAACGTCAATCAGTTGAATGACAAGATCACGCAAGCGAACGCCTACACCGATCAGGCCGTCGCAGGCGAGAAAGCCTATACGGATCAGGCGATCGCCAGCACGCGGCGAGACATGGAACGCTACGCTGATCGTGCAGCGGCGTCGGCCTTGGCCATCCCGAGCATTCCGGTGCTGAACCCGGGCGAGAAGTGGGCCGGCGTGGCGGTCGGCAACTACGGCAGCGCGACCGCAGTCGGCGTCGCCGCGGCCTATCAGGTGACGATGAACCTTAACCTGGGCGTCGGTGTCTCGTCGGCAAATGGTGGTTCGACCGCCCTCAAGGCTCAGGCGGGCTACCGCTGGTAAGCACACGTTCGATAGAACGGGCGGCATTCCGCCAGTTCCATCTGATGACACTCGGACCCGGGCACATCGATAACGATGTGCCCGGGTCCGCCATTTGAGACTACGACCGCCAGGCGTCCCGTTCCAGTTCCGCGAGCACGCGTGCCAGCACTCCTTCCCAGTCGCCACACGTTTTCTGGTTGAAGATTCGCATGCTCGGGTACCACGGCGTATCCTCACGATCGCGCATCCAGCGCCAGCAGCCCTGATGTCGATTGAGCAGCCATACGCGCTTGCCCATTGCGCCGGCGAGATGCGCTATAGATGTGTCCACACAGATCACGAGATCCAGCGATGCGACGAGCGCGGCGGTATCGGCGAAATCGTCGATCTCGTTCATCCAGTCGACGATATGCACGCGCTGCCGCCGTTGCAGTTTCTTCGCGTCGCTCACTGGCTTCTGCAAACTGATCCAGAGCGCATGCGGCCAGGATATGAGCGCGTCGATTTTGTCGACCGGCATGCTTCGTCTCGCATCCACTCCCGGCAGCAGCCCGCCGCCGGCCCACGCAAGACCGATACGCGGCCGTGCCGAGTCTTGCAGGCCGGCGAGCCGTTTCGACCAGCGCTGCGCTGCGCGCGGTTCCGCGTGCAAGTACGGAACCGCGGCCGGGATGGAGTCGGCATCCGTGTCGAACGCCATCGGCAGTGACAGCAGCGGGCTGTACATGTCCCACTGTCGCAAATCGACTCGCGTCGCATCGAGGTACACGAACTTCGATGACGTCGAACCGAAAGCGCGGCTCAACAGGCGCCGAAGAGGTTCGGGGCCGGCAAAGCCGACCTGGGAGAAACGCTCCATCGCCATCGGGATATACCGGCAGAAGTGAAGCGTGTCACCCAGCCCGTGCTCGTGCAGTATCAGCAGACGATCCCGATCTGCTCGCGTGCTTTCGCCTTTCCATTGAGGCATCGGCAGATTCGGAGGATTGATCTTCGAATCGCCGCGCTCATCCAGAAACGTAGCCCATCGATGTTCGAAATGCGGCCACGCGTCCCTGTATCGACCCGACGCGAGCAACGCGTGACCGAGGTTGCCATGAGCTACCGGATTCGCCGGTTGGATCGCCAGGGCATGATGGAGTTGCTCGACGGCCGCGTCGAGCTGGCCAAGCGATCTTAAGGACACACCGAGATTGTTATGCGCCTCGACATGACCGGGGTTGAGATCGATCACATCTCGATATATCGCAGCCGCTTCCGCAAAGCGCAAATCCAATTGCAGCGCGCGACCGAGGTTATAGAGCAGGATGCTCCTATCGATGTCCGGGTGGCCTTGCGTTGCGATTCCGAGTGCGGTTCGTGCGCTTTCTGCGGCGCGGGCGAATGCGCCCAGGTGCGTCTGAATCACGCTGAGCGTATTGAGGAAGACCGGATTCGGCGAACGCTCGATTGCTTTCAGAACCCAGCGTTGCGCGTCTTTTGCATCGTCAAGCGCAAGCGCGGTGATACCACGCAAATGGAGCACATCCGCGTTATCCGATTCGATGCTCAGACATCGTTCACTCCAAAACACAGCGCCTTGCCATTGGCCAGCGTTATAGCATTCGACCGCCTGCTTATATATCGACTGAAAATCATCCTGCATCCCTGAAACGACTCCGAATGTCTTGCGAACCACGTCACCGATTCTATCGATCGGTTTCGATTTGCCACTCGCCAGATTGGAAAATTGAGTGTTTCTATCGTGGGATTTGCAGCCGTGTCGTCGTGCCGAACTCGCCGCTCGTACCTTCCCGAAGCAATCCTCTAACGAAACCAAAACCTTATCCCACAAGGCTTCGCGGCCCAATCACGTGCTCACGCACCGATCAGGGGCACGTCGATTGCTCAATGCGAACGCCCGTTCCGCTGAGTCTTCGAAATCAACTTCGTCGCAAGCGGGCAGGGAAGGTCAACAAGGGAGAGTCTCAGGCCGAGCATCACGCACACGCGCCACGGACTCGAATAGAAAAGAACCAGAGAAAAAGGTGGAACCATGAAGCTCATCCGCACCGCTGCCGCGCTCGCCGCCGTCGCCGCTTTGCTCTCCGCTTGCGGCGGAAGCTCCGACGATGTCGGCAAGGAAATCGGCGTCACGCCGGCGCAGGTCCATTTCATTCACGCGATTCCGAGCGGCCCGAACGTCGACTTCTACGACAACGCCAAGATCCTGCAGCCGAATCTCGCCTACAAGGCGGTGACCAACTTCGCGAACATCGACACGGGCCAGCACAGCTTCTCCTACGCGGCCGTCAACACGACGACGCAACTCGCCACCGACACGAGCATCTCGAACGCCGCGAAAGGGCATGAGTACACGGTGATCGCGCTGCCGGACGCGGGCTTCCTGCCGTCGATCGCGGTGATCGACGATCCGTTCGACAAGGGCCTGCTGTCGAGCAGCGCGCGCGTGCGCGCTTTCAACGCGTCGACGAACGCGCCGAACCTCGATATCTATCTCGTCGCGCCGGGGACGAACATCGCGAGCGTCAGTCCGACGATGGCGGGCGTCGCCTACAAGAACGCCGTGCCTGCGACGACGCAGGATTCCATCTATGTCTCGGGCGGCACGTACCAGTTGATCGCGACGCTGCCGGGCACGAAGACGCCGGTCTACACATCGGCCTCGTTCACACTCGTCAACAACGCGGACTGGCTCGTGACGACGCTGCCTTCGGGCAATGCCGTCTCGCAACTCGTGCCGGAGAAGATCCGTATGCTGGTCGCGCAGGGCGGCAACACGCAGCAACCGGCGCTTGAATTGCCCGACACGCAATAAGGATGAGCGCCTGAAGCAACGAAGCCCGGCCGCGCAGCATCGGCCGGGTTTTTTCACATCTGGCGCGCGCCGCAGCGACGCAAAAAAAATCCCGCCACGCGAACGTGACGGGAAGACAGGGTCCTACATCAACGCTATGGAACGCCTGAGCGCGCGCCGCAACGATGCGGCGCACGTCGCCCGTTACTTGTGCTCCTCGGCGGAATTCGAAATGGCCTGACCGCCCTTCGAAATGTCCTGGCCAGCGCCCGAGACGGTGTTGCAGCCCGCGAGAGCCGCCGTGCCTGCAATCAGCAGTAGAGCGATGAGTCGAGTCATGTTTATTCCCCTTGGAGTTGAAATGCGTGACTGGAATCGGGTTCGCGCATCATTGTCTGGTGACGGACCTCTTCGACGCCCCGCATACCGGTGTGAACAATCATAAAAAAATCGGTCGGTCTCAGGCTGTAGGCACGGCTGCGATTTTGCTGTCGGCGGCGTCTGCATTCGATGTCGGCATCGTCCTACGCGGAAGGCGCGACGATGGGCGCATCGACACTGCGCTCGCGCGGCATCGACACGCTGATCGACGTGCCATGCGGCGACGCGCGCTCGATCTCGAAGCGCCCGCCGCGCGCCGAGACGCGCTGGCGCATGCCGACGAGCCCATGCGTCTGGGTGCGCTTGAGATCCTGCGGCCGGATGCCGATGCCGTCATCGATGATCGAGAGCGACACGTTCTCTTCATCGACGTCGAGCGTCACGCGGATGCGGCTCGCGTGCGCGTACTTCGCCGCGTTGGTCAGCGTCTCCTGCGCGACGCGAAAGAGCGCGATCTCGATCGCCTCGCCGAGCTTCACGTCGTCGCCCGGCAGATCGAACTCGACGCTCCAGCCGTTGCGTTGCGCGGCTTCGTCGGCAAGCGAGCGCAGCGCGGTCACGAGACCGAAACTGGCGAGCACGGTCGGCCGCATGTCCTCGATGATGCGTCGCTTCAGCGCGATGCCCTGATCCAGATTGCCGAGCGCGCGCGCGAGTTTCTCGGCCATCGCGGGTTCCGTGTTCTTGAGCTTGCCGCGCACCCACGCGACATCCATCTTGCTCGCGGTGAGGATCGAGCCGAGCTCGTCGTGCAGTTCGCGCGCAAGCTCCGTCTTCTCGTTTTCGCTGACCGATTGCAAGTGCCAGGCGAGCGCTTCGAGCTGGCGCGTGCGCGCGAACACGAGCTGATCGAGCTCTTCCTGCTGCGTAATGAGCGCCTTCTGCACGCGCGCCTGCTTGTCGAGCTGGATGCCCAGATTGCGAAAGAGCAGGATGAACAACACGATGTTGAGCGCGCACAGTGCGCCGACACAAAGCGTCGAGATGCGCTGATCGGCGCGGCTCGCATCGAGCGCGTGCTGCGCGCGTTGTTCCTCGTTCAGTCGCAGGAGCGATAGCGCCGCGTCGAGCGTCGCGCTCGTGTCGGGCGGCGGCGCCAGCGTGCGATTGCGTGTGGCGGCGTCGGCCGGCCGGTCGGCGAAGCGCACCGTGCCTTGCGCGATTTCATCGTCGGCGGCGGCGCGGATCTGCGCGAAGCTCGCGAGCGCGGTGTCGTCGCCGATGCGTCGGTAGTACGCATCGAGCCACGCTAGCGTGCGCCGCACGCGCGCCGCCGTTTCCCTGAAGTGCGCCGGAAACGCATCGTCCGCCTTCAGCGCGAAGCCGCGCTCGTCGGCGGTGAGCGTGGCGATATCGGCGGCGAGCATCGAAAGCTGCGCGGTCGCGCCCTTCGCTTCGAGCGCGGTTTCATATTCCGACGCGATGCGCATCCGTCCCGATTCCAGAATGATCAAGCCGCCCACGGTGATGACGATCGCGACCGTCATCGCGACCGCCCAGCTGTAGCGGCGCATCCAGTCGTTCAAACGCGCCGCGCGGCGCGCGATGCCGGCCGGCGCGGGCGGCGTGGACGCTTTCGGCATGGCGGGCTCGTCGGCTGCGAAGAGGGGCGGGTCGTCGGGCAGGATCGCGGCTCGCGGTACGTGGCTCATGGTGTCGGTGGTGCGGCGTTTCACTTAAGGCAGCCGATTTGAAAGCGGGTGTCGGTGGATTCCCACAGCAAAAAAGGAGCCTGCCCGAATGCGCCGCGCGGCGGGCATGGCTAGCATGGTTCCGTCATTCATTCTTTACGGGGAACGATCATGCTGAAGTGGGCCTTGTTTTTCGCGATCGTGGCCGTGATCGCCGGGGTGCTGGGCTTTACGGGCGTGGCTGCGGGCGCCGCGGCCATCGCCAAGTTCCTGTTCGTGCTCTTCCTGATCCTGTGCGTCGTGTTCCTGGTGCTGGGCTTCGTCGTCACGAAAAAAGCCATCGATTAGCGGCGCTTGCGTCCGCTCGCCAGACCGTTCTCAACTACTTAGGAAGGAGCTCACATGCTTCACTACGCCGCTGTCTTCTTCGTCATCGCCATCATCGCCGCCGTGTTTGGCTTCACGGGCATCGCGGCCGGCGCGGCGGAAATCGCGAAGATTCTTTTCTTCATTTTTCTCGTCGTGTTCGTGGTCACCTTGCTGCTTGGCGTGTTCCGCACATGACGCCCGCATCAGGGCGAAAGCCATGAGCCATCAAGCCGCGCGCGGGACTTATGACCGTCGCGCGGCTTTTTCGAGGGGCAGGCATGGTGCATGCATCGGAGCCTCTGATTGGATAGCAGGGTTCTATGCACGCGGCATTTGCGAGGGCCTGCTCCAGCGAACAGTCATCTCACCCCGTACAGAGGAGCGAACCAAATGTCCAAATCGTCTGCTGTAAAAGCCGAGTCGAACCAGTCCTCGGGCGCTTTTGTCCTCGATGTCGAGAAAATTCGCGCCGATGCGCGTCAGCACATGGACGAAGGCGCGGTGACGGAGGGTTACGGCGCCGACCGCGAGACGGTCCTGAAGCTGCTCAACGACTCGCTCGCCACCGAAATCGTCTGCACGCTGCGCTACAAGCGTCATTACTTCATGGCGAAGGGCATTCACTCGGAAGCCGTCGCTCAGGAGTTCCTGGAGCACGCGAACGAGGAACAGGAGCACGCCGACACGCTCGCCGAACGCATCGTGCAACTGGGCGGCGCACCGAATTTCGCGCCCGACGGCCTGTCGTCGCGCTCGCATTCCGAGTACAACGAAGGCAAGGATCTGATCGACATGATCCGCGAGAATCTGATCGCCGAGCGCATCGCGATCGATACGTACCGCGAGATCATCCGCTATCTCGGCGACAAGGACGTCACGACGCGCCGCATCTTCGAGGACATTCTGGCCGTCGAGGAAGAACACGCCGACGACATGGCGGATCTGCTGGAAGGCCGTAACGGCTAAGGGCGACGCGGCCGGAGACGCTGCAGGCGTATCCGGCCGTATGCATGAAATGACCGATCAACTACTACAAGAGCGTCCGGCAGCGCGGACGACGCGAATGATTCGAGTCTTGATAGCCGACGACCACGCGATCGTGCGCAGCGGATTCAGGCAGTTCGTCGTGGACGAGCCCGACATGGAAGTCGCGGGCGAAGCCGCAACCGGCGACGAAGCCATCGCGCTCGTGCGCGCACAGGCGTTCGATGTCGTGCTGCTCGACATCGCGATGCCGGACAAGAACGGCGTCGACACCTTGCGCGTGATCAAGCAGATCCGCCCGGAGCAGGGCGTGCTGATGCTCTCGGGTTTTCCGGAGAGCCAGTACGCGATCAACCTGCTGAAGGCGGGCGCGAACGGCTATCTGAACAAGGACGCCGCGCCTGACGAGATCGTGCGCGCGATCCGTACCGTGGCGCGCGGACATCGATATCTGTCCGAGTTCATCGCGGATGCGCTTGCCGACAAGCTCGACAAGCCCGCCGCCGAACGGCCGCACGAACTGCTGTCGGAGCGCGAGTTCCAGATTTTCTGCAAGCTCGCGGGCGGACGGATTCCGACGGAAATCGCGCAGGAACTGCATCTTTCGGTGAAGACGGTGAGCACGTATCGCGCGCGCGTGCTCGAAAAAATGCGGCTTTCCAATAACGCCGATCTCACGTATTACGCGATCAAGAATGGCCTGATCGAATAGCGGCGCATGGTTTGATCCGCGAGCACTGCCGGAGGGCGCCCGACGTGGGCAATCACATCACCACTGACGACCGAAGCGGGCAGCCGGGCGCGCGGCGCACGCCGCTCGCGGTGCTGTTGATCGAGGACTCGCCGCTGATCCGCCGCAGCCTGACCGAGGCGATCGATGCGCTCGGGCCGTGGCGCGTGAGCGCGTTCGCCGATGCGCCGGACGATGCGATCGCGCTGCTGTCGGCGCAGGCGTTCGACGCGGTGATCGTCGACTTGCAACTGAAGCGCGGCTCGGGCATCGACGTGCTCGCGTGGCTCGAGGAATGCGGCGCGGCGCGCTCGCCGGGCGCGTTCGTCGCGGTGCTCACGAATCACGCGCTGCCGACGTATCGCGAGCGTTGCCTGCAATACGGCGTGCGTCACTTCTTCGACAAGTCGCTCGAATTCGATCGCGTGCTCGACGCGTTGTGCGACTACGCACGCGAGCGCACCTGAATCCGCTATCGCTTATCGCGCCCGCGCCAGTGGCTGAAGCCCGCGAGACCCGTCGCCGCGAGACCGGCGAGACAGACGCCCGTCCAGCCCATCGCCTGCCACGCGAGCGACGCGACCGCTGATCCCAGCGCCCCGCCGATGAAGTAAGCGACCATGTAGACCGTGTTCACGCGGCTGCGCGCCTCGGGCTTGAGCGCGTAAATGCGCGACTGGTTCGAAATCTGCGCGGCCTGCACGCCGACATCGAGCACGATCACGCCGACGACGAGCCCCGCGATGCTCTTCGCCGAGAACGCGAACACCACGAACGACAGCGCGACGAGCCCGATGCACAGCGAGATGACGGCGCGCGGGCCGCGCTTGTCGGCGGATTTTCCGGCGAGCGGTGCGGCGAGCGCGCCTGCCGCACCGACGATGCCGAAAAGCCCCGCCGCCTGCGGACCCATATGAAACGGCTCGCCCGCGAGCAGCAGCGTGAGCACCGACCAGAAGATGCTGAACGCGGCGAAGAGCGCGCCGCCGGTGAACGACGCCTCGCGCAGCGCGCGGTTTTCGGCCGCGAGATGCCACATCGAGCCGAGCAGTTTGCCGTAGGTGAGCGTCGAGGTCGGACGGCTCTTCGGCAACCGCGCGATCACGACGACCGCCAGCGCGATCGTCGCGAGCACGGAGGCGCCGAAGACGGCCCGCCAGCCGAAGTACTGCGCGACGAAGCCCGACACCGTGCGCGCGAGCAGGATGCCGAGCAAGAGCCCGCTCATCACCGTGCCGACGGCGTGGCCGCGTTCGGCGGCGGGCGCGAGTTCGGCGGCGAAGGGCACGGCTTGCTGCGCGATCGTCGATACGATGCCGATCGCGAGACTCGCCGCGATCAGAACGGCGAGCGTCGGCGCGCTCGCCGCGGCCACGAGCGATACGCCGAGCGCCGCGAGTTGCAGCAGGATCAAAAGACGCCGGTCGAAGCGGTCGCCGAGCGGCGCGAGCACGAGCATGCCGAGCGCGTAGCCGAGCTGCGTCGAGGCGGGCACCGCGCCGATCAGCCGGGCGTCGCCGGGAAAGCTCGCGCGGAAATCGCCGAGCAGCGGCTGATTGAAATAGATGTTCGCGACCGAGACGCCCGCGATGGTCGCGAGCAGCCACAGCGTGGCGCGCGAATAGTGCGGATGGCGCGCCGGAGGATTCGATTGCGGCGAATTGGGCATGAACCGAAGCCGATGAAGACCAGCCGCTGATCATACTGAAGACGCGCGGGCGCCGCAGGGCGCCGTTAGAAAGGCTGCGGGCCGCCGCCCTGATCGACGCTCATGCAATGCGTGACGAGGCCGAGATCGGCGCGCCACAGATGCAGCCCGAACGCGGGCGGCTCCATGACGAACGCCTCGGGGCCGTCGGGTTTCAGTTGCAGCGCCACCTGATGCGCGGTCGACGGCGCGCACCAGACGAGCGTGCCGCCGAACCGCGCGCCGATGGCCCGATGCACATGACCGCACACGATGCGCTCGACGTTCGAATGGCGGCGCACGAGCGCATCGAGTGCGCGGCTGTCGTCCGGTGCGAGGCGGATTTCGTCCATGAAGCCGATGCCGCACGCGATCGGCGGGTGATGCATGCCGATGACGACGGGCCGGTCGCGGCAGGCGTCGAGCTGCGCTTCGAGCCAGGCGAGGCGCGCGGCGCACAGACGTCCGCCGCCTGAACCGGGATCAAGTGTGTCGAGCGCGAGCACGCGGACATTGCCGACATCGAATGCGTACTGCACGAAGCCGTCGTGGCCCGCGAGTTCGGGGCGATCGCCGAATACCGTGCGCAGGTTCGCGCGGTCGTCGTGATTGCCGACGATCACATGCCACGGCATCGCGAGCGTGTCGAGGAGCGTGCGCAGATGCCGGTATTCGTCGATGCCGCCCGCATCGACGAGATCGCCCGTAACGAGCACGGCGTCGGGGCGGGGATCGAGCGCGTTGAGCAGGCCGATCGCGCGGGCGAGGAAAGCGGCGGTATCGACGCGGCCGTAGGCGAGCGTGCCCCGCGCCGTGATGTGCAGATCGCTGATCTGGGCGAGCAGCATGCGCGTGAATCTCCTCGTCGCGGGCGGTTTAGAGGCTTAATCGTCGGATGCGGCGACGGGCGGCTTCGGCGCGAGCTTCGCGGGAACGAGCCACTGGAAGCCGGTCATCGACGTTTCGCTGAACGTGCATTCGGCAGCCGCGGGCACCTGCGCCGCCTTGGTGGCCGGCGGCTTCGGCGGATTCTGGATCGTGCCGTGCACGACCACCCGCGAGCCATGATAACTCGCGCCGGAGCCGGTGATTTTCAGCGGCGCGCTCGCGGCGTCGGGATAATCCGCGCGTACCTTGTCCTTGCAGGCTTCGACGTTCTTGTAATAGGACGTGCAGCCGGCGAGAAAAGCGAGCGGAATCGTGAGCAAAACGAGCGGCAGATGGCGGGTGCGATGGTTCATCGATGAATTCTGTCGGTGCCCGATGCCGCGAGGGGCTCGGAGCGGAAAGAGGACGGGGCGAAACTTTATATCATGCGCGCCCCGCGAGGGTTTGGCCGGGCGCTTGTTTTCTCGCGCGATGCGGTAGCACAATCGGCTCTGTCATTCGACCGCGCGTTGCGCACCGATGGAGACCACCGCCATGCAGAAGGACATCGAAGTAGGCGATTACCTGCTCGCCATGCAGGCCGTATCCAGGCCGATCGAAGCTGACGGCGACGAGGAGGCGGCTCCGTCCGAGGGTTACGCGATTCGCGTGCGCGTCACGCGGCTCGACCGCAAACCTGTGCACGGATCGACACTCGCCGACGACTCGGGCGAAATGACGGGCGATCACGGTCCTTTCGAGACGGTCGCCGAGGCGATCGCGCATGGTGAGGCGTGGGGACGGCATTACGTCGCGCGTGTGCTGGGGCACGCGGTGTAGCGGCGAGGGCCACGAAGGAAGGGAAGCGTTCCCTGCGTCAGGCGGGTGCAGCGCGACGGCGGGCATCGCTAGACTCTGGTTCATCGACCGGACCATCGCCGAGGTTGCCATGACGCCCGTTGCGCTCTACATTACCCCGAACTACATCGCGTCGGTGCGCGGCGGCAAGACGCGCGACTGCTTCGGCGGAACGGTGCGGTTCATCGGCGTGGATGCGTTGCCGTTCGATATCGAACACGTGTGCCTGCTTGATCGCGATACGGCGATCGAGGCGCTGTTCGATGCGGTGCGGGACGCGGAGCGGTTGTTGAATGCGGTGTGAGGGTGTCGTTCAAGATTTCGGAAGGCGGGTCGTTATTACGGTGACCCAATCCTTTACCGAAAACCTGATCCACGAATGGCACTGAAATCCCTTGCAAGCGCAGTCGCGTTGTCCTTGTTTCTCTCCGGATGCCTGACGACAGTACCGGATATTCCATCTTCCAGCGCGGGCAGCGTCCAGACGAGGCAGCGAATCGTCGATGGCATCCAGTCCCCGACGATCGACAGTAACGGTGTTCTTCTCACGCCGTGGGTTCGCAGCGCGATGATGTCCGCATTCGCGATGCGCGCCGCTCATCTCGGACTTCGAATCGATCCGAACGGAGTGCCGGTCAGGATCCGCATCACCAGCGTTCGATCGAAGTCCGACGCGGCGCGTATCGCCTTCAATTTCCTCGATGGTGCGGAGTGGGTGTCGGGAACGGTGACCGTGGGTGACGCCAGCTTCGACGTTCAGGAGGACACGTGGCTGCACTGGATGCCGACGGGCTATCGCAGCATCCAGGAAGTCGCGGATGCGGTCGGGAGGCAGGTGGCCAACGGCGTGGCGCTGGTTGGCGGGATGCCGCTGAACGATTGAGGGGGAAATTAGGGCGCAGCCTGAAAAAACGTGGAAGAAACGCCGATGGCAGAGATCGGCTTCTTCGGCCTAAATTTGTCTCTCGATGCGTTGTCACGACAGCGACCAAGGATCAACTTTCCCGCCTTGGATGACGAAGTGCTTCGCATCGGAACCCGGCTCGAAAAAGCGCCAGTCTTCCTCGTCTGATGCGCCGTCCGTCACGACACCCAGCTCAAGCTGCCGCGACATTGCTATGGAGACGTTGCCGTTCTCGCCGACCGCAACGCGCTCGACAACGAATGGACCGTCGTTGGCAATGAGGTCTCGTATCTGCTCGAGCGTTGCGCGCGTGCGATCGTCGGAAACCGCGAAATCCGGGGAGTTGGCGAAGACCTCGCCCGCCCGCTCGATGGTCCAGGCACATTGGATGTGCAGGGCCCAAGTGCCCACGCGCTTGACGGTCCCGCGCGCTGTCGTCATTTCCCGAAGGGGGCCGAAGTGCAGCGTCAACATATCCGCTGCACGTCCTGCGCCGCTGAGTTCCAACCCGTTTAAGGCTGAAAGGCGCTGCATGATTTGTTCACGGGTAGTAGCCATCTCAGACGCTCCCGCCAAACAGATCCTGGGCGCGTTCCATAAGTCCGTGGTAATTCATTTCGTCATCGTCTGTATGTCATCATGGAGTTGTCTTGCCTGCTCCTGATTCAATCCAAGGGCCTTGACCACCGCCCTGAACTGCTTGTTTTGTGCCTGATTATTGCCTGGTCGACCATCGCCGGCCGCAAATTCCTCTTTGTCAACGACCGGTGCGATTTCGCTGTATTCGAACGGCTGAGCGTCATCAGTCAATGAACCGCTCCCGTCCGAGTCGCCTAAGCTCTTCAGCATTGAGTCGTCGCCGCTGTCACCACTAATGCGGATGACGGCGGTGGCAAACTCGCCATTGGGTAGCAAATCTCCCGGCTTGGCACGCCAGGCGGCCATGCAGTCGTCAGCGAAGAGTCTTGGTTGCGCCGGGCGCTCATGGTAAGAACCTGCGCTTGCTATGCGCGGCGCGGCCTTGAATAGCTGTGATGGCGTGAAAGTCACCGACCGCGGCCGGGGCGTCCCGCCGCCGCGACTGCCTTGCAAGCCGCTGCTCGGTGGATCCGGTATTGTTACGAGGTCGCCCCGCTCGATAGCCCGCTTCACCTTCCAACGCGCAATCGACGGGTCGATCTCGTCAATGCTCAATAGCTCTCGAAGCTTCGCCATAAAAGCCTGATCGCGCATCCAATCCGAAGAGGCGGCTAGAAGCTCGCGTCCGCTCGCGGCGGCACGGTCCTCCGCAGCTCTGCTTGTGAAATGAACGTCGCGTCGCCGACGCAGCGTCAGCTTCCAACTCGCCAGCCGAATCTCTTGGGGCAATTTCCGTCTCTCTCAGTTTCCGAGGGCGATATCCGTAGCATGTCTAACTAGTTTAGCGATTGCACGGTCCGGCGGGCAAACGGGCCGCAATGTTTATTGATCAGGCGCAGACGTGTGAAGCGGACGAATGTTCGGCCTTTCCGAGTTCGAAGCGCGACTCAGCCTGAAATAACCTGCGCCCCTGCATGCGCTCCGTGAGAAACTCTGCCCAGTCGTACCGGAACCGATATTTCCTCGGGCCTTGGCAACGCGTTCCGCAAACAAAAAACCCCAAGAGCCTTACGCTGTCGGGGTTGTTGTCGAATCTCGAGTCGAACGCAAACTACTTGGTGCCGGGGACCGGACTCGAACCGGCAAGCCGTTAGGCGGCGGATTTTAAGTCCGCTATGTTTACCAATTTCATCACCCCGGCAGGGCGGACGCGATTCTACCATTGCCCGACACCGCGCCAAAGCCGCGCCGGCCGCCACCATGCACGCCGTTCGACAAGTTTTCGACCCTCCCGCATAATCGGCGGCACCGATTTCGGCGCGAGGACACCAGATGGGCAAGACCCGGCTCGAAGCATTCAGCGATGGCGTGATCGGCATCGCCGTGTCGTTCTGGCAGCCGTGGATCGCCGCGACGATCTACGCGCTCGTCGCGGCCGTATGGCTCGTGCCCGATCGACGCATCGAGCGCATCCTCGCGAACGAGGAAACGTGATGCGCATCGGGCTCATCTCCGATACCCACAACCTCGTGCGCCCCGAGGCGCTCGACGCATTGCGCGGCTGCGCGCACATCGTTCATGCAGGCGATATCTGCAAGCGCGACGTGCTCGATGCGCTCGCGTCCCTTGCGCCGCTCACCGTCGTACGCGGCAATAACGATGTCGGCGATGACGTCGCGCGATTGCCCGAGCACGCGCGCATCGAGCTTGGCGGCGCGACGATCCACGTCGTCCACGATATCGCCGATGTCCCGAAGCAACTCGACGGCATCGATGTCGTCGTGACCGGTCATTCGCACAAGCCGTTCATCGAGCATCGCAACGGCGTGCTCTTCGTGAATCCCGGCAGCGCGGGGCCGCGTCGTTTCAAACTGCCGATCACGCTCGCGTTGCTCGATATCGACGATGGAAAACTGGAAGCGCATATCGTCGCGCTCGTGACATAAAAAAAGGCCGGCGCTCACGCACCGGCCTTGCGCCTTCAAAAAGCCCGACGCTTTACGCGCGCACCGTGCCTTCCGGGAACGTATCGTCCATTTCGGCGGCTTCGCGATGGCCACGCAGGATCGCGTGCGCTTCCGACTTCGACGCCACGGCAGGCGGCGAACCCTTCAGCGGCTTCTTCGCCGTTTCATGCAGCGCAAGCACCGACACGATACCGATCAGCGACGCGCCCATCAGATAGTACGCGGGCATCATCAGGTTGCCGGTCTTGTCGACGAGCCATGCCGTGACGAGCGGCGTCGTGCCGCCGAACAGCGACACCGACACGTTGAAGCCGATCGCGAGCGCGCCGTAGCGGATCTTCGTCGGGAAGAGGGCCGGCAGCGACGACGGCATCACGCCCGTGAACGTCGACAGCAGCGCGCCGAGAATCATCATGCCCGCGAAGATCGACGGAACCGTGCCCATGCGAATCAGCGAAAGCGCCGGAATCGACAGCACCAGGAGGCCGATACAACCCGCGAGCATCACGGGCTTGCGGCCGATCGTGTCCGACAGGCGGCCAGCGAAGAGCGTCAGCGGCATCATCAGCACCATCACGACGAGCACGATGAAGAGGCCGTGCGTCTCGTTGAACTTGAGCGTCGCCGACAGATAGCTCGGCAGATACGAAAGCGCCATGTAGTCGGTCACGTTGAAGATCAGCACGAGGCCCACGCATTGCAAAAGCGGCTTCCATTGCTGGATCAGCGTCTCGCGGAACTGCTCCTTGGTCGTTTCGTGCGACACCGCTTCCGCCTTCTCGGCTTCGCGCTGGAACGCCGGCGTTTCCTCGAGCTTCATCCGGATATACAGACCGATCAGGCCGAGCGGACCCGCGATCATGAACGGAATGCGCCAGCCCCACGAGAGCAGTTCGCGCTCCGACATCACAGCGGTCAGCACCGCGACGACGCCCGCGCCGAGCACATAGCCGACGAGCGTGCCGAACTCCAGAAAGCTCGACATGAAGCCGCGCTTCTTGTCCGGCGAGAATTCGGCGATGAAGGTCGCCGCGCCGCCGTATTCGCCGCCCGTCGAGAAGCCCTGCACGAGACGCGCGACGAGCAGCAGCACCGGCGCCATCACGCCGATCGACTCGTAGCTCGGAATGATGCCGATACAGAACGTGCCGACGGCCATCATGATCATCGTCATCGCGAGTACGCGCTTGCGGCCGATGCGGTCGCCGAGCGGGCCGAACACCATGCCGCCGATCGGGCGCACGAGGAACGCGGCCGCGAACGTGCCGAAGGTCGCGAGCAACTGCGCCGCCGGGCTGCTCGACGGGAAGAACACCTTGCCGAGCGTCACGGCGATGTAGCTGTACACGCCGAAGTCGAACCACTCCATCGCGTTACCGATGGCCATCGCGCCGACCGCGCGCTTGAGCAGGGATTGATCCACGATGGTGATGTCGTCGAGGGTGAGATCGGACTTCCGACTCGATGAATCGTGTTTGCGCCAAAGGCCCTCTTGAAGAGAAGACATAGTTCGAAAAACTCCGTATTCGATCCCGAGAACTCGCGCGGAGCTTCGGGCGCGCCGTCGAAAGGACAGCGCGTATTGCCGGGACAGTGCAGTTTCGCGACGGCGCCGCTTTGCATCGCGGGAAACGGACGCCAATGGCTCCGCGCAGCATCGTGTTCGAAGCAGATGCTGAAGAATCGAGTAGCAAGCGCGGTGCCGGTGCTTCGCGGTGGGTCGCGAAATTGCACTCGGATGAAACAAACGAATTTGACGTGCGGACGGCGAACCCGGCGTTGAACCTGAGTTGCCGCGGGTGGAGCCGCGACGTCGGCGAAAAAACAACCTGAGACGAAAAAGGCCGGCGTGAGTCTGGCAGGACCAGCTAAAAAACCGACGCGCCTCTTTGTATAAAAACTGTCACTACCGCGATATGTCCGAAAAGCGATGCGCCGGACTCATGCGCGTGAATGATGGTGAATTACTGTTGATAACGAACAGATGATAACACGATGACAGACGATGTGCAAACCGGGCTATCGGCGCACGCATCGGAGGCTGGCTCAATCCCTTGCCTGGTCTAGGATTGCGCCGAATCCCATGCGATTCGTCTGATGGTCCATTCGGAACATTTTGCACACTCGCGGGCAACAAAAAACCGGCCGCATGGGCCGGTTCTTGCAGTGCCTTCGAGCCGCGATTTCAGCTTTGCGGCGGGACGTAGCCCGTGGCCGTATCGGCGCCTTCGCCGAAGAAATATTTCTCGGTCTGCTTGATGAGGTACTGGCGCGCGCGCGGATCGGCCATGTTCAGGCGATTCTCGTTGATAAGCATCGTCTGCTGCTTGAGCCAGCCTTGCCAGGCTTCCTTGGAGATCGTTTCGTAGATGCGCTTGCCGAGCTCGCCCGGCAGCGGCGGAAAGTCCAGTCCTTCGGCTTCCTTGCCGAGCTTCGCGCATTGAACCATTCGAGCCATTGTGAGTTTCTCCTCTGTATCGGGGGAGAAGCGCGGTTCGCGCTTCTCAAATCGTGTTCAAAGCTGTTTCATCAGGACGAGCGACTTGCGCTGCCAGTTGTAAAGGCGCCGGCGGTCTTCGGGAAGATCGTCCACGGTCACCTTCACGAAGCCGCGCTTCAGGAACCAGTGCTCGGTGCGCGTCGTCAGCACGAAGATACGCGTGAGGCCGCGCGCCCGCGCCCGCTGCTCGATGCGCTTGAGCAGGCGTTCGCCGTCGCCCGAACCTTGCGCTTCCGGCGCGACGGTCAGGCACGCCATCTCGCCGATGCGTTCCTGCGTGTACGGATAAAGCGCCGCGCAGCCGAACAGCACGCCATCGTGCTCGATGACGGAGAAGTGGTCGATATCGCGTTCGATCTGGTGACGTCCGCGCCGCACGAGCGTGCCGTCGCTTTCCAGTGGCTCGATCAGCGTGAGAATGCCGCCGACGTCATCCGGCGTCGCTTCGCGCAGGCTTTCGAGGTTCTCGTACGAGATCATCGTGCCGACGCCATCGTGCAGGAACAGTTCGAGCAGCACGCTGCCGTCGAGCGAATACGGAATGATGTGGCCGCGCGCGACGCCGCCGCGGCACGCGCGCACCGTATGCTTCAGATAAAACGCGGTGTCGCCTTGCAGCTCGCCGCTTTCCTGCAGGCGATAGGCGTCGTCGAGCGACAGTTCGCGGATGAGTTCGTTTTCCGAATCGACGAGGCCCGGAATTTCGGTCACGAAGATGATCTTGTCGGCGCGCAGCGCGATGGCGGCGGCGGACGCGACATCTTCCATCGACAGATTGAACGCTTCGCCGGTCGGCGAGAAGCCGAGCGACGACAGCAGCACCAGCTTGTTCGATGCGAGCGACTGGCGGATGGAATCGCCGTCGATCTTGCGCACGACGCCCGTATGCTGGAAATCGACGCCATCCAGGATGCCGACCGGCCGCGCCGTCACGAAGTTGCCCGACACGACGCTGATGTGCGCGTGCGCCATCGGCGTGTTCGGCAAGCCCTGGCTGATCGCGGCCTCGATGTCGAGACGCACTTCGCCGGCGGCTTCCTTCGCGGATTCGAGCGCGCGGGCGTCGGTGATGCGCAGGCCGTGCGAAAACGACGATTCCACCCCGTGAAGGCTCAATTGCTCGTCGAGCTGCGGGCGCGAGCCGTGCACCAGCACGACGTGGATGCCCATTGCGTGCAGCAGGCCGACGTCCTGCACGAGCGCGTTCAGGCGTCCTTCCTGCACCAGCTCGCCGCCGAACGCCACGACGAAGGTCTTGTTCCGGAACGCGTGAATATACGGCGCGACGGAGCGCATCCAGTCGACGAACTGGGCGTGGAGATCGGGCGCTTCGGGCTCGGCTGCCGGCTGCGACGCGGTCATCGTGAGGTCGGTTTGGGAATTCATCCCGGGATTATAATGCGACGCTATGCCGAATGTTTCTCGTCCATCACGTCCCGATCAGGCGGGCAAGTCTCAGTCCGCCGATAAATCCCTCGATCCTCAGGAGCAGTTGCGACAACTGCGTGAAAATCTGCTGCGCGAAGCGCGGGAGGGCGGGGGCGCGTCCGGCGATTCCGGTGAAGCGGGCTTGAGCAAGAAGGAACTCGCCGCGCGGCGGTTCGCGGCGGGCGCGCCTGCTGCGTCGGCGTCGCCGCAGCAGAAAAGCGTCGCGCACGGCAAGGCCGTGGAAGTGACGCGCGGGCAGAGTGGCACTTCGGCTGCGAAACGTCCGCCGCCGCCTCGACAGCCGCAGCCCGCGGAGCCGATCCGCGATCGGGCGAAGCAGAAGCCTGCGCTTGCCGCGAAAACGGATCGCGCTCCGGCGCGCGAGCCGCTCGCCGCATCCGATAAGGCCGCGCCCGCGAAGCGCGATGACACTCGCCACGCGCAAGACGCGCGTCCGCCGCGCGAGAGGCATCGAGCCGAGCGACCGGACGGCGGCGCGCCGACCAAGCCAGCCGACACGCGCAAGCACGACGCCCAACGCGCCCAGCATCGAAACGAACGGCCCGCGCCCGTCGCGCGCCGCGAGCCTGTCGCCCCCGGACGAGCCGCCGAACGCCCGCCCGCACCGCGCGAGCCTCGCGAACCGCGTCCACCACGCGCACCGCGCGTCGTCACACCGAACCCGATTCCGCCGATCGTCTTCCCCGAAGCGCTGCCAGTCTCCGGCCGACGCGAGGAAATCGCACGCGCGATCGCGGCGAATCAGGTCGTCATCGTCAGCGGCGAAACCGGCTCGGGCAAGACCACGCAGCTTCCGAAAATCTGCCTCGCGCTCGGGCGCGGCCTCGGCGCGGGCGGCAGCGGTCTCATCGGTCACACGCAGCCACGGCGGATCGCCGCTTCGGCCACGGGACGGCGCATCGCGGAAGAACTCGGGACGCCGTTCGGCGAAGTCGTCGGCTACAAGGTGCGCTTCACGGACAATCTCGCGCCGGGCGCGTCCGTCAAGCTGATGACCGACGGCATCCTGCTCGCCGAAACGCAGACCGATCCGCTGCTCAACGCGTATGACACGATCATCATCGACGAGGCGCACGAACGCAGCCTCAACATCGACTTTCTGCTCGGCTATCTGAAGGAAATCCTGCCGAAGCGTCCCGATCTGAAGCTGATCGTCACGTCGGCGACCATCGACGCTGAGCGTTTCGCGCGCCATTTCGGCAGCGACGAAAAGCCCGCTCCGGTGATCGAGGTGAGCGGGCGGCTGTATCCGGTGGAAGTGCGCTATCGGCCGATCGAAGAGGAAAGCGAGGCGATCAAGAACGCGCAAGGCACGTTGCCCCGGCGCAACGACCGCAAGACCGACCGCGATCTGATGGAAGCCATCGTCGATGCCGTCGACGAACTGTGCCGCGTCGGCCCCGGCGACGTGCTCGTGTTCCTGCCCGGCGAGCGCGAAATCCGCGACGCCGCCGAGGCGCTTCGCAAACATCATCCGCCGCATACGGAAATCCTGCCCCTCTTCGCGCGCCTTTCCGCGCAGGAGCAGGAGCGCGTGTTCCGGCCGTCGAATGCGCGGCGCATCGTGCTCGCGACCAACGTCGCGGAAACGTCGCTGACGGTGCCGGGCATTCGCTACGTCGTCGATACCGGCATGGCGCGCGTGAAGCGCTATTCGTATCGCAACAAGGTCGAGCAGTTGCAGATCGAGCCGGTGTCGCAGGCGGCGGCGAATCAGCGCGCGGGGCGCTGCGGGCGCGTCGCGGACGGCGTGTGCGTGCGGCTCTACGACGAAGCGGATTTTCAGGCGCGGCCGCGCTTCACCGATCCGGAAATCCTGCGCTCGTCGCTGGCTGCCGTGATTCTGCGCATGAAGTCGCTGCATCTGACGGCGATCGAAACTTTTCCGTTCATCGAGCCGCCGCCGGGCCGCGCGATTGCGGACGGCTATCAGTTGCTGAACGAACTCGGCGCCGTCGATGACGACAACGCGCTCACGCCGCTCGGCCGCGAGCTCGCGCGCCTGCCGCTCGATCCGCGCGTCGGCCGCATGATCCTCGCCGCGCGCGATCATCATGCGCTCGCGGAAGTGCTGATCATCGCGTCGGCATTGTCGGTTCAGGATCCGCGCGACCGGCCGATCGAGGCGCAGGAGCAGGCGGACCAGGCGCACCGGCAGTTCGTCGACGAGCGCTCCGAATTCCTGCAATGGACGCGCATCTGGAAGTGGTTCGAGGAAGCCGTCGCGCACAAGAAGTCGAACAAGCAGCTCGCCGATGCGTGCCGCGCGAATTTTCTGTCGCACCTGCGGTTGCGCGAATGGCGCGACGTGCATTCGCAATTGCTGACGGTCGTGCGCGAGCACGGCTGGCGTCTGAACGAATCGGAAGCGACGTTCGAACAGGTGCATCTGTCGCTCCTGACCGGTCTTCTCGGCAACGTCGGACTGAAAGCCGACGACGAACCGCATTATCTCGGCGCGCGCGGCATCAAGTTCCATCTGTGGCCGGGCTCGGCGCTCCTGAAGAAAGCGGGGCGCTGGGTGATGGCGGGCGAGCTCATCGAAACGAGCCGGCTGTACGCGCGCACGATCGCGAAGATCGAGCCGGAATGGCTGGAAACCGTCGGCGCGCATCTGCTGAAGACGTCGCTTTCCGATGCGCATTGGGAAAAGAAGGCCGCGCAGGTCGTCGCCTACGAGCGCGCGACGCTTTACGGGCTGACCGTCTACGCGCGCCGCCGCGTGAGTTTCGGCAAGCAGGAGCCGAAGTACGCGCGTGAGCTGTTCATCCGCGGCGCGCTCGTCGAAGGCGAATTCGATACGCGCCTGCCGTTCTTCGCGCACAACCGCAAGCTGGTCGCGGACATCGAGCAACTGGAGCACAAGTCGCGTCGCCAGGACGTGCTCGTCGACAATGAACTCATCTACGGCTTCTACGATTCGCTGATTCCCGAAGGCATGTGGACGGGCGCGGCGTTCGAGCGCTGGTATCGCGACGAGCAGAAGAAAGAGGGCAACGAAAAGCTCCTTTTCCTCTCGCGCGACGACCTGATGCGCCACGAAGCCGCCGGCGTCACGACCGACCTGTTCCCGAAGCGCATGACGATGTCGGGCATCGAGATGTCACTTACGTATCACTTCGAGCCGGGCTCGCCGCGCGACGGCGTCACGCTCGCGGTGCCGCTGTACGGGCTGAATCAGGTCGATGCGCGCCGCGTCGAATGGCTCGTTCCCGGCATGGTCAAGGAAAAGGCGCAACTGCTGCTGAAGTCGCTGCCGCAGAAATTGCGCCGTCACGTCGTGCCGTTGCCGGAGTACGCGGCGGGCTTCGCCGGGCGTCATGCGGGGCCGAAATTCGGCGCGGGCGCGCTCGTCGATTCGCTCATCGCCGATATTCGCGAGCAAACGCAATTCGCCGTGAAGAGCGCGGATTTCAAGCTCGAAACGCTGCCCGCGCATTTGTTCATGAACTTCAAGGTGATCGACGAGCACGGCCGCCAACTCGCGATGGGCCGCAATCTCGCGCAGTTGCGCACGGAGCTCGGCGCACAGGCCCAGCAGGTGTTCCAGAAGCTGACGTCGGCGGCGGCTTTCGACGCGCTCTCGGGCGAGTCGGAATCGGCGCCGCAAACGCAACCGGCCGGCGTCGGCACCGCGCTTTACGAGAATCTGACCACCTGGAATTTCGGCAAGCTGCCCGAATTGCTGGAAATCCGCCGTCGCGGGCAGACGCTCTTCGGTTATCCGGCGCTCGTCGATCGCGGCACGCATTGCGACGTCGAAGTGTTCGATTCGCCCGAGGAAGCGGCGCGCATCCATCGCGCGGGATTGCGGCGGCTCTTCGCGCTGCAACTGCGCGAGCCGATTCGCTATCTGGAGAAAAACCTGCCGGGCCTGCGCGAAATGTCGATGCAGTACATGGCGCTCGGCACGTCGGATGAATTGCGCGACCAGATCGTCGAGACGGCGCTCGATCGCGCGTGCCTGCAAGACCCGCTGCCCGACGACGACGCCAGTTTCCACGCTCGCCGCGACGCCGCGAAAGGCCGTCTGACGCTGCTCGCGCAGGAAATCGCGCGGCTCGTCGGCGCGATTCTGGCCGAATATGCGGCGCTCGCGAAAAAGCTGGCGCAGGCAAAGACGTTCACATCGGCGTATGCGGACATGCTGGCGCAACTGGGCGCGCTCATCGGCAAGCGCTTCGTCATCGATACGCCGTATGCGCAGCTCGCGCACTTTCCCCGCTATCTGAAGGGGATCGGCATGCGCATCGACAAGCTCAAGGCCGATCCGGCGCGCGACGCGCGTCTTTTCGCCGATCTGCAGCCGCTCGCGCAGCATTATCAGCGAGCGATTTCGCAGCGCGGCGGCGTCGCGGACGCGCGGCTTTCGGAGTACCGCTGGCTGCTGGAAGAACTGCGCGTTTCGCTGTTCGCGCAGGAATTACGCACGCCGATGCCTGTTTCGGTGAAACGCCTCCACAAGGTCTGGGAATCGATGCAGCGCTAGACCGTGACGGAAAACCTTGCCGGAACGCGCCGTTTCTTGCGCAGGTGCAGCGTACTGCGCAAAAAGCCGCAGCCGGTCAACGCGCCGCGCGAGGCAAACGTTCTACAATGACGCCTGCCTTCCGAAGCCTATTTTCCATGCGCAATATTTTCTGTTCCGGCCGTCTCCGTGCGGCTGCCGCACGCGCGGCGCTTGCTACCGGCGCCGCTTTCCTCGCCACAGCAGCGTTCGCCAACAATGTCATCGTGCTCAACTCGGCGGAAGCCACGCTGAGCCTGATCGACGAAAACACGCATCAGGTCGTCGGCACCGTGCCCACCGGCAAGGAACCGCACCATCTGATGCCGACGCCCGACAGTTCGTCGCTGATCGTCGCGAATTCGGTGTCGAACAATCTGATGTTCGTCGATCCGAAAACCGGCGCGTTCCAGCGCTGGGTGCAGGACATCGAGGACCCGTATCAGCTCGGTTTTTCGCCGGACCGGAAATGGTTCGTGTCCACGGGCTTGCGTCTCGACCGCCTCGACATCTACCATTTCGACGGCAAGAACCTGAGCATCGCGAAGCGCCTGCCGCTCGCGACGATGCCGAGCCACATCGCGTTCACGAACGACAGTTCGACCGCGTTCATCTCGCTGCAGGTGTCCGGTGAAATCGCCGCGATCGACCTGGCGACGCAGACCGTGAAATGGAAGATGAAGGTCGGCAAGGTGCCCGCCGGCGTCTGGCTCACGCCGCAAGACAAGTATCTGCTCGTCGGCATGACGGGTGCGGATTACGTGGCCGTGGTCGACTGGCGCAACCAGAAGATCGTCAAGACCATCACGACGGGCAAGGGCGCGCACAACTTCCGTTCGATGGTCGACGGCAAGCACGTGCTGGTGTCGAATCGCGTGGCGAACACGATCAGCATCATCGACGAGGACACGCTCACCAATGTCGGCGATATCACCGGTCTGCTGCCTGGCCCGGACGATATGGAACTTTCCGCCGACAAGAAGTATCTGTGGGTTACGTTCCGCTTCGCGAAGCACGTCGGCGTGATCGACCTCGCGAATCGTAAGCTGATCGAAACCATCAAGGTCGGCCGCTCGCCGCACGGCATTTATTTCTTCAACCGCGCACCGGTGACGGCGCCCAACGGGGCGTAAGCGGAGCAGCAGAGGGCGCCTGGCGCGCCCTATACTAGGATTGAGGAAAGGCCGGCGCACCGGACGGCCGCAAGCACCACGGAGCACCATGTTTCATTCCATTCTTTCGTCGCTGGACGGTCTCGTTTCCTGGCTGCAGACGCTTCTCTATGTCGATGTCGTGCAGCCGGCGCTGTTCAAGATCGGCCTGATGGACTACGACGAGGACACGTACGACGCGCTCTACTGGGTGATCGTCGGCGTGCTGGAAGTGCTCGCGATGTACGCGATCCTGCGCCCGCTCGAAGCCTTCCGCCCCGCGGAGGAATGGAAGGACCGCAAGGGTGTGCGCGTGGACGTGCTCTACACGTGGATCGTCAAGCTCGGCATCCTCAACCTGTTTTTCTTCTTCACGTTCCAGCCGCTCTTCGATTCGATGCAGAGCTGGCTGCGCATCCATAACGTGCCGAATCTCGAAATCGACAATCTGTGGCCGGGCGTCACGACGCAGCCGCTCGTCACGTTCGTCATTTATCTGCTGATCCTCGATTTCGCGGGCTACTGGTATCACCGTCTGGAGCATCGCTTCGGCATCTGGTGGGAACTGCACGCGGTGCATCACAGCCAGCAGAAAATGTCGCTCTGGACGGACGATCGCAACCATCTGCTCGACGACATTCTGCAGGCCAGCTTTTTCGCCTGTGTCGCGCTCGTGATCGGCGTGGAGCCGTCGCAGTTCGTCGTGCTCGTCGCCATCACGAATTTCATGCAGAGCGTGCAGCACGCAAACATCCGGCTGCACTTCGGCTGGCTCTTCGACCGCATCGTCGTGAGTCCGGCGTTTCATCGGCGTCATCACGCGATCGGCTTCGGTCACGAAGGCACGACCTACGGCTGCAACTTCGGCGTGCTGTTCTCGTTCTGGGACGTCCTGTTCCGCTCGGCATCGTTCGACCGCACCGTCGAGCCGACCGGCATCCGCGACCAGCTCGGCGCGCCGGGCGTGAAGCCGGTTCATTACGGCGACGGTTTCATCGAGCAGCACTGGCTCGCGTTCAGGCGCATCGCCGCGCGCGTTTCCGCGCGTCGCGCGGGCGCGTCCGCTTCGGACAACTCGGCGGCCGTCTGAACGTTCCGCCACGACCAGCGGCCGCTCGCGGCGCTGGTTTATCCTGTCGGTTCCTCTTTCTTCTTCGAATCACGCATGAGTGACCTGCTGCGTTCGTTCGTGCGCGCGCTCGCGAACGTCTTTCATCCGCGCATGCTCTGGCTGACGCTGATGCCTTTCGGCGTCGCCACGGTGCTATGGGGCGCGCTCCTCTGGTTCTTCTGGCAGACGCTGACGGGCGCCGCGAACAGCTGGCTCGACGGCTGGGCGCTTACGTCCGCGATGTACCGCCTCTTCGATACGGTCGGCTTCTCGTCGCTGCACGCGGTGATCGCGCCGTTCCTCGTCGTCATCATGACGGTGCCGCTGATCGTCGTCACGGTGCTGCTGCTGATCGCGACGCTGTCGATGCCAGGCGTCGTCACGCTGCTCACGCGCAAACCGAGAGGGCATTATTCGTCGCTCGAAGAACGGCGCGGCGGCTCGTGGTACGGCAGTCTCGGGCACTCGGTCGTGACTACGCTCGTGTGTCTCGTGTTGCTGGTCGTCACGCTGCCCTTTTGGCTGATCCCGCCGTTCTTCGCGCTGATTCCGCCGCTGCTGTGGGGCTGGCTGACGTATCGCGTGATGACTTACGACGCGCTCGCGCTGCATGCCAGCGCGGAGGAGCGCCGCGTGATCGTGCGCGATGCGCGGTGGCCTTTGCTTGCGATCGGCATCGTGAGCGGCCTTCTGAGTTCCGTGCCGACGATGCTCTGGGCGTGGTCCGTATGGCTCTTGCCGCTTTTCCCGGTCGTCGCGGCCGTGACGATCTGGGCGTATGCGTTCATCCTCGTGTTTTCCGCGCTGTGGTTCGCGCATTACTGTCTGCACGCGCTCGAGCGCCTGCGCGCGAACGAACCGCATTATCCGGCGATCACGGTCGAATCCCGCGACGTTTCACTGTAAGAATAAAGGGGCACTCATGGGCATTGGCGTCATCATCATCGGCGACGAGATCCTGTCCGGCCGACGCACCGACAAGCATCTGCCGAAAATCATCGAACTGCTCAGTGCGCGCGGCCTGTCGCTCGACTGGGCCGAATACGTCGGCGACGATCCCGCGCGCATCACCGCGACGCTCGCGCGAACTTTCGCGTCCGGCGATATCGTTTTCTCGACGGGCGGCATCGGCGCGACGCCGGACGATCACACGCGTCAGTGCGCCGCGCAGGCGCTCGGCGTGCCGCTGGCTTTGCATCCGGAAGCGGCGGAGCTGATCCGCGCGCGCATCCGCGACACGGCGGCGCAGGCGGGCGACAAGCCGGTCGATCTGCAGTCGCCGGAGAATCTGCATCGCCTGAACATGGGCACGTTTCCGCAGGGCGCGGAGATCATTCCGAACAGCTATAACAAGATTCCCGGCTTCACGGTCGGCGATCATCACTTCGTGCCGGGCTTTCCGGTGATGGCGTGGCCGATGATCGAGTGGGTGCTCGACACGAAGTACGCGCATCTTCATCATGCGACGCCGCATGTGGAGCGCTCGCTGCTCGTGTTCGGCCTGCCGGAGTCGCGCATCACGCCGCTGATGGTCACGATCGAGCGCGATTTCGACGGCGTGCGAGCGTTCAGCCTGCCGAGCGTCGGCGACGCGGCGCGTGGGGCGCTTTATGCGCGCTCGCACATCGATCTGGGCGTCAAGGGCGATCCGGAGCAGGCGAGTGCGGCATTCGACGTGCTGCGGAAAGGCGTGATCGCGCTGGGCGGCGAGGTTGTGGAAGTGCCGCCGGAGGAAACGAAGTGACGCTGCTGGAAGTTATCGCGACCACGGTTGCCGATGCGCGCGCGGCGGAACGCGGCGGCGCGAACCGGCTGGAGCTCATCACGGCGATGGGCGAGGGCGGACTGACGCCGAGCATCGGGCTGATCGAAGCGGTGGTCGACGCGGTCGGCATTCCGGTGAACGTGATCGTGCGGCCGCACAGCCGCTCGTTCATCTACGATGCCGACGATTACGCGGTCATCCTCCGCGACGTGCGCGCAGTGGCGAAGACGCGGGCGAATGCGATCGTCGTGGGCATGCTGAACGCGAATGGCGATGTCGACACCGACGGCCTCGCGCGCGTGATCGAAGCGGCGGACGGCTTGCAGCTCACGTTTCATCGCGCGTTCGACGAAGCACGCGATATTTTCGCCGCGTTCGATACGCTGCTGACCTTCGATGCCGTGACTAATGTGTTGACGTCGGGCGGCAAGCCATCGGTGCTGGAAGCGCGGACGACGATTACGAAGCTCGTCGAAAGGGCGACGGGAACGCGCTGCACGGTGCTCGCGGGCGCCGGACTGACCGTCGATGCCGTGCAGCCCTTCGTTGCATCGACGGGTGCGCGCGCGGTGCACTTCGGTTCGGGTGTGCGCGTCGACGGGAAGGGGCTCGCGCCTGTCGATGAAGCGAGAGTCAGGCGCGTGCGGACGTTGCTCGACGCGCCGGACTAAACAACATCAAGCCCCGATCCACGGCAGCTTCCGGAAACACCATCCCGACACCGTTTTCCGATGCCCCTGCCCATCCTTATCGCCTTCGAAGCCTTCCAGCAGGTCATACGCCTGCGCATAGCCCTCCTTCTGCGCCGCGACTGCCGCGAGCTTCGAACGCGCAGCGCTGCGGCACAAAAACACGACAGGCGTATCCGGGGTGGCGACCTGTCGCAATTGTTCGATAAACTCGGCATTCGGCACGGAGCCGGGGTAGCGGATCCACTCGATATGCGCGTACTGCGCGCCATCGATGGCCGGGCGGCCGACCCAGTCCAGCTCGGCGCGCGTGCGAACATCGACGAGGCGCACGCGCGGATCGAGTTGCAGGAGTTCGAACGCCTCGGCGGGCGAGAATGCGCCCGCGTACGTGAGGCTGTTCTCGGCGGCGCGTTTGCCGGCCTGGCTATAGAGTTGTTCGAGCGTGCTCATGGCGTATCGGTCTCCGTTAAGCGCAAAGAATCATTCTAGCGCGCGGCATATGCCGGACAGACCGATGCGCGAAACTGGTGCAAGCCCGATGTGATGCACCGAAAATGTGCTTTGATATTACTGGACAACCGAGTGCGCACCGAACAGGTGCGTATCCGATTTGCAGCGCAACAAGGATCGCTTCAAAACGCGCGCTGCTTCAAGCGCTTAGCGCAAAGATGGTGCGCTTGGCACGGAAGCTGCTTTTCCATCCTCGATTGAATCGATATACAGGATTGGTCGGGGCGGCGAAGCGATTCGCCGACTTTTGTTAATCAGGAGATAGGTAATGAGTAAATCCGTGGCCGACGTCATGCAACTCGTCAAGGACGAGGACGTCAAGTTCGTCGACTTCCGTTTCACCGACACGCGCGGCAAAGAACAACACGTATCCGTGCCGGTCTCGGCATTCGACGAAGACAAATTTGAAAGCGGCCACGCTTTCGACGGTTCGTCCATCGCAGGCTGGAAGGGCATCGAAGCGTCGGACATGCTGCTCGTGCCGGATGCGGATACCGCGTTCATCGACCCGTTCTATGAAGAGTCGACGCTCGTTCTGACCTGCGACGTGGTCGAGCCCGCCGACGGCAAGGGCTACGAGCGCGACCCGCGTTCGCTCGCGCGACGCGCGGAAGCCTATCTCAAGAGCTCGGGCCTGGGCGACACCGCGTTCTTCGGTCCGGAACCGGAATTCTTCATTTTCGACTCGGTGCAGTGGAATACGGACCAGTCGGGCACGTTCGTGAAGATCGGCTCGGAAGAAGCGCCGTGGTCGTCGGCGAAGGAATTCGAAGGCGGCAACACCGGTCACCGTCCGGGCACGAAGGGCGGCTATTTCCCGGTCGCGCCGGTCGATACGTTCCAGGACATCCGCTCGGAAATGTGTCTGCTGCTCGAGCAGATCGGCATTCCGGTCGAAGTGCATCACCACGAAGTGGCGGGCCAGGGCCAGAACGAAATCGGCACCAAGTTCTCGACGCTGGTTCAGCGCGCGGACTGGCTGCAGCAGATGAAGTACATCATCCATAACGTGGCGCACACGTATGGCAAGACGGCGACGTTCATGCCGAAGCCGATCGTCGGCGACAACGGTTCGGGCATGCACGTCCACCAGTCGATCTGGAAAGACGGCCAGAACCTGTTCGCGGGCAACGGCTACGCAGGTCTGTCGGAATTCGCGCTGTTCTACATCGGCGGGATCATCAAGCACGCGCGCGCGCTGAACGCGATCACGAACCCGGGTACGAACTCGTACAAGCGTCTTGTGCCGCACTTCGAAGCGCCCGTGAAGCTGGCTTACTCGGCTCGCAACCGTTCGGCATCGATCCGAATTCCGCACGTGTCCAACCCGAAGGGCCGCCGTATCGAAACGCGCTTCCCGGATCCGCTGGCGAACCCGTACCTGTGCTTCTCCGCGCTGATGATGGCGGGTCTCGACGGCGTGCAGAACAAGATTCATCCGGGCGAAGCCGCGGACAAGAATCTGTACGACCTGCCGCCGGAAGAAGACAAGAAGATCCCGACCGTGTGCGCCGGCCTCGACCAGGCACTCGACGCGCTCGACGCGGATCGCGAGTTCCTGACGCGCGGCGGCGTGTTCACGGATTCGATGCTCGACGCATACATCGAACTGAAGACGAACGAGCTGCAGCGTTATCGTCAGGCGGTGCATCCGATCGAGTTCGAGATGTACTACTCGCTGTAAAGCGACGCACGCCCGCATGATCGAAACGCGTTTCGTGGTGAGCAGTCAGGCGAAGCGCGCGACGCATGCGATGCAGTGAAGAAAAGGGACGGCGCGCCGTCCCTTTTTTAATCGCCGCAATGTCATAGAACGAGAAGAAGATCGGTGTCACGAACGACCTCAACCATTGCACGATGGTGCTAAAGAACCTCATCAAGGCGCGCAAGGGTCACGCCGATGCGCTGACAGACGACTCGCGACTCGCGGGAAGCGGGCTTCTCCCGGGATTCGAAGCGCTGCCCACGAACGTGCTCGTTCTGGACATACGCAATCTCAGGATCGCGTACGCGAACCCTTCGGCCGAAGCGATGCTGGAGATGTCGCGCAAGCAGCTGACGCAGATGAACTGGCCCGAGCTCTTCGCGAACTCGGACGAGCTGGCGACCACGATCGCGTCGATCGCGGAGAACCGCTTCAACGCGACGCGGCTCGATGCGGTGCTCGAACGTCAGAGCCGCGAGCCGGTACATGTGCATGCCATCGTCGGCTATCTCGAAGCGGCGCCCGAATACGTGCTGCTCGAACTCTTCGAGAACGAGCGCCATCTGCGCACCGATCGCGAGGAGCGCATCCACGATCTCACTGCCGTCAACAAGCAACTGATCCGCAATCTCGCGCACGAGATCAAGAATCCGCTCGGCGGAATTCGCGGCGCGGCACAGTTGCTCGAATTCGAGCTCGGCGCGCGCGAACGCGACGAACTGCGCGAGTACACGCAGGTCATCATCAAGGAATCGGATCGGCTGCAGACACTCGTCGATCGCTTGCTTGAGCCGCACCGGCATCCGCATATCGTGGGCGACGTGAACATCCACGAAGTATGCGAGCGCGTGCGGGCCGTGATTCTCGCGGAGTTTCCGCGCGGCCTCACGATCGAGCGCGACTACGACGTGAGCGTGCCCGACTTGCGCGGCGACAAGGAGCAACTGATTCAGGCGCTGCTCAACGTCGTGCGCAACGCGGCCGAAGCGCTGAAGGAGCGCATTTCACAAGGCGATGCGAGGATCGAACTGCGCACGCGCATCGCGCGCAAAGTGACGATCGGCAAGAAGCTGCACAAACTGGCATTGGACTTGCATATCACTGACAACGGTCCCGGCATCCCCAGCGAAATCCGCGACCGGATCTTCTTCCCGCTCGTATCGGGCAGGGAAGACGGCAGCGGTCTTGGTCTCACGCTCGCGCAATCGTTCGTCCATCAGCACGATGGCCTGATCGAAGTCGAGAGCCGGCCGGGCTGCACCGAATTCGCCATCCTGTTGCCGTTTGAGAATTGATCACGATCGACCAGCGACGTCACGCGAAGCACGTGACCCATCAGGCATCGAAGCCTGACCGTTTCGACGGGCTCACACCGAACCATACGAAGACTTCTCGCCGAACGATATGAAGCCGATCTGGATAGTAGACGACGACCAATCCATCCGCTGGGTGCTGGAAAAGGCGCTCGCACGAGAAAACTTCACGACGCGCAGCTTCTCCGGCGTGCGCGATGCGCTCGCCGCGCTCGAAGGAGAAAGCCCGCAAGTGCTCGTCTCCGACATCCGCATGCCGGGCGGCTCGGGGCTTGAGCTGCTGCAGACCGTGCGCGACCGCTTGCCGGGGCTGCCCGTCATCATCATGACGGCGTTCTCGGACCTGGACAGCGCCGTGGCGGCGTTCCAGGGCGGCGCGTTCGAATACCTCGCCAAGCCATTCGATGTCGACAAGGCCGTCGAGCTGATCCGCCGCGCCGTCGACGAAAGCATGCGCGGCGAAGCGGCCGTCGACGAGCGTGTGACGGAGACGCCCGAGATGCTCGGCCAGGCGCCGGCGATGCAGGATATGTTCCGCGCGATCGGCCGTCTGTCGCATTCGGCGGCGACCGTGCTCATCACGGGCGAATCAGGCACCGGAAAGGAGCTTGTCGCGCGCGCTTTGCACCGACATAGCCCACGCGCGAACGGACCGTTCATCGCGCTGAACACGGCGGCGATTCCGAAGGATCTGCTGGAGTCCGAACTGTTCGGCCACGAGCGCGGCGCGTTCACGGGCGCGCAGGCGATGCGCCAGGGGCGCTTCGAGCAGGCCGAGAACGGCACGCTCTTTCTCGATGAAATCGGCGACATGCCGTTCGACCTTCAGACGCGTCTGTTGCGCGTGCTGTCGGATGGGCAGTTCTATCGCGTAGGCGGGCACAATCCGCTGAAGGCGAACGTGCGGGTGATCGCGGCGACGCATCAGAATCTCGATGCGCGCGTGCGGCAGGGCTTGTTCCGCGAGGACTTGTATCACCGCCTGAACGTGATTCGCCTGCGTCTGCCGGCGTTGCGCGAGCGCAGCGAGGATATTCCGCTGCTCGCGCGCCATTTCCTGCAGAAGAGCGCGCGCGATCTGGGCGTCGAGCCCAAGCGCGTGTCGGACGCGGCGCTTGCGTATCTCGCGTCGCTGCCGTTTCCCGGCAACGTGCGTCAACTGGAGAACCTGTGCAACTGGCTCACGGTGATGGCGCCCGCGCAGGTGATTGAGCAGAAGGATCTGCCGCCCGATCTCACGCCGCGCCAGGACTATGCGGCGGAGGCCATCGCCGTTTCGTCCGATGGCGCGGTGGCGCCGGCTCCCGCGGCACAGAACGGCGCGGTGGCATCGGCGCCTTCGGTGGCGGGCGTTGCGGCCAGCGTATGGGAGAACGGCTTGCGGACCGAAGTCGCGCGCCTTTTGCGCGAAAACTCCGCCGACGTGATGGACGAACTCGCGCGCCGTTTCGAAGCCGCGGTGATCCGCGAGGCGCTCGATTTCACGCGCGGGCGCAAGGTCGAGGCGGCGGAGCGGCTGGGCATCGGCCGCAATACGATCACGCGCAAGATTCAGGAACTGCATCTCGACGCGTGAGCGTTGGTTGGGCAGGGATCAGTCGATGGTCGCGATCACGGGCGCGTGGTCCGACGGCTGATCCCACTTGCGCGGCACCTTGTCCACTTCGCACGACGTGCAACGCGCCGCGAGCTGCTCCGACAGCAAAATGTGATCGATGCGCAGCCCCGCGTTGCGGCGGAACGCCATCATCCGGTAATCCCACCACGTGAAGAGCTTCTCGGGCTGCTCGAACTTGCGAAAGGCATCGGTGAGTCCCAGTTCGACGAGCTGCGCGAAGTGTGCGCGCTCCTCTGGCGAGACGAGGTTCTGTCCTTGCCAGGCTTTCGGATCGTGCACGTCGCGGTCTTCCGGTGCGATGTTGTAATCGCCCAGTAGCGCAAGCTGCGGGTGACGCGCCATGTCCTCGCGCAGCCATTCGCGCAGCGCATCGAGCCAGCGCATCTTATAGGCGAATTTCTCGGAGCCGGGCGCCTGGCCGTTCGGGAAGTAGGCGGAGATGATGCGCACGCCGTCGATCGTCGCGGCGATCACGCGCTGCTGCAAGTCTTCGAAACCGGGGATGTTGCGCACGACGCTGATTTCATCCACTTCGAAGCCCGCGTCGGACCTGACCAGAATGCCGACGCCGTTGTAGGTCTTCTGTCCCGCGAACCAGCTTTTGAAGCCGGCGGCTTCGAGCTCGGCACGGGGGAATTTCTCGTCGGGGAGCTTCAGTTCCTGAAGACACAGCACGTCGACTTGTGAAGCGGCGAGCCAGTCGATGACGTGTTGCTGGCGGACCTTGAGGGAGTTGACGTTCCAGGTGGCGATTTTCATGAATGTCGGTGTTATTCGGAGAGCGCGGCCGTGCGCTGAAGTTAGGATTCTAGCGGAGCGTAAGGGGGTGGTTTCGCTGCGCGGGTAGCGTTGGGGAATGGGTTGGATTTCGGGGCTGCTTTCGCCGGATCCCGATATCACGTCGGTCTATTAGCACTGCCCCTCCCCGGGGCGGGGGTCACTTTCTTTGCAGCAGTGTATAGACCGGGGACATGGTTGACACTTTCGTCGGGGACATAGTTGACACTTTGATCATCGGGTATCGGGCTGGTTCGGGTCAAACGTCATGAGTCGGTGATGGGCGAAATAGAGGTCGTAGGCATCGGCAATCGTGTTGCTCGGTCGCGCCGCGATGTGCAGTCCGTGCAGTGCGCTGGATACGCGCAATCGGTGCTTTCCAAACGTCACCTTGCCGTTCCAGCCCACCAGCAGTACCTGATCATCCGGTCCGTATTCGAGCGGTGGCAGGCGGCTGGGCATCGCCCGCGCACTGGGCCGATAGCGCGAGATCGGCGTCGCCATGCCGATGCCCGCGTGCGGGCGCTCAAAGTTATAGCTTTGCCGCCAGCGGTCGAATTCAGCCTGCACCTGATCGGGCCCGGTGAAGCTGCGGTGGTTCAGCACCTCGGCCTTGAGCGAGCGATGAAAGCGCTCGTCCTTGCCGTTGGTCTGCGGGTGATAGGGACGGCTATGGCTCATACGAATACCCAGCCGAATGCATCGGATGGCCAACTCGGTCAATTCGCCAGGCTTGCTCGGCGTGCCCCACGGCGCGCCGTTATCGGCGTTGATCTGTTGCGGCAGCCCGTAACAGGCGAAAGCGTTTCGCAGGTGCGTGTACACCGTCTCGGTGTCCTGGCTGCAGCACGCCTGCAGCACGAGGTTGAAGCGCGAATGATCGTCGATCACGGTGAGCGGGTGGCAGCGCCTTTGATCGAGCATGCCGAAGTGGCCCTTGAAATCGATTTGCCATAGCTCGTTCGGCTCGGCGCGCTCGAAACGGGTCCAGGCGGTGGCCGCCTCCGACGCCTTCTCGCCGATGCATCCATGGCGCTGCAAAATGACATTGACCGTGCTGTGCGAAGGCACGCCTTGCAGGCCTTGATCCTTCAGGCGCCGGCTGATCTTGTGCGCGCTCCAGGCCGGATGCTGGCTTCGCACCTCGAGCACCCGCGCTTCGAGTTCGTCGCAGGTTCGATTCGGGCTGCTGTGCGGACGTCGGGGGAGATCGCCCAGCGCCTCGCGGCCCCCGGCCCGATAGCGGTTGACCCACTTGTATCCGGTCTGCCGGCTAATGCCAAAGCGTTGGCACAGCTCGCTGAAAGCAATCTCTTGTTGCAGGGCCAGGGTCACGAATTCAAGGCGAAGTTGCATGGTGTCCTGCGGGTTCCAAGGCATGGTCGGGTCCAGGCATCGAGATGCCCGAAAGTGTCAACCATGTCCCCGCGGATCTGTCAGCTATGT
>Ga0160464_100151_pt1 | contig 73826 bp, 57 predicted proteins | sample HID1971I_E11MG_FD_108275 | JGI IMG/M metagenome (GOLD analysis project Ga0160464, IMG submission 108275) | Enriched millipede-associated microbial communities from UW Madison campus, WI, USA - HID1971I_E11 MG | ecosystem: Host-associated > Arthropoda: Insects > Digestive system > Unclassified ... | reverse complement strand
CGGCTCCAGCGGCGCTGCCGTGATCGTCGCCGTGCCCGGCTTGCGTCCCGTCACGACGCCGCTCGCCGACACCGTGGCGACCTCGGGGTCGCTCGAGGTCCAGACGGCGCTCTGGACGGTCGCATCCGTCGGCTCGAAGACGAGCGACAGCTGCAGCTCGCGACCCTTGGCCAGCTCGTACGCAGGCTCGGCGAATGTCGCGCCCGTCGCCGGTTTGTACGAATAGATATGGAAATCGTCGAAGTAGGCCGTGCCGGCGCTATCCTTGTACATCCCCAGGTAAAAGGAGGTCAGCGGCCCGCCCGGACCGCCCGGCTCGCGGGAGAGCTTCAGCTGACCGTCGATGTACAGATCGTACTCGCCCGCGTCGGCGTCGAGCATGATCCGCACCTCGTACCATTGCCCGCTCGCATAGGGCTGGATGTTCGTCCAGGCGGAGGCGCCCTCCTTCATGTAGGTGAACTGACCGCCGTTCAGGGCAAACTTGATCTGCGCCCCATACTTGAAGGACGGCAGATAGACGACCGCATCGGTCTGCTCCGCCCGCACGCGATACGTGATCAGCGTCTTCGTCGATGTCGAGGTCAATGGACGCGTGATCGTATACGAGGCCGAGGTTTTGCCGTTTTTGACGAATCGCAGCGCCTGATTGTCCGGCTCTCCCGGTACCCCCGCGACCGTCGCCTCGAGGACAAACGGGCTCGGCGCAGGCGCAACCGGCGCAGGCTTGGACGGCAAGGTCCAGCCTGGCGGCGGCGCGCCGACCGCAGCATCGTCATACGCCTCGGCGAGGATGTCGCCAGCCGCTTGTGCCCCTTCTCTCGCATGAATGGCCAACGCTCCGGGGGACTGGTCGTCTACGAGCTCTGCCATGGCTGCTTCGTGGACAGGCTCAGTGGGGAACGCCTCAGTCCCTGTCAGCTCGGCATATTCCTGTATCTGCCCAACATTCGTCCCGGACGCCTCCGCCCCGGCATGACCGCTGACCGCCGGTCCGAGCAAGCCGATCCAGAGGGTGAGCGCCAGCAGCGCGCTCAAGCCAGGTGTCCGCAATATACGATGCATATTCATCCGATGTATCCCGCCTCTCATGGTATGTTGTCGCCGACTACTCGTCTGACAGATAGCCGTTCATCGCCTCCGCGAGCGCTTCGCCCATCCGGATATGGCCGTAGTCCGCCGGGTGGATCAGATCGCAGGTCAAGCCGCTCAGATCGGCGAGGACTCGCTCCCCCTCGATCAGATGCAGACGGGGGTGCTGCAGCGCCTCGGCCAGCTCCCGGAGTACAAGGTTGAAGCGTTGATCCTTGGCCGCCGTCTCATCGTCGGCATACGTCGCAAAGTTCGGATAGATCGTCAGCAGGAGCAGCGGCTTGTCAGGATGCCGCCGGATAACCTGCTCCAGCAGATATCCCGCGCGTGTGCGGAACATGTCCTCGGTGTAGCTGTCCCGCATATTGACCCCCAGCTCGAAGCTGGCGAGCTCCCAGTCGTCCCGGCCTGCGAGCCAGTCCGCCACCTCCGGCTCAATCAGGCAGGAGCCGCCGAGGCCGGTGTTCATCGCATCCAGGCCGAGCCGACGCGCAGCTTGATGGATGTAGGAGAGCTGACTATGATCGGGGCCGTGCGTGATCGAGGATCCGTAGGCCAGCCACCGTCGTCGCGGCAGCTCCGTCGCCATCGGCGGCCTCACCGGATAGCCGAACGTATGCAGTCCGCCGAATAATGCCGTCGACCGCCCCCAGCAGATCCGCCACACCTCCGGCGCGAAGCCCGACGCCAGCAGATGACGCCGGTCGACCTTCGCCAGGCGGGCCGTCGGCGCCTCCAGCGTCAAGGTCCGGACGACGCCCGCCTGCAAGCGATGCTCCGAGTGGAGCAGTCCGCCGAGGTAGACGCGGATCATCCCGTCCTGCTCTGGGATGCCCACGCTCACCCGGACATACGGGGCCTCCGTGACGAACCGCAGCTCGCAGCCGGTCGCTTCCTCGGACATCATGCGCCCGCGCGGACTGAGAGCCTCTCTTACCTCGCGGGGATAACGCCGGAGCAGCGCACCCTGGGGATGCGGCTCCAACTCGACAACATTGTGATACAGGATTGATTTGTCCGTCATCGTTCACCCTTCCTTTGTTAACGCTTTCATTTCTAACCTTGCCGCTAACCTTACCACACGGGGTCCAGCTGCGACATAGACATTAATCCACGCTTAACCATCCTTTCTTCTGTGTCGATTCCCTTACGGCTACGAGGGTTGCGGCGTCAATAGACGATTCTTGGTTGGGAGCGTCTTTACTGGCGTGTTGAAAAAAAAGAAACCCGTTCCAAAGGAACGGGCTTAGTAGGCTTGCTTGCGCCAATCTTCAATGGTTTGAACCGAAAATCCGGTAGCTAGGGCAATCGAGGATGCATCCATCCCCATTCGAATTAATTGTTTAGCCACATCTTCCTTACCTTTTAGCTCACCAATTTGCTCACCTTTGTTTTGCTCTCTACGTTCAATATCATCCAAGATTTTTTCCAGTCCCATGAACAAAGCATCTCCTTTCACGTTTTGGATAAGCTGCTGCAAGCTGGGCTCATCCTCAGGCAACTTCTGCAATAGAATGTTGGCCATCCAGGCCACAAATTTCTGTTGGCTATCTACCGGCAGTTGCTGAATCGTATTCATCAGTTTGCCGAGACGATTCAATAATTGCTCCTGGTCCTCGGTCTGATCGAGCAAAAAAACAGACCCTATCGTGTTGGACAACGACAACAGTTCTTCTTCTGTATAACGTGCAACATCTATAAGTAAATATTCGAAATTCAGCAATTCCGAACCGAACAAATTCTCGTTAGCAAGCAGCTTGCGGAACTCCAGCTCCGCTGACCACTTTTGCTTTCCATTATACAATACAATCGGAACAATCGGGGGCAGTTGAAATGTTTGATGTTCCATCTTCCTATACAACGCATGGGTTTCCTCCATGAACATGTGTATAGGTAAAAAAACCAGCCCCGACATCGCCTCAGGCAATGTCGGAGCTGGCATCCAATGCTGCAGTTATCTAGTTGTTGTCAATCAGCTTCGTCGTCTTGAGCAAGCTCGAGATGAGCGCTGTCACCTCGGCGCGCGTCATCCCCGCTTTCGGGTCGATCAGGCTGCGACCTTGACCCTGGATGATGCCCGCCTGGATCAGCTGCGCCACATCGGCACGCGCCCATGTCGCCACCGCTGCGCCATCCTCAAAGCCGGCAAGCGGCCCTTCGACGGCGGAACCGGACAGCGCGGCCTTCGGATCGATCAGCCGGTGCGCCCGGGCGACGATCGCGAAGCCTTGCTCACGGGTCAATGTCTGCTGGCCATAGAAGTTGCCGTCATCGTAGCCGAGGATGATCCCGAACTCCTGAGCGATCGATACCGCCGTACGGTACCAGGCCATGGACGAGACATCCGGGAACAGGTCGTCCAGCCCTTGCGGGTCCATCAGGCCAAGTCCTGTGACGACGATATCGGCGAACTCCGCACGGGTCACTTGACGATTCGGCGAGAAGGTGTTGTTGCCATTGCCCTTCAGATCAAGTCTGGCCGAGATATTGTTCACGTCGGATTGACCCCAGTGCGTCCGCACATCGTCGAAGTCCTGCGGATTCCAGATGACCGAGTAGGTGCCGTAGCTTCTCAGATCGTTGATCTGGGCATAGTAACGGTCGCCGATACGCGTCACGACTGTCGGCACGTGATAGGCGCTGCCGTCCGGATAGACGACCACGCCGGTCGTGATCCGGTTCGGATCGATGCCCTCAGGCAGGGCGATGTACTTGGCGGCATAGCCGCTCAGCAGCTCCGAGCGGACCGTCTGGCCGTTATGGCTGAAGGTCAGGTCGAGGGCTACCGGATCGACCAGCATCTCATATCCCGCTTCCGTCGCACGGGCGCGGCTGCTGGCGATCAGCTCCTCGGATGCGCGAGCAATCTCGATATTCACCTGGATATCCTTCGCTTCGGCTTGGCCCAGGCGGCCGGATACGCCGCTCAGGTCCAGATGACCTGCCGGTACCGGATAGATCGCCAGCGGATGGCCGATCTCCAGCGCAGTTCCCTGATCGGCGAGCTGTTGCAGCGTTGCCGCGGTCAGTCCCTCGACCTGCAGCTGTCCAGCGGATGGCGACTGGATCGTCAGCTGCTGATCCTTGCCTTGCGACAGGACTGCGCCCAGCTTGTCGAGATCGACCTTGGCCGTCGTTTGTTGTTCTGCTGTAGTGCCTGTTGCAAAATCGCCCGCGTCGCCGTTCACACTCGTCACGAGGTCGCCGCTTCCCGTTCCGGGTTGCGTGCCTGTCACAGGCGGCTCAGACGTTACCGGCGGGTAGTACACGGGCCAGGGGTTGCTGGCAGGAGCATTTCTCGTCACCTTCAGCGTATACTCGGTCACGTGTCCCTTGGCATCCGTCACCTTCACGATGATTGTGTTCTCGCCCACCGAGAGCGGCAATTGGTCGGGAGCTTCGCCGGACTCGGCATCCTTCCAGTCCCCGCCGTTCAGGGAATACTCGATGGTGCCGCCCTCGCTCAATGCTTCAAGGTTCAGCGTCGTGTAACCTACATGATTACCCACAGTGGCTGTATATGCCTCTGTGCCGCTCGCAAACGCCGGCGACAGCGCGATCGCATTGCCCGACGGGTCCTTGAGTCCCAGATTGCTCAGGGAGGACAGGTCAACGGTGAATGGCTTCGACTCTGTATGCGTCTCGTTACCCTTCACGGCTGTCGCTTCGAAGGTGTACTCGCCGGCATCCAGGTCGGCCGACGGTGTATAGCTCCACTTGCCGTCCTCATCCACCTCGACAACCTTCGTCTCCACCACTCCGCCATCGGCATCCCGTACCGTGATCGTTACAGTCGCGTCCTTGTCGCCCACTGTACCGGTGAACTCCGGCTTGGCAACCTTGACCGTGCTGCCAGCCGGTGCTGTAATATTCAGCTCGACATCGACATGCACGAGCGCATCCCGCGCGTCCGTCAGATCAGCCAGCGCAGCGTCGATCTCGTCCTGAGTCGCACCAGGGTTGTCCAGCACCGCTTGCGCAGCCTCCAGCGCGTCCTCGAATGCCTGCCAGGTCGCCGGAACATAGTTCTCTTCCGCTAACTCGTCTGCCTCCTGGATCTCTGCGCTCAAGTCGACCTTGCTGACGACATCGATCGTCTTGGCTCCGGTGATGACGATCGGCTGATCGTCAGGCATCCCGCCGAACTCGATGATATATCCGCCGACGTTGGTGTTAGTAGGAGAGAAGTCATTCCATGTCCCAGCATTAGCTCCCGTGCTGTAAATATGGGCTACATATTCGTTGCCGCTGTGATTGTTGGGCTCTCCAGCAGCCCAGTTGTTATACTCCTCGTCTACAGCCCCATGATCCGGGAGTTGATTGTAGCCCTTATAAAAGGCAAGCCCGTTACCCTCGTCCTCCAGCCCTTCCGGCCCGGTAACCCAGCGCCAGTCGCCGGTTTGCATCTGCTCTCCCTCGGACCGTTCGATATCCTGGGCGCCCAGCCAGCCGAGGCCTTCCGTTTTCTGATAGACGAAGTTGTTTTCGGCCTCAGAGGTGATCGTCGCAAGGTAGCCCTTCAGACCGAAGTGCGTCTTGCTGGCCGCTTGATCTTTGGCAGCGGTCCAGGTGATCGGACTGCCGATATTGACATACTCGTAGTAGTGATTATTTTCGCCAAATGGCAGCGCCTTGCCCAGCGTGAACTTGACGGTGCGATCCGTCAGCTCCTGCGAGGTGGTCGAGAATACAACATGCTGCAGCGCTTCCTCGTACTCCTCGACGGTCGCCTCGCCGCTCAAGGTGAGGATGCCGGTGTTGGCATTAAAGCTGCCAGTAATATTAGCGCTGAATCCTTCCGTCAGCTCAAGCGCCAGCTTGTCCCCGCTGACATAGCCGGTATCGATCAACACTGTCGCGCCATTCAACGTCTGTGTCGCCACCTGTTCCAGGACGTCGCCGTCCAGCAAGAGAGCGGGATCAATCGCGATCGCATCCTGACTCCCTACGCCATAGATGACGTTGCCTGGAGACACGACGATCGCGTCATCCGACCCGGCCGCCGATGCCCGTTGCGGGGCCCATGCCCCGGACAATCCGCCAGCGACCAGCGCGCTCGCCAGCGCGACGCTCAGCGGTTTTTTCCATAAGTAATCGTACTTGTTCACGATGATATAACCTCCAATGTTGTGGTATTAATTAAGCAGGCTCCGTCCTACCCCCTTTCTCCAGAGAGCTGACCGTTCACATAGGTGCGCGGCCAGCCCCCGCCAAACCTCCCACAACAATGTATAGGTTCGACCTCTACAATTTCTCAATTTTTTCCGTTCGAAAGAATTCCGGTAAGTTCCAACACCACTATTTCCGCCTATCAGAACGTATCTTGAATGCACACTCACCTTCGACACGCATTGAAGATGCGTGTTATACTCAAACAATCCAAGCTCCAATAAGGAGCCTCAGCTAAGGAGGTTACGATAATCATGGCAAAGATTTATGTATATCCGGCTGTATTCGAGCCCAACGAAAACGGCGTGCTCACAGTGACATTCCCCGACTTACCAGGCTGTATCACCGAGGGCGACACGCCAGCCGAAGCGCTGGCGATGGCCCAAGACGCTATGGGGTTGTATCTCTACGTATCAGAGGAAGACGGCGATCCGATCCCAGCTCCCTCTAGCCCATCAAACCGTCTCATCCACGACGACGCAGCTGACGGGACTTTCATCAGCCTGGTAACGACAAACACAACCTTAATCGGCCGAGAGGTTCAGAACCGCTACGTTCGGAAGACAGTTACGCTGCCGCACTGGATGAATGTCGAAGCCGAAGCATTAGGACTGAACTTCTCGCAAACGTTGCAGGCTGCGATTCGGGAGAAGCTGCAACATTCCCTTCGGGAACAGCTTGAAGCAGTGAAAAAAGAGCCACCCACGGTTGGGTGACTCTCGGTCATGTATACGTTGGAGCAATCTGGAACAATTACCCCCTACCCCCGCGCCTGCCTTCGGTAATCGCCCGGGGTGATGCCGACGGCCTTTTTGAATGCGCGATTGAAGGAGACGGCATGCACATATCCGACCGACTGTCCGATCTCCTGGATCGGCGTATCGCTGGCGGTTAGCGCCCGCTTGGCGTGCTCGATGCGGATGCGCGTCACATAATCGACGAACTTCTCCCCAGTCGCCTGCTTGAAGGCGCGGCTGAAGCTGGTCGGGTGCATGCCGAAGACATCGCTGATCCCATTGAGAGACAGCGCGTCATCGCCATAGTGCTGCGCGATATACGCCTCGGCCTGGGCGATCAGAGCGGCATTGCCATGCTGCTCGCGCCATTGCAGCATCCGCTCGAACACCTCGCCCAGCACCCCGCTCGTCGTCTGCAGCAGCTCCTCGACCGTATCGAACGTATCGATCGCCTCCTGCACGGTCGCCGATTCCCGCACGCTCCAGTACTGCCCCTTGGCCTCGGCGATGTCCTGCAGCTCGCTGCTCAGCTTGTGCAGCAGGTACTCGAACAGATGGACGATATCCTTGCGGCTCAGCTGATGCTCGCGGATGCTGTCGCCGATCGCCCTCAGCCCCTCGCGCCAGCTCGCCTTGCCCGTGCGGAACGACTCGGTCAGCGCATGCACCTCGGGGAACAGCTGATAGTAGCCGACGCCCGTCATCCGCTTCACCCGCGTCGCGTCGAGCCATTGGTTGCTGCCGATCGTCGGCTTGAAGCGGATGATGTCCCGCGCGCTGTCATAGGAGAGATAGACCTCCTCGACCCGCTCCGCCCGCGCGCCCTCGGCGATCGTCACGGTGAAGGACAGATGCGCCTGCACCCAGCGCAGACACGCCTCATAGAACGTCTGCAGCGTCTCCCGCTCCTGTCGCTCCTGCCTCTCCCGTCCCTCCTCATCCGCATCCATCCCGATAAGCGCCGCCACCTGATTATCCGCCACCCACTCCGCCCAGAGCGGCAGCCCGTGCTGGTCGGCCAGCTCCTTGAGGACGCTGGTCAGAGCGAACTTCAGCAGCAGCTGATCCTGGCGGCTGTACTCGGCCTCGAAGCTGCGGAAGTGGTCCATCTCGACGAGCAGGAAGCGCCAGCCCTGTGAGGCTGGATCGAAGCCCTTGCCTGCGAGGATCGACGCCAGCTCCTCAGCCGTCAGGGACGGCGAGCCCTCGAGCAGCTCGTCGAACAGGTACTTCTCCTTGTAGGTCAGACTCTCGGCCAGCTGCAGATGATGGGTCTGCGCCTCCTCGAGCAAGCCGTGCAGCGCCTGCTCGATAAATTTGAACTCGTCGTAGTTGCCCCGCAGCTCCATCGACTTGCGCAGCGAATAGCTCTCGATCTGGCTGGCCAGCGCCTCCACCGGACGGTAGCTGCGCCGGATCAGATAGATCAGCCAGGCGAAGCCGACGAGGATGATCGCGAGGCCGGCGAGGATCCAGATCCGCGAGATCAGCTGGAGCGTGCCGAACAGATAATGCTCGTTGAGCCCGGAATAGAGCGTCCAGCCGGTGATGCCCGAGGGCAGGGCGACATCCGGGGTCAGCGGCTCCGCTGCTTGCGGCGTCAGGTTGCCGAGCAGCCAGCGGCCCTCCGCGTCCTGCACATAGGCGAAGCTGAGGTCGACCTTGCCGATCTCCGCGAACCGTTGCTGGAGCGCGCCGAGATTAATATTGAGCACCAGTGTGCCGCGCGCCTCGCCGGTTAGCGGGTACGGCTTTTTGGAGGAGACGACGGCGCGGCTGTTGTTATCGGCGAAGTCCTGGAACATGCGATAGCCCGACCATGCCACCTCCGGCTCTCCTTGCAGCGCGAAGGCGATGTCGGGATAGAGCTCGGCTTCGATCATGACCGCATCGGAGAGGACGTTGCCGTCGGCCGCGCGATACAGATAGACCGAGTCGACGAGCGAGGTTGAGCGCACGAAGCTTTGCAGCTTCTGGATCAAGGCATAGTTGAGCGAGATGTCGTCCGCGTAGAAGGAATTAAAGAACAACTGCGTTTCCGGCGAGAAATAGATCTCGTCCAGGAACCGCTGATTGAGCGCATACATCTCATTGTCCAGCAGCTGCAGCGACTGCAGCGCGAACTGCTCGTTGGCCCGCTTGTTTTCCTGCTCGGCGATGTTGTTCACCGAGAGGAAGAAGATGAACACGAGGATCGAGATCATAATAAAAAACAGGGGGAGATAGGAGAACATCATGCGCTGAATCCATTTGCCTTTGTTCCTCATGCTGCTCCCCCTGCTCTGTCGAAGTGTAGTGTGCTGTAGTGTGTAGTGTTACGGCCGGAAGAAGACGTCGCTCGCGAGCTCGTACATGTCCTCCATCAGGAAGGCCGTCTCCTTGTTGTCTCTATACCAGTCCGCGTACCATTGGTCGATCTTCTCGCCGTTGGACTTGGTCCAGGCTGCCTGGGCATCGGCAATCGCTTGATCGACGGTGTAGCCGGAGCTGCCGATGAGCGCCCGCGTCAGGATATCCTCGACCGCCTTGAAGCCATTCTGCTGATTGATCTGCAGATCCTCCGGGATGAGCGGCATATGCTCGCTGGAGGTGATCGCCGGATTCGGACGATCCTCGCTGACGTAGGCCGCGACCGCGTCGTAGCGGATTTCCTTGTACTCCAGCTGCAGCGGCGTAGCGTTGGATTCGTTGTAATTCCACCAGTCGGAGCACGTATTGTCGAAGTCGGTGGAGAACAGCATCATCAGGTCCGCCTTGTAGCTGAGCTGCGCCTTTACCTCGTCCGACTCGATCAGCTTCGGACAGCCGTTTTCGATCGTATGATGCTCGCCCTCGATGCCGTAGTCGAACACCTTTTTAGTATCCGGGCTCACCATGAAGTCGACATAATCCATGACTGCCTGCGGATTTTTGGCCAACACGTTGACGACGCCGACGGACTGCACCGGATTGTAGAGCACAGGGCTGAACTGACCGTATTCGCTCTTTGGCAGCGCGAGCACCTGGATTTTGGCCTCGGGGTTATTTTGCTTGAGTGTCTCGTAGGCGGCGAAGTCGCCGATCGGCGCGCCCCAGATGCCGAGCTTGCCGTTGATGAAGTCCTGCTTGGCCTTCTCGCCCTTGCTGTCGGTGAGGAAGTCGCGATCGACCAGACCGGCGTCGAACAGCCGCTTTTTGTAGTCGAAGGCTGCCTTGACGCGATCCCAGTCGTGGACCAGCTCGCCGTCGGCATTCGGATACCACGGCTGCTTCTCGAACACCGTGAATACGCTGCCATGCATATAGTCGACGATCATGCCGCTGATGTAGCTGAGCGCCATCCCGTACGTATCGTCCTGGCCGTTGCCGTCCGGGTCCTGCTCCTTGAACGCCTTGGCGACCTCGAAGAGCTCCTCCGTCGTCGTCGGCGCCTCGAGCTTCAGCGCTTCCAGCCAGTCGGCGCGGATGAACAGCGCATGGTTGGGCTGCAGCCCGATCACCCGGGCGAATTCGTACAGCTTGCCATCGTCCTTGGTGCCTACCTTACGCAGCGCCGGATACTTCTCGAGCAGCGCCTTGTAATGCGTGCTGCCCTCGACCAGCTCGTCGATCGGCTGGATCAGCTGCTGATTGTACAGCTGGTTGCGGTAGGCGGTATCGTATTCCATGATCAAGTCCGGCGCGGACTTGGATGCGAACATGACGTTGAACTTCTGCTGCGACTCCCAGCGCGGCACGCTGACGAAGCTGACATCGACCGGACCGTTCTCGTTGATCCACTTGGTCCAGCGATTATTGTCCATCGTGCCTTCCTCGGCCGGCACCGTACCGCGGTCATAGACCGATACGGTGATGCTGCCCCGCTCCTGCGGTTGCTCTGCTGCTCCGGCATCTGGCGTCTGTGTGCCTGTAGATGGCGTGGACGGCCCCTTCGTCTCCCCATTGGACGAGCAGGCGGCCAGCAGCGCGCACGCCATTATGGCGATCAGCAGCAGCGTCCAGCCAGATTTCCATTGTCTTGTAGTCATAGTCATCCTCCATCGTCTTTAGTGTACAACACCCCTGGTCAAACTTCACGACAAACCGGATCGCTGCCCGGACATCCCCCCTTTAAATCATCGCCCGGCTGCGGCACGGCGCCGCTCGCCGGCACGTCAGGCGCGGCGGGTGCTGCGTCGTTATCCCTTGATCGCGCCGATCATGACGCCTTTGACGAAGTACTTCTGGATGAAGGGGTACACGATCAGCATCGGCAGCAAGAGCACCATGACGCCGGCCGACTTGACGCCCTCCGGGGGGAACTGGTTCATCTCCTCCGGGGACACGCTCGTGAACTCCAGCAGCACCGAGGTGCTGCGCACCATCTGCTGGACGAGCACGGTCAGGTTGTACTTTTGCGTGTCGTTGATATAGATCAGCACCTGAAAAAACGAATTCCAGAAGTTGACGCCATAGAACAAGGCGATCGTCGCCAGCATCGGAAGCGATAGCGGCAGTACGATCTTGACGATAAATGCCCATTCGCCGCAGCCGTCGATGCGCGCCGCTTCCTCCATCTCCTCCGGCAGATGCTCGAAGTAGTTTTTCATGATCAGCATGTTAAACGGGCTGACGAGGGCGGGCAGCCAGAGCGCCCAATAGGTATTCACCAGGCCCAGCCAGTCGATGAGCAAATAATGCGGGATGATGCCGCCGGTGAACAGCATCGTGAACACGATAGCGAGCGTGATCGGCTTCTTCATATAGAAGGCTCTGCGGGAGAGCGGATAGGCCGCCAGCAGCGTAAACAGCATGCAGAGCGCAACGCCCGCTACGGTCAGGAGGACGCTGTTGTGGAACGCCTGGAAGATCGGGCTGCCGCCGATCAGCGCCTCATACGACTTGAGGGTGAACTCGACCGGCCAGATGCCGACCTCGCCCGACATGACGGCCCGACTGCCGCTGAGCGACATCGCCAGGATGTTGAGCAGCGGCAGCAGACAGGTGAGCGCCGCCAGCGTCAGCAGGATCGAGTTGAAGCGGTAAAACCATCGTTCGCCACGGGAGATTTGCATCGTTGTCAGACTCCTTCGTTACCATAGAGATTGGTTGAATCGTCTGGCGACGCCATTGGCGGCGACCACCAGGATGAGGCCGATGACCGCCTCGAACATGCCCATCGCCGTCGTAATGCTGAACTGGGCGCCCTGCAGTCCCATCCGGTAGATATAGGTGGAGATCACCTCGGAGATGTTGGAGACAACCGGATTTTGGAGCATGTAGACCTGGTCGAAGCCGACCTCCATCACCCGACCCATCCCGAGGATGAGCATGAGCACGATGACCGGCGTGATGCCGGGCAGCGTAATATGCCAGATCTGCTTGAGCTTGCCGGCCCCGTCCAGATTGGCGGCCTCGTACAGATGCGGATCGATGTTGGCGAGTGCCGCCAGGTAGATGATCGCGCCGAAGCCGGCTTCCTTCCAGACGCCGGAGCCGAGGAAGATCGTCAGCCAAGACGCTTCATTGTAGAGGAACGGAAAGGTGCTGCCACCCAGTCGCTCCCAGACCGCATTGACCGCTCCCGTCTCCTGCGAGAACAGCGTAATCACCATTCCGCCGACGATAACCCAGGAGAGGAAGTGCGGTAGATACAGCAGCGTCTGCAGCGATTTGCGGAACCACAGTCGGCGCACCTCGTTGAACATAATCGCCAGCAGGATCGGGAACGGGAAGCCGACGACCATCGACAGCACGCTGATCATCAGCGTATTGCGGATCGTCGTCACGGTGGCGGGATCAGTGAACAGCATCTCGAAGTTGCGCAGACCGGACCATTCGCTGCCCCATACCCCGTGAAGGAAATGATAATTTTTGAAAGCGATCACAAGACCGCCCATAGGAACATACTTGAACAAGATGAAGTAGACGGCGACAGGCGCAAACATAATTAACCAGGGAATGTTCTGCTTGAGCCTGCGTCGATGCGGCGAGACGGATGCCTGCCCGGCATCGGGTAGGCCTGGAGTGGCAGTGGGCGAGACAGTAGCTTTCATGTTGGGATCAACTCCGATTCGGGTCCTAGTCGTCTCCGCGCTCCTGGCGGCGGGGACATCTATATGGAACCATAGCGGCCTTGCGAGCGTCTATAAACAATACTTCCGGGTTAACCAAAGCGGATGACAGACAGCGCAATCCGTTGGCATGGCTGGGCTTTGGGGGAGGAGTGCAGCAATGGTGTAGCAGCAAGGAACGTATAGGGGAAAATCAACAAAGGCAGCCTTCTGTTCACAGGAACAGATGGCTGCCTTGGCAGAAGGGAGAACCGGACGTTATCGCATGCGTGACGTTTCTGATTTTTATGCCCGGTTGAGTTTTGATATAATTTTCTTATTACACTAGTTCTTTCATACTATACTTTCTCAAAAAGTCAGAGCATGGACAGGATCGTCTGGCCCATCTTCTGGAGCGGCACCTGCTGCTCCGCCGCCCCCAGCTCGTATGCGGCTTTGGGCATGCCGTAGATGACGGAGGAGGCTTCATCTTGCACAAGCGTGCGGGCGCCGCGACGACGCATGGCGAGCAGTCCGCGGGCGCCGTCATAGCCCATGCCGGTCAGCAATACGCCGATGCTCGCCGCGCCCGCCTGCTGAGCGACCGACTGGAACAGCACATCGACCGAGGGGCAGTGGCCGTTCACCTTGGGGCCGTCATAGCAGCGTACCTTGAACCGCGCGCCGCTCTTGACGATCTCCATATGCGCGTCGCCCGCAGCGATCAGCACCTGTCCCCGCTCCACGAGGTCGCCGTCCCTGGCTTCCCGGACCGCAAAGGGGAGCGAAGCGTCGAGTCGCTCTGCGAACATCCGGGAGAATGTCGGCGGGATGTGCTGTACGATGACGATGCCCGGCATCTGCGGCGTCAGGCTGCGCAGCAGCATGTCGATCGCCTCGATGCCGCCGGTCGATGCGCCTACCGCGACGAGCAGCTCCTTGCCAGAGCTCCTCTGGACAGCGGCAGCCGGCTGGATCGCCCTGGGCGGAGCCGGACTATCGTGGCGAACAGTGGAGAGCGACGCCATCTTGATCTTGCGGATCAGCTCTGGGACGAACCGGGCGACCGCTTGGACGGACCGGATGTCGGGCTTGAGCACGAATTCGACAGCGCCAGCGTGCAGCGCATCCAGCACAGCGTCGCTGATCGAGCTGACGACGATGACCGGCAGGGGGTACTGCGGCAGCAAGCGCCGGATAAATGCGATGCCGTTCATCCGCGGCATCTCGATATCGCAGAGCATGACATCGGGACGGTAGCGTAGGATCTTGTCGCGCGCATCGAAGGGGTCGCCAGCCGAAGCGACGACGTTAATCTGCGGATCCGAGGTGATCCCCCGTTCGATGACTTCACGGTACACCATGGAATCGTCGACGATCAGCACGCTGATCGGGCGCTTATCCGCAGTCATTCCACGCACCTCCTCTTCGTTGCCGCTGCATCGGCTTATTGTTTGCGATAGACCGACGGCCTGACTTGCCGGTAACCGCTCACCCTGGGGTCCAGAGATTCGGTATGGCTGATGAACAGATACCCTCCAGGCTCGGTTATATCGGACAAGCGTTGCAGTAACCGCCGCTTGGTCTCCTGGTCGAAGTAAATCATCACGTTGCGGCAAAATATAAGGTGAAACTTGCTGCGAAACGGATAGACTTCTTCCATCAGATTGAACTTGCGGAACAGAATCTGCCGCTTCAAGGCATCGACCGCCTGCACTTGTCCGTCGGCGCGCGATCTGAAGTAGGAGGACCGCCAGGAGGCCGGCAGCGTCTCGATGGACGAGCTCGGGTAGATGCCTTTCTGGGCCTTCGCCAGCACTTCCGCGGACAGATCCGTAGCCAGCACCTTGCGGTCCCATAGCGCCTGGTCCCGCAGCGGCAAGAAGAACCGGTCCAGCACCATCGCCAGCGTATACGGCTCTTCCCCCGAGGAGCAGCCCGCGCTCCAGATGCGCAGATCGCGCTCCCGGATGCGGCCGTAGAGCTCTGGCAAGACCGCTTCGCGCAGGTAGTCGAAGTGTGCGGACTCCCGCATAAAAAACGTATGGTTCGTTGTAATCCGATCCATGAGCACGGAGGCCGCCTCGCCGGAGGCGTCGGCCTGGACATAATGGTAATAATCGCTGAAGCTGTGGAAGCCCAATTGCAGCAGCAGCGTATCCAGCCTGCTGGCCAACAGCGCTTTTTTCTCTTTTTTCAAGTGAATGCCGCTATGCTTCTGGATAAAATCTGCCAGCAGACGAAATTCATGATTGGCGATCTGGCGCATCAGCCGTATTTACCGAATTCCTTGTCACTGAGCAAAATTCGCCCCGGACCCTCGGAACGTTCGGGCTGGATGGGCGCATAGCTCTCGCGGGCAGCGCCCTTTTTGCGGTCGGACATGCTCTCGAGCATCCGCATCACCTCTGGGCTCATATCGTCGCCGTATCCCGAGGAGCGATGGCCTCTGCGAAGCTTGAAGCGCGCCACTTGCTGCTGCAGGATGTCGGCCTGACCGGACAGCTGCTCGCTGGCGGCGGCGCTCTCCTCGGATGTCGCCGAGTTGGTCTGTACGACCTGGGATACCTGGATGATGCCTTGGTTGATCTGCGAGATGCCGGCCGCCTGCTCGTTGGATGCATCGGTGATATTGCCGACCAGCGTGGCGGCGCGGCTGATGCCGTCGACGATCTTGTCCAGCGCCGATGCCGTCTCGTCGGCGATCTGCATGCCGTCCTTTACTTTCTTGATCGAGCCTTCGATCATGTCGGTCGTCTCCTTGGCCGCGCCGGCCGATCGGGCTGCGAGATTGCGGACTTCCTCGGCCACCACGGCGAAGCCCTTGCCATGCTGTCCCGCGCGCGCCGCTTCGACTGCGGCGTTCAAGGCCAGGATGTTGGTCTGGAAGGCAATCTCATCGATCACCTTAATAATTTTCGAGATATTTTCGGAGGAGACATTGATCTCGTCCATCGCGCTCAGCATGTTTTTCATCTGGTGATTGCCTTTGACGGCATTGTCCCGCGCTTCCTCGGCCAGTTGGTTGGCCTGCACCGCTGTATCGGCGTTCAGCTTGGTCTGGGTCGAGATCTCCTCCAGCGAGGCCGTCAACTGCTCGACGGAGCTGGCCTGCTCGGACGCGCCCTGCGACAACAGCATGCCCGTCTGTGCGATCTGCTGAGCGCCTGAGGCTACCTGCTCCGAGGCGTTCTGGATATTACCGAGCGCTTCATTGGTATTGAGCGTCAGCTTGCGGAACGCGCCCGCCAACATGCCGACCTCATCCCGGCTGTGGATGTCCACCTCCACATCCAGATCGCCCTCGGCGATCCGGTCGGCAACTACGATCAGCTTGTTGACCGGATTGCTGATGATGCGCGCGATGAACAGACCGAGCACGAGTGCCAGGATGACGGCCGCGATGACGACGACGATCATGATCACGATCGTTGTACTGGATTGCGCAGTGAGGCTGGCCGACTGGTTGGTGCCGGAGGTGCGCTTCTCGTCGAACAGCTGAGTGAGGAACTCGCTGGCGCGATCCGAGACCGCTTGACCCTCGGCCAGCCGGGCCGACGCCTGCTCGCTCTCGCCGGCGATGGCGTGATCGACGGCCGCATTGCGCAGCGCGTTGTATTCGTTGATCGTCTGACGCAGGCTATTGAACACGGTGCGCGTCTCATTGGACCGGATGCTGCTCTCGAACGATTGAAGCATCGCCTCGATCTTGGCATCCCGCTCCTGCATCGCTGCGAACACGCTGCGTTGCTCCTCCGCCTGATTGGACATCAGGATGCGACGGACAGAGGCTCGATTGTTCTGGAAGGCGATGCCGGCTTCCCCGAGGTCGCCTGCGGCGATACCGAAATCCCGGTAGAGGTTGGAATAATCGGTATCGATGTTCCGCAGATTAACGATGCCGATGCCGCCTACCAGACCAGCCAGCACAGCCACGATGACGAAGGCCAACGTAAGTTTCTTCGATATCTTCATATTATAGAGCCATTGCATGGTTTGACCTCCTGATTTAGACCTGGGCCAGCTCGGCCAGGGTTTCCGCTTCCTGGTGGTGGATCAGTTCGTCGCAATGGAGCAGCAGCTTGACCTCATTGCCGACCTTGCCGATGCCTTGAATATAACGGTTGCTGCTGCTGCTCATCTCGGGGGGACTGACGATCTGGTCTTGCGGGATGGAGATAACCTCGTCCACACGATCGACGATCAGGCCGATCGAGATGTCTCGGATGTCGACGACGACGATACAGGTACGGTCGTTGTATGATTTAAATGGCTTGCGGAACCGCAGGCGCACATCCATGACCGGGATGATTTTGCCTCGCAGATTAATGATGCCTTTGATATACTCCGGCAACTCGGGAATCTCGGTGATCGCCTGAACGCCTACGATCTCGGTGACATAACGAATTTCGATGCCGTAAATTTCCGGGCCGATGGCGAAGGTCAGGTACTTGTTTTTTAGCGCGTCTTCCTCGGTCTCGAGCTCCGTCTCCGTTATAGGTTGCATGGCTGACAGCTCCTTTAGTGAGTTAGGGACATGGCGGACATCGGCGCCTGCGCTCTGCCCGAGTTGCCGCCAATCAGCACCGCCGCATCCAGGATCAGACTGATGTTGCCATCGCCGAGCAACGTGCAGCCTGCCAGCTCCTTGATCGGTCGGATACGCTTGATATAGGGCGGCAGCGTCTTGACGACGACCTGTTGTTGGCCGAGCAGCTCGTCCACCAGCACGCACAGCTTGCGGCCGTCCTGCTGAATCATGACGAGCACGCCCTCCGAGATATCAGCCGTGCCGCGCCCTGCCCCCAGCCGCTCCTGGAGCCGGAGGATTGGATAACATTCGCCGCGCACCATGATCATTTCGTTGCCGTCGGGATCGCACAGCAGGTCCTGGGCCCGCGGCTTAAACGACTCCTGAATGGAGGTGATAGGCAATGTATAGTAAGAGCCGCCCACCTTGATATTCATCCCGTCAATGATCGCCAGTGTCAGCGGAATCTTCAGCGAGATGGCCGTGCCTTGGCCGGGGACGCTCTCCACCAGGATGGCGCCGCCGACCTGCTCGATATTGCGATAAGCGACATCCATGCCTACGCCCCGCCCGCTGTATTGCGTCACATCGTCCTTGGTGGAGAAGCCGGGCAGGAGGATCAGGTTGTAGATCTCCTTGTCGCTCAGCTCCGAGTCGGCCTCCGAGATGAGTCCCTGCTCCAGCGCTCTGCGCAAGATCTTGTCCCTGTTCAGCCCGGCGCCGTCGTCCTTGACGATGATCAGCACGTCGCTGCCAGCATTGCGAGCTTCGAGCGTCACCGAGCCGTGACTTGGCTTCCCTGCGGCGACTCTCGCCTCGGGCGCCTCCAGGCCATGATCGACAGCGTTGCGGACCAAGTGCATGAGCGGATCGGAGATTTGCTCGATAATATTTTTGTCGACTTCCGTTTCTTCGCCATGGATATGGATGTCGACTTCTTTGTTCAGCTTCTTGCTCATGTCGCGGATGACTCGATGCATCTTATGAAAGGTGGTGGTCAGTGGAACCATACGGATCGACATGACGATATCCTGCAGCTCGCCTGTAATCTTGCGCAGATGGCCTGCCGACTTGTGGAACGCATCGGAGACGATGCCCTTCAGCGCGTCATGCTGCGTCACCATCGCCTCGGCGATGACCATCTCGCCGACGAGGTCCATCAGCTTGTCCAGCTTGTCGACATGGACGCTGATCATCGATGCGGGCGCCAGATCGCGGCCAGCCATCGGAGGGTCCTTGACCCCGCCTTCACCCATCGGCGCCTCTGCCTCCGGCATGGGGGCGATCGCTTCGTAGCTGGTCGGCGAGAGCGTCAGCTGCTCCAGATATGCGGTGCTCTTGATCCATTGCGCGAGCTGCTCCTCGGTCTTGCCGCTGCGGAAGACGATCCGGAAGCCGCTCTCGCGGATGCGCTCAGCGCTGCTCTCGTTGACAGCGATATCCTCCGGCTCATAGCTGATCACCTCTGCCCACTCGCCTAGCTGATGCACCAAGGCATAAGCGCGCACATTCTCCATCAGGCAGTCCGCCGTAAACTGCACGACAGCTTCGTAGGCGAGCGGCGGAGCCTCTGCGGTATTGGCATGAGCGAGGTAATCACTTACTGCTTTGACGATGCTGGAGGCATCGCCATCCGAGGGATGGCCGTTTCGAATTTTGTGCGTCTCCACCTTGATGAAGTCCAGGCCGTCCCAGATCAGCTCGAACAACGCGTCGAAGTCACGGGGCACGGAGCCATCCTCGCGGATGCGGTAGAACAAATCTTCAATTACATGGGCAGCCTCCGAGATGCTCATAAATGACATCATCGCGGCGGAACCTTTAATGGTGTGCATGTTGCGGAAAATATCGGCCACCGCTTCGCTGCTGAAGCTTTTGCTCGTCTCGCAGCACAAGAAGGTCGCTTCGAGCTGCTCGATCAGTTGTGAGGATTCAAACAGATACATCTCCAATATGGGGTCATCGGACAGTGTACCTGACATTGCTAATTCCCTCCTTTCAAGAGAGCCTCCTGGGAAGCTGGTTTATGGAACATGAACCTTTGGTCAATAATAGGAATAGGAAAATTTACCCTGTTTCCGACATTATAATCGTATTTACGATCAATATCAACAATTTTTACGTAATTATAAGAGTGTCCAACGAATAAAATTAGGACCATGTACCTAATCTGACGATAGGAGTGAAAGCAATTGAACGGAATCAAGCAACGGCTGAAGCAGCTCCGACAGGTCAACGGGTTAACGATGGCTGAATTCTCTGCTCGGATCCAGGTCTCGCCCGGCAATGTGGGAGACTGGGAAAGCGAGAAGCGCTCGTCAACCCCCGGCACCAAAGCGTTGATTGCGATTGCAGAGCAATTCAATGTGTCCCTGGACTGGTTGCTATTGGGCAAGCAGCCAGGGCAGCCACGGCAGGATACCGACTCTGCTTTTCCCTCTCCGGCCACGTACCAACTGGCTGCTCTCCTGCATTCGTTGTCCGCCGCTGACGCCGCGCTGCTGATGCAAGTGGCGCGACGTATCAAGTCGTATACCGGCGAAGATTAGCTGTTCTCCTGGAAAAGCAGCAGACCGCACAAAAAGGGACTGTCTCCACGACAGTCCCAAACCTATATCTACTCTAAAACCTTCTGCTGCGTTGAAATACCGAGCCGAAGAAGTCAAGCTCCTGATGGCTCGAATGCCCTGCAGCGCGCAGTCGAATCGCGCACGATCAGCTCGACGGGCTCGACCGCTACCGGCGGGGCGCAGTCCGGGTCCTGGATCATGCCGATCAAGTGATCCAATGCTTTGGCGCCAACCTGCCGGAGATTCTGGTTGACCGTCGTCAGTCTCGGGCGGCTCATCTCGGCGACGTGCGTGTTGTCGAACCCGATGACGGACACGTCGTCAGGCACCCGCCTGCCCGATGCCTCGATGGCGGCGATCGCGCCGACAGCCATTAGATCCGAGGTGCAGATCACGCTCGTCGGAGGCTCCGGCAGCTTCAGCATACCGGCCATCGCCGCCTCCGCCTCTGACCGGTCATAGTTGCCGTAGACGATGTAGCTGGAGATGTAAGGCAGTCCGAACGCCCGCAGGCCTTGATGATAGCCTTCGAACCGCGAGCGGCCAACGATATTGCTCAGCTCGCCAGTGATAAAGGCGATCCGTCGGTGACCCAGCCGCTGCAGATGCGCGATCCCCAGCAGGATCCCCCGCGCGCTGTCGGCGGTAATATAGCCCGCGCGCTTGCCGATAATATCGGTATCGATATAGACCGAAGGAATCTCTGCCCGCAGCAGCGGCTGCAGCTCCGGACAATCCCGCTCGATCCCGATGAGGATCAGACCTTCGACATCGCGGCTGCGGGTGTGGCTGAGCATGGAGTAATGATGATCCTCCGGCTTCATCGAGAGGAAGACAAGATCGTAGCCGCTGTGGCGGAGCCTCTCCTCTATGCCTGCGAGCAGCTCGGTGATGAACGGATTGGTAAACTGATTGTACAGGAACACCCCGATCAGCCGAGAGCGCTTGGCGCTTAGGCCGCGCGCCGCCGCATGGGGCAAATAATTGAGCTCTTCGATAGCGGCTGCTACCTTGAGCCGCGTCTTGCGACTGATGCTGGGATAGTTATTGATGACCTTGGATACAGTGGCGATCGATACGCCCGCAAGTTTTGCCACGTCTACGATAGATGTCATTGACCACCCTCGCTTTCCCTTCCAGCCTCGATCATCGCCCGCTTGCCCGGATGCGGCTAGCCGCTCATGATCTGTACCTGATATCTCCTCGCAGACCCACTCATGTCCGGAACCGCTCGACGAGCGCGTGCAGCTGTCGAGAGGTCTCGCCCATCGCGTCGGCCGACTGGCGGATGCCGGCGATCGCCTCGCTCTGCTGACGAGAGTCGCCATGGACGGCTACGCTCTGCTCCGCCGTACGGCTCGACATGCGGGCGATCTCGTCGGAAGCCGCCGTCGCCTCCTGCGCCGCCGCAGCCATCTCCTCCGCCGAAGCGGAGACGCCCTGGATCTGCTCGGCCACCTGCTGAACATGGATGAGGATCTGGCTGAACGTCTCGTGTGCAGACAAGATCTCGCGGATACCGTGCTCGACGGCGAGCTGCTCCGCGCCGAACGTCTCGGTCAGCTGATGCGTGCCGGACTGCATCTGGCCGACCAGCTGATCGACGCGCTCCGCCGAGTCCCCCGCCTCGCCCGCCAACTTGCGGATCTCCTCGGCGACGACGCTGAAGCCGCGGCCATGCTCGCCCGCGCGCGAGGCTTCGATCGCTGCATTAAGCGCCAGGATATGCGTCTGCTTGGCGATGCCCCGGATGCTGCCGATGATCTGGCCGATCTCCTCCGAGCCTCGCGCCAGCGCGCTCACATCGGCATCGACCGACCGCGAGGTCTCCCGGATCACCTCGACCTGACGGACCGCCTCGGTGATGACCGTCTGTCCCTGCAGCGCGGCCTCGCTCGCCGATTGCGAGGCGTCGGCGACGACCGACGACGACTCGGCGACCCGGTGGATCCCCGCGCCGACCTCCTCCATCGCTCGCGCCGCCTCCGATGCGGCGACGCGCTGCTGCTCGGCGGAGCGGCTCATCTCATCGGCGCGCGCGGCGATCCGCTCGCCCACAGCCGAGGAGGCGGCCATCCGGTCGGTCAGCAGCGTCGAGGACTCGCCCATCATCGACGCGCCTGACTGGATGCTCGCGATCATCCGCCGCAGATCGGCGACCATCTGGTTAAATCCGCTCGTCACGAGCGCGACCTCGTCCCGCCCCTTGACCAGCAACGTGGCCGTCAGGTCACCGCTCTGCACGCGCTCCATCGCCGCTGTCAGCCGCTTGAGCGGCCGAATGATCAGCCCGGCGAGCAGCGTGATGCCGATGATCGCCACCAGCAGCACGATGCCGGTGATCAGGATGCTGCGACTGCGATTGTGCTGCAGCAGCTCATAGACGCGTCCCGCCTCGAAGTCGGCGCCGACCACGCCGATCATCGCGCCGCCGTCCATGATCGGGACATAAGTCGTCACTGTTGGACCGTACTCCTCGGTATCTGTCAGCGAGCCCACATACGCTTCGCCGGTATCGAACACCCCATGCATGTCGGTCAGCTCCGTCTCGATCGCGCCCAGCTCCGAGAAGCCCTGCGCCGTCGTCCCCTCAGGCATGCCGTCGACGACATAATAGTACTCCGGCCCCTGCGGCGTCTCCCGCTTGGCCATCGTGTATAGATACAGCAGTCCGTTCGTCTCGCGGATGTCGTTGAACTGGCTGCGCAGCTCTGTATAGTAAGCGGTTGCTCCTGTCTCCGGCGTAATCTCCTTGTACCGCTCCAGATCGATGCGGGAGGCCGCGCTCTCGGCGATGCGTCGAGCCTGCTCCCCTAGCGAATCGACGACCAGCGCCTCCGACGAACGAGCGATCACATAACTGACGATCGCCCCCGCGCCGATCATTAGAACAGAGAAAAATAATACCATGCGCACCAGCATACTTCTCAACTCAATCTCCCCCCGCTCCCATTATAAGGCTTACAATGGAAAACGGCACTAGGAAATTCGACAGTACCCGTCAAAAACAAGGACTAAAGTATGATTCTCTCACAAACCGCAGCCCTTCAGAGCGGTCTAAAGGCCTGCGTTCAGATGCTAGGTTAGAGCTGAAGCGAGATGGGCGAGCGCTATCGAATCCACCCGCTCCTCCTCAGGGATATTGTCGACCGCCAGATACGCCTTGCCCGCCTCCCGCATCATCTGATGGATCGCCGCGATTCGGCTTTTGGCGCCGCCCATGAACCGGAAGTCCACCTGACGAAGGCTCTCCAACTGCAGCAATCCCGTCCACGCCGCAGGCGGAACCGTTCTGGAGATGTCCTTCAGCATCAACGTCTCCAGCGCCGGCGCCCGCCACAGCCCCTCGATATCATGCAGAGACCTCATATAATCGAGCTCCAACTGCCTTAGATTGCGCAGCCCTGCGAAATCGCACAGTCGCTCTACCTTGGGCAGCGACAGTTGGAGCGATCTTAGCTGTGCCAGCGCCTCCAACCCATGCAGTTCGGACAGATTGCGCACCGCCGACAACCGCAGCATACTCAGGCTCGAGCCAGCCAGCTCTGCCAGCGAGGCTTGCAACGGACAGCTGTCGATCGCCAGATAGTCGAGCTGCGGCAGTCGAGCCAGCCAGTCCAGCCGCTCCACCGGCACGTTCAGCACCAGCGTCGTCAGCCGGATACAGTTGCCGATCGGCGACAGATCGTCGCATTTGCCGCCAAGCGATAGATAGCTTAACTGCTTGAAGCTGCCCACAAAGTCCAGACTGAGCGGCTTGTCCGCTCGGAGCGCGAGGAAACGCAGTCGCTTCAATGCTGACAGCCTACTCAGATCGTGTCGCCTCTTCAGATGAAGCTGCAGCGCGCGCACATGCTGGAGACCGGCCAGCGTCTCCAGGCATTGCTCCACGAGCGGCTCCTGATCCTGTGAGATACTCACCTGCAAGATCAGATCCGGACGCCGGGCCAATACACGCCGATCCAGCTCCAGCAAGTCCTCCTCGCGGTCGGAGCCCGCCACGTAGCTGACGGTCGCCCGGCGACGCAGCTGCGCCACCGCCTGCTCCATTTTCTGATGCGTCCAAGGGACGCCGTTCATCGAAGCTGCCCATAGCTCGCCCATCTGTCTACTCCTCCTCTTGCACACCATAGTCGATATCTTGTCGTGCCTATTGTCTCTAGGTCTAGCATACCTTCGACGGAACGATCTTTCATCCTACTGCGTCCCTGATTCCAAAGTCCGATGGGCGACAGGGTTTTACAATATCCTTATAATGGTATAATATGAATGAACGTTCATTCATTACATATGAGAGGTGATCGATGGAATGGACATGCGACCTGTGCCATCTCCCCAAAGCTTGCTGCTGCTGCAACAATTCAGTCAAAGCTTCGATGCGGGAGCCGGCGATCCCGTCCGACGAAAAATTATCCTGCATGCGGTCGATGTATTCTCCCGAAAAGGCTACGCCGCCGCGAAAATTAAAGATATTGCCGCGAGCGCAGGGTTCAGCCAAGGGTATGTCTATCGCTACTACAGCTCCAAGGAAGACCTATTCGTCCACATCGCCAATCTGGCAGCCGACGGGGCGGCCAACTCGGTCGCCTGGGCCGCTCGTATGGAGGGCTCGCCGCTCCAGCGGATCACCTGGCTGACGGAGGCCTATCTCCATCCGGATAGTCTGGCCCTACAGCATTGGCGCTTCAATCTACTGTTAGCCGTCGCTCCTGACGGGATCCCCGAGCAGGCATTAACGCTGCTGCACGAACGACGGAGTGAGCCGTTCCGCCACCTGGTCCCCCTGATCATCGAGGGCCAGCGGATGGGCGAGTTCGTCCAGGGCGACCCGCTCCAGCTGGCCTTGACTTATTTTGCTATGCTGCAAGGGTTGAACCTCGTCCAACTCCAGGCCGGAGATGGCGATGCCGCGCCGCCGCTCCCGGAGACGGGGCTCGTCCTTCGCTTCATGACTTACGATGTGGAGGTGCAGAGCGATGGCCGTATTCAAAAATGACCGTCTGCGAGCGCAGACTTTGTCGTCCTATGACGCCATATTGGAGCAATGGGGTACAGCGTTTGAGAGCCTCGAAATCCCGACAGCCTACGGTACGACCCATTGTCTGGTCGCTGGCGACCCCGACAAGCCGCCGCTCCTGCTCTTCCACGGAGTGGGGGACAACTCGGCGATCATGTGGGCGCTCAATATGTCGACGCTTGCCCGGCATTTCCACTGCATCGCGATCGATACGCTGGGCGGTCCCGGTCGCAGCGTGCCGAACGATCAGTTCACACGCGCCAGCTTCCGTCTCGTCCCGTGGCTCGACGAGCTGGTCGATCGCCTCGGTCTGGCGAAGCCGCATCTGGCCGGCGTATCCAATGGGGCGCATCTGGCGTATCAATACCTGCTCGCACGCCCGGACCGGGTCGGACGGGTCGTCTGTATGGAGGGCGGGATCGTGCGTCAGCCGCTTCGCTCGATGCTGCGGACGATGCTGCTGATGTTCCCGGAGATGCTCATGCCGACAGACCGTCAGCTGCGCAAGGCGATCCGCAAGCTCAGCTCTCCTCGCAGCGACATATGGGACCGTCAGCCGCTGCTGGAGCAGCATCTGCTCTTGCTCATGCGGAGCCATCGCCGGGCAGCGATGCTCCCCCATCGACCGCAGCTCTATGACGGAGCCGCCGATCGTCAGGTACGCGATCGCCTGCTCTTCCTGGTCGGAGACCATCCGGCCGTGGTCGGCAGCGATTACACGGCGCTGCTCGCGCGGGAGGGCTATCAGCATGCCGTCATCGCAGGCGCCGGGCATGCGATCAATCACGAGCAGCCGGAGCAAGTGCACACGGCGACGATGCGCTTCCTGCTAGGGGACGCTGCAGCGGAGAGCTAGCGACTGAGGATCATACGATGGATGCATCGCCGCCAGATCTGTGAGATGATGGATGGAACCTACTGGAAAGGAAGGCGTAACATGGCTCAAATTAAAATCTATGGCCTCGCGGAACGACTCGATCCGATCAAGGCCCGGCTGTCGGAGCTCCTCCACACGGCCGCTATGACGGCATTCGAGCTGCCGCCGGACAAACGATTCCACCGCTTCTTGCCGCTGCACGCCGCGCATCAACTGGGGCATCGGCGGCAAGTCGGGCGATGCGCTCGAGCTGAACGATCGGGTGGAGGTGTAGCATGCTGACCGAGATCAATGCGCAGCTCGCCGAGCTGCGGCTCATGGTGCGTCACGAGCATAACTGGTCGGCCCGGCAAGCACAGCTGCAACGGGAGCTCGAGCAGCTCAGCCTCGACGTGCGCTCGCTGCGGCGTCAGTGGGCCGACGTCGCCGCTGCGGACGGGGGCCAGGAGCGCCGTAGCTTCGGAGAGACGCTGCGGGCGATCCTGCTGCGGCGTCGCGAGCGGCCGAGCCGGGCGGAGCAGCAAGCGCTGCAGCTGAAGCTGCGGCTCGAGGAGGCGGAGGATACACAGCGCGATCTGGAGCGCGAGCGGACCGAGCTGATCGCCAAGCTGGCCGGGCTCGAGCAAGCGGAGCGACGCTACGGGGAGCTGCTGGAGCAGAAGCGGCAGCTGCTCGCAGACCACTACCCCGAGCTGGCCGAGCAGCTCCACGAGCTGACCGAGCAACAGAACGCACGGCTTGCCGATCTGCGCGAGCTCGAAGAGGCCATCGCGGTCGGGCGCGGCGTCCTCCATGACCTCGACCGCGCTTCACGCGCCCTCGAGGCAGCGGGGCATTACGGCACATGGGATGTGTACGGCGGCGGGTTGATGGCCGGCGCGATGAAGTACGAGCAGATCGATACTGCCAGGGTCGCCATCCATGCCGCCCAGGACGGCCTGCGCCGCTTCGCCGAGGAGGCCAAGGACGTCCGTCACGATATTCAGGTGCGCATCGATATCGGCGGCGCGTTGAGGCTGGCGGACTTTTTCTTCGATGGACTGGTCGTAGACTGGATCGTCCGGGACCGCATCGAGACGTCGAGCCAAGAGCTGCTGAACAAGCTCTACCAGCTGCGCCGCATCGTCGAAGGGCTCGTCGGAGAAGCTGCCATCGTCCGCAACGATGCTCAGCAGCTGGGCAATCGGATCACCGCCCTCATTGAGGAGAGCTGATGGCGGCAGAGGGGCCCAGCAGCCCGTGCAGCACGATGTCGCACATCGCCTGCATCCCCGACTCGAAGCTGACGCGCGCGCGCGCCGTATATTCGTAATCGAGCAGCTTGAACAGCGTCTGCTCCAGCATGAGCCGCAGCACAGCTGTATCAACCTTGCGCAGCGTTCCGCTGGCGATCCCTTGCTCCACCAGCTCGATCAGCTCATCCCATATCGTCTTGAGACGGCGCTCCGTCTTCTCCCACAGCTGCGGATAATGACGCCGGAAGTCTCCCTCATGACGCAGGAGCGCGCCGATATGGTAGCTGTCGGGGATATTGCGGAAGTAACGCTCGATCCTCTCGTGCGGCGAGTAGTCCGTATTGGTCAGGATCTCCGAGTCGGAGCGCTTCATATCCTCGAATACGAAGTCTATCGTTTTATCGATCATCTCTTCCTTGCTGGCAAAATACACGTACAGCGTGCGCTTGCTTGTGCCTAGCTCGCGAGCCAGGTCATCGGTCGTAAAATGCGTCCCCTTGACGCTTAGCAGACGCAACAACTTCAAATATACCTGTCGATCGGGTTCTTGTGTCATCGGTACCTCCTGTCAACCATTATAAAAGCTTCGCCATGCGATAGAGATAGAAGGGCTCGCGGTCAATCTTGTCGACTATCGTGTAGCCCAGACGCTCATACAGCCGCCTCGCGCCCTGATTGGACTTCTTCACCGTCAGCGATGACTTGCGGAAGCGTTGCTTGCGAGCCTCCTCCTCGGCATGATTGATCAGCAATGTGCCTACGCCCATCCCCCGGCTCTCCGGCAATGCCGCCAGCGAACCAATATGAAACTCATCCTTGCGCCCCTCTCTCAGATGAATGAGATTCCAAACCGCCTGCAGGTGTCGGGCGGCATGCGAGATCAGCGGCCACTTGCGGATGCCGACGAGCGCCCGGATCGTCGGCCATCCCAGCCGGTCCAGCACCTCTGTCGGGTAGCAGGTGATGATGCCGAGCGTTTCCTCTCCTATTCTCGCCTCGAAAGCATACTGATGGCTAAACCGATTGTTCGGCATCTGCCACATCTGGGCCAGCGTCTGCTCGATCATCCTCTCATCCGTCGTACCCGCTAGCGTCTGTGCGACCTCCTCCAGCGCCATCCTGTTCAGCCTTGCTCCGACCACCGACTCCTTTTGCCCCTGAACAATCTCAATGCGGCTCATGGCCTCTCCTCCACTCTTGGTACTGAATTAGTTTTCATAGTACCATGATTATGCATGAAGAGGCAATGAGATGTCAAATCGATTGGATAATGGACCAAGCCTATAGGCCTCTTGTCATACTGCATTCATAACCGAGACGCATTGCTCACACGGAGCTAATCTTGTTAAGATTAGGAATATATACATTGCGAGAGGAGCATTGTCATGAAGCCAGTGCAACGAGCAGCGTGGGGTACGTGGACGGCGAATGAAAAACAAGCGTATTTGCGGGAACTCTCGCTCCCCAAGGGATTCTCGCTGCTGCGGATGGAGACCTTCGAGCGGTATGGCCAGCAGTTGGAGACCGGCGTCTTCGCCTACCAGGATAGCGAGTTCGTCTTCATCCCCGGCGATCGCCTCACGCTCGGCTGGGAAGGCGGGATCGACCGGATGGATGCTCCCACGCGGACCGATCTACAGGAAGGGCTGGAGGCGCTCGAGATGACGCTGGAGGACGCCCCGGGCCTGCTGCAGCAACAGATGTCGCCGGTGCGGGAGGCATCGATTGGGCCGATGCTGGTCGAGCGTCGCACCCGCTCGGTGAGTTGGGAGGAGACTACCCTTGATGAGCTGGAGGAGCTGGGGGAGGATGAGGAGGATCTGAAAGCCGATCTGGCCCAATTCCTCGACTCCACCTACAACGCTTACGAGCGCCATGAAACACACCGCTTCAGCCGGACGGACGACGGCGTGCGCATCGAGTTATTCTGGACAAGCGACGACTATGCCGACTGGGCCGAGTCTAATCTGGAGGAAGGCTTCGCCATCCTGACCGAGGACGAATGGGAATATATCTATGGCTGCGGCAGCAGGACGCTGTTCCCTTGGGGCGATAGCTTCGACTACACGATGAAGGTCCGGCACCTGGGCGAGCTGGATCGCGCCGGATCGGATGCCAATGCGATGAATGGCGATGCCAGTAGCGACGAGAGCGCTGTGGACGGCGAGGGTGCTAGCGGCGGCGAAGGCGCTGCGGATGACGCCGCCATCACGAGTGCAGGCGGCGGTCTCGGCGCTGCGGACGTCACGGACGCTAGTGGCGGCGAGGGCGAGCCTGAGCGGCCCTACGACCTCGAGCTGCCTGGCGCCTTTGGCCTTCATTTCCTCGGCGACCCGTACCAGTGGGAGCTCACAGTGTCAGCGGACGGCATCGTGCGCGGCAAGGGCGGCGACGGCGGCAGCGCCCTCTGCGGCGGTATGGGCGTCCTGCTCGGTTATTTGCCGGTAGCTACCTACTTCCGCGACCGGTATTCCGCTGAGCTGGACTGGCCCGAGCAGATCGGTCATATGCATTACCGTCGTATCGTAAGGCTGTAGCCCGCAGGCGCAAGGGCCATACGAACGAACGACAGCCAACCACATCTGACCAATTAGCATTACGACGGCATGAGGGTGCATGAGGGGCGGCAGCCCGTGTGGCAGCTCCTCCATCTTGCTGTATGTGATGTATGAAGAGGAATTACGTCAGGAAAGGTCAGAAGGTCAAATATAGTCAAAAAATGCGAGAGCACCGAATTTTTTTTGAGAAACGGCAAAAAATCGGCGGCTTTCGCTTTTTTTAGCGATTCTTGTACTTTGAGACCATTCAGGGGGCGGCGCTATAATAAGAACTGTAAGCACCACAAAAAATAAAAGGAGATGATTTTGATGTTTGATCTGATTCCATTCCGCAAACGCCAAGAGGATATGTTCGGACAAATGCTAAAATCCTTCCAGGATCTGACCGACGATCACTGGCTGACTCCTTTTGGCGGGCAGGCCTTCCGAACCGATATTCGCGAGGAGAAAGACCGGTATCTGGTGGAGGCTGAGCTGCCTGGCATCGCCAAGGAAGATATCCACGTCGAGGTGGATAACGGCTATCTGACGATTCGCGCCAAGCGCGACGACTATACTGAGCACAAGGATGACGACAACCGCGTACTGCGCCGAGAGCGCCGCTCCGGCGAATTCGTCCGCCGCTTCTACGTCGACCGGGTCGACGAAGAGCGCATCGAGGCCAAGCTGGAGCAGGGCTTGCTGAAGCTCGAGATCCCGAAACGCCCGGGCCCCGACACACGCAAACGCATCGACATCCACTAAGCGCAAGACGGGGACGCTGGGCGGGGACAGGGCCGCCCCTCGAGGGACGGCCCTCCATGGGCCCCTCCGAGGGCGGCCCTGTCTAAAGGACAAAAATGATGCTTAGACGAGATTATCGCGCCTTCTGCAAATCTAACGGTCATATCGAACACTTAGCCGAGGAAAACACCACTTCCTCGGCTTATTTGTGCCTCTAAGAGGCTGTTATGTCCGTTAGATCGGAGAAAGCTGCCAAAACGGTCTGTAAGATGCAAAAATGACCGTTATCATAAGTAGAGGGGCTGGCGAAGTTTTTGCAATATGTGGGGATTGATCCGTCGCTTCATGGTACACTGGCTATGATAACGATACCATTACCGCCGAGGTGAACCGATGATGAACTGGCAAGCCCGCTGGATTACCGATGAGACCTTCGCCAGCCTAGAGCCCATCCCTATGCTGCACAAGGAGAACGACCCGTCCCCGCCCGGACATCGTCCGCACCCGGAGGAGCTGCGCAACCGGCATGTCTACTTCCGCAAGCGCTTCACGCTGGAACGGCAGCCGCTGCATGCGACGCTGCGCATCACCGCCGACGACTACTACAAGCTATACGTGAACGGTCGATTCGTCGGCCAAGGCCCGGCGCAGGGCTACCCCTCCCACTACTACTACAACGAGTGGCCGCTGAGCGACTATCTTCAGGCTGGCGACAACACGATCGCTGTCCATGTCTATTATCAAGGCCACATCAACCGCGTCTTCAACAGCGGCGATCTGAGGATGGGGCTGGCCGCCGAGCTGCGTGTCGACGGCGCACCGATGCTAACGACCGACGAGAGCTGGCGCTGCCATCCGGCTGAGCAGTTCGGTCCTGCCGAGACGGTCGGATACGATACCCAATACCTGGAGCATATCGACGAACGCCGCTCCATCCGAGACTGGCGACTGGCGAGCTTCGACGATGCGGCTTGGCCAACTGCGTCCGCTCTGTCCTGCGCGGCCGACTATAATCTGGAGCCGCAGCCGACGCCGCCGCTAAGCGTCTATCGGCAGCCTCCGGTCCATATTGAGACGCTCGCGGACGGCCATCTGCTGATCGACTTCGGCCGCGAGCTGACCGGACAGCTGACGCTGACGGCACGCGGCGAGCCCGGGCAGGTCGTCGAGCTGCGCTACGGCGAGGAGCTGGAGCCCGGCGACCGCGCGGTGCGCTACGATATGCGCTGCAACTGTCGCTACGTCGAGACCTGGACGCTATCCGGGGCGACGGACGAGCTGGATAACTACGACTACAAGACATTCCGCTACGCCGAGATCCTCGCACCTGCCGATGTCATAGCAATGGACAGCATCGCTGCGATCGTCCGGCACTACCCGCTGGACGAGGACGCCTGCCGGTTCGAGACGAGCGATCCGATGCTGCAGCAGATCTGGGACATCTGCCGACGGGGCGTGCAGCTCTGCTCGCAGGAGGGGTATGTCGACTGTCCATCCCGCGAGAAGGGGCAGTACCTCGGCGACAATACGATCATCGGACCGACGCATATGTACATCAGCGGCGACACGGCTCTCTTCGAGAAAGCCATACGCGAGTTCGCCCGATCCGCAGACATCTGCCCGGGTCTGCTCGCCGTAACGCCGGGCAATTTCATGCAGGAAATCGCCGACTATTCGCTGCAGTGGCCGATGCAGGTACTCGCTTATTATCGTCATAGCGGAGACCTTACATTCCTGCAGGAGATGCATCCGATCGCCGAGCGGATGCTGGATTACTTCCGCGCCTATGCGCGGGAGGATGGGCTGCTGCACAATCTTAACGACAAATGGAACATGGTCGACTGGCCCGACAATCTGCGGGACGGCTATGACTTCCCACTCACCCGGCCTGGCACCGACGGCTGTCACAATGTGCTGAACAGTTATTATTACGGCTGTATTCAGACCGTCCAGACGATCCGCGAGCTGCTAGGTGTGCCGTATGAGGACGAGCTGCCGCGGCTGCGCCGCGCCTTCGTCGAGGCGTTCTATCGTGAAGAGAAAGGGTTGTTCGTCGATGCGGTCGGCTCGGCACACAGCGCCCTGCACGCCAATGTGTTGCCGCTGCTGTTCGGACTCGCGCCTGAGGGTGCGATCGAACCGATCCTCGGACTTATCGCAGAGCGACGGTTCAGTTGCGGGGTGTATATGAGCTACTTCGTCATGAAGGCGCTGGCAGCGCACGGCCGTACGGAGATGATCTACGAGCTGATCATGGGCGAGGACGAGCGCTCCTGGAGCAATATGGTCCGCGAAGGAGCGACGACTTGTTACGAGGCATGGGGCAAGGAGCAAAAGTGGAACACCAGCCTCTGCCACGGCTGGGCAGCAGCGCCGATCCCGCTGCTGATCGAGGACATCCTCGGCCTGCAGCCTGCCGAGCCGGGCTGGGGCCGGGTGCGATTCGCGCCGCGCTTGCCGCAAGGGATGCCCGACTTTAATCTGCGGCTGCCGACGCCGCGCGGCCCGATCTTCGTCTCCTATGTCGGCGGCGAGCTGACGCTGGAGGCTCCGACGGGCGTCGAGGTGATCGACGAACGCAGATAGCCGGCAGTGCGCTAGCAAGGTGAACCGGCTATGCCGTCTTTAGCGGCGCAGAGCATTATGCCAACGGCTGTGGCTGTCCTTTGAGCAGATAATTGCGATGCTCTGTTTGCTCTGCAGATTTCGAAAGCCACGCCTGATGCATCCTGCCAGGCGTGGCTTTTTGGGGATCTATTGCTCGATATAGATGCTGTTATCCTGCGGCGACCAACGGACCTTGGCGCCCAGCGCCTCGCTCATGAAGCGGACCGGGATCATCGTATGGCCGCGATACAGGGCTGGCGGCTGCGTCAACGTATAGGCGGTGCCGTTCACCTGTGCCCGGCGGTCGCCGACCCGCATCGTCACCTCGCGATCACCGATCTTTACCTTCAGCTCCCCGCCCTGCCATTGTACGGTTCCCCCCAGGAAGGCGACGCTGTCGCGCAAGGGCAGCATCACCGTGCCGTCGATGTTTTGCGGCGCGACGGCTAGCGTCTGCTTCTCGCCATTGACATAGACGCGGATGGGCGGATGATACAGATCAAGCTTTTGGAACACATTGTGCTTGCTGACCGTGTAGACGATCCCTTGTCCCTCGTAGAGGAACACCGTGCCCTGTGGCAGATCCGACAGCTCCGCCGTATACAGCCGCTTCAGCCCGGGCGTCTGGTAGATGTCCAGCTTGCCGTCGCGACGCTGCAGGATCGTCCCGTCCGAGGCCGTCTGGAAGTAGAAGTCCGCGCTCGGCAGCGCGTGGTAATTGCCCTTGGGGTCAAAGTAGAAAAACGTTCCGCCCACCGAACCGGCATACCCCGACGCAAAGCTGCCCGGTCCCGGATGATGGTTATCGTACAGGCTGTCCCGCCCCGGCTCGCCCTTGAGCTGCTTGCTCCATACGACCTTGCCGCTTGGGCTGACAGCCGAGTAGGTCGTCGTGTCTGCCCCTTCATCGTAGCGATAGCGGTACATCTGCCCATCGGGCCCGACGCCGGCATAATAGCCTTGTTGTTCGAAGGCAAGCTCGTGACTGAACTTCAGCCGCATCTGGTCATCGTAAAAGGAGAACCGCGACGTCCCTTTGCGCACTATTCTGGCCGTCACCAGATACCCGTTCTGATAGCCGAGGATCGCGCCGGTCCACTGCTTCTTTTCCAGCAATCGCCCCGATCGATCATACCGATAGCTCACATACTGCTCCGAGCCCGTCTCCAGATAAGCCAGGATCGTCCCATCCGACAGGATATCCAGCCCGACCAGCGAGCGAATCTTCTCCGAATAGGTCTTCTGCCACAGCTTTTGCCCCGACTGACTGTAGGCATGGAGCGTATACACATCCTGATCCTTATCGTTCTTCGCTGCCGTGAACGCATAGACGCTGCCGTCCTTGCCGATCTCGGCATAGCTGCCGAAGAACTCATAGTAGAAGTTGGACCCTTTCAAATACTCGATGACCGTGATAAGCTTGCCCGTCGTCGTGTCTACGATGTACAGGCGATGATCGGCAAAAAAATAAAGCGCACCGGCGGCGATCTGCGCCCGAAATGTATCGATTTGAATCGAATCGGCAAGCTCCTCGTTTTCGTAGACCCATTCGGGGTCGGGCCAAGCAGTCGCAGATTGCGCCTGTGCATACAGCGGAAAAAGCGACAGCAGCAGCAGCGCTGCCAGCAGTCCTACCGCGAGTCGTTTAAATCTCATTCCCTCTCGTTCCTCTCCTGCTTGATCTCTGTCGGCAAAGGCAGTTGCATCCCGCCTACTCTTTCCATCGGCGTCAGGGCCTTCGGATGTGAGTCAGGCTGCGACGCCTCTCTGGTGCATCACTGCAAGAGTCCTTTAACATCGAAAAAGACGCTTGGCGACTAGGTTGAAGCCCAGGAAATACTTATGACGGAAGACAGCAGCTTATCTTAAGCTGACATTTCCGAATCGGTTAATGGTCGCTAGTGATAGGCGTAGAGCTCACGTAGATAATCTTGGATATCCACCTCAAGAAGTCATAGGAGACATAAAATATAGGCTAAACACGCCTTATACCACTTACGCGCTACACATATAATGAGAACATCACACATGCGCATCACCCATAGCCCCCTCCTTAAGAGTTAACAAACAAATCCCATAACAGGAATTAGGTAATAAGACCCAACAACAAGAGTTTAGTTGCCTTATTTCCAAAATTAAGGGAATTTTGAACTATACAAAAAAACCATCAGATTGTTTATAATAGTAAAAACAGGAAAGGAGATATTTTCATCTGAGATATTCTATTTTGAGTATTAATCACCTTAAATCCAAACAAAGTTAGGAGCGATTTTAAAATGAAAGGTAAAAAGATATCTATTATCCTTATTATTTCTATTCTTTGTTCTTTTAATTTTGTAAGCGCTAGCGAGGAAGTTAATAGCTTTAAAACTTCGAATTTTGGAATGGAAGGAATTAAATTAACTGTTGCCGATTTTAACAATACCATGACTGGACCAACAGAAAAAAGAATTTCTACAGCCCAATCAAAATCACTCAATTATGTGGATATTGATGTAAGGGATGTACAAATTGTTAAAGATCAGCTTAGTTTTAATGGATCAGTCTTCGTTGAGGGAAATGAAATTTCAATCGCGGCTAATGGAACGCTTCACGCAAGCTATAAAGCTCAACACGGTACAAATAGTGTGGTTGCCAATCTTGATGATGAAACGGGTCATTTTGAAATATTATTATTTGAGGCATATAACCAGAAGGGAAGCAACAATCTTTTATCTTCCTCTGTTTCAAAGTCTAAAGAACCCATAAACACAAATCCTCACCTTAAACTATACTTGTTAGATCGTAAAACAAATGAACTCTATCTATTTGAAGATAAACTACCTGAAGGATTAAATCGCTTAGATGCAAAGAATTATAGTGAAGGAGACTCAAAAAAAGACGCTTATTGGTATTTTGATATTATTACTACTGGAACTACTCAGGAGTTAGTTACAGACAATAATATTCTTCAAGATTTGGGACTAGGTAACATCCATTTAAAAAACGTTAACTCGCAAATCACTTGGACCAATCCAACGACTTATTATTATACGACTCAGGTAGGATCGAGTACTGTCCATGTGTATTCACTGCCCTATGTAGAGTATAAGTACGTTAATGTTAAACCGCAAGACTCGACGTGGTGGGCTTCATTTAAAGTAGCCGAACATATGAGAGTCGGAGATATAACTTATTACGGAAATAATGTTTTTACTTACCGTAATTTAGAAGTTGCTTTTGCAAGTGGGAACAGATCTGTTTTCTTATCAACAAAGCAACAAGGAAGAATGTATGATTACACTTCAACTGTGCCAGGAATTAAGGCGGTAGGAAGCTCTATCGTTGTATCTCTATTGAAGAAAACCTTGAGCTCTTTGCCAGGCGCTTCGACCTTCCAAACAGCTCTTGGATACATTAATACTATCGCCTCAGCAAATGGAACTGTTACATTAGGAGATAGCGCAACCAATCTTAATAACAATAGAACGTTTGCAGTTGGTGAGAAGCTAGACAAGTACAGGTTTGAAACGAGTACAAATTATAACGGTTCCCAAAACAACGGACATTACTTTACTTATCACGCCACACTACAATATGAAACTAATTCAAATGGCTCACAAAATCAAATTGGAGCCTTGCGTGTAAAATTCAATGTCCACAATAGTTCAAATTCTTCTTCAACTCCCGTTTCAAAAGATTTTCAACTTAACTATACCTCAACTCCCTAACTTTAGATTATACTTAATACAGAAAGTCGATTTCTCGGATTTTTTGTTCCACGAAAGGAGTGTATCGAATTGCATTCGAATTCAAATTTGAGGAAATTCACAGTAGTGGGCGTTCTCATGAGTATTATTATATTGGGATTCTCATGTTTCGGACTTATACTCCTTTTCGATCGACGTTATCTTTTGCCTTCTGATTATGATTTAGTTTTCTTTTTCGGCGTCTTTTCTGTTATTGCTTTATCTCTGATCTCCATTTTCATCACTCTCTTTGCCCACCGAACAAATAAGACGATGTATGAAGAGTTGGAAATCTTGCAAATGAGAATAGCAGAAATGGAGAAAAAACAAGCCGCCAACGAGGTTCGCCGACCCTGATCTGTATCGGCCAGGGTGATTCATCCCGCTGACTCTTTCCATTAGCGTCAGGCCCTAGCAGATGAATTCAGGGGAAAATCTAGCCTGCTTTCGGAACGCCAGCCAACCATAACAAGGGGTGCCCCTCCGTCATCCAACGATGACAGGCGGGACACCCCTTGTCCTTGTCTGGCGCGACTACTTAGAGCTCTTGCTTCCGCTCAGAGACGAGCTTGAACGCGGTCGGCTGCTGTCCGGTCAGCGCGCGGCTGCGGCTGTCGGGCTGCGAGGTGCCGACATAGACCGTGTAGTCGCCGGCATGCAGCATCCGTTTGCCCTGCTCGTCGTAGAGGCCGAATGCCTCCAGCGGCAGGTCCAGCGTGATCTCCTGCTCCTCCTGCGGCTGCAGCTGCACCTTGCGGAACGCCTTGAGCTGCGGATTCGGCGTGCCCTCGCGCTCCGCCTTCACGTACACCTGCACCACCTCGCCCCCGGCCATACCGCCGTCGTTGCGGAGCTTGGCCGTGACCTGTATGCCCCGCTCGCCGGACAACTCGCCGTCCACCCGCACATCGCTCAGGCTGAACTTCGTATACGACAGACCGTAGCCAAACGGATAGAGTGCCTCCTGCTGCATGTACCGATACGTGCGTCCCTGCATCGCATAGTCCGTGAACTCCGGCAGCTCGTCTACCGAATGATAGAGCGTGATCGGCAGCTTGCCCTCCGGCGAGAATGCCCCGAAGATCGCATCAGCGATGACGCGACCGCCCTGCGAGCCGGGATACCAGCCCTGGAGGATCGCCGGCACATGCGCTTCCGCCCAGCCCAGACCCATCGCGCTGCCCGCGAGCACGACCAGAATGACCGGCTTGCCGCTCTCGTAGGCCGTCCGCAGCACTTCCTCCTGCAAGCCCGGGAACGCCAGATCTCGCTTGTCGCCGCTGCCGTATTGATTGCCAGTGTCGCCCTCCTCGCCTTCGAGGCTGGCATCCAGACCGAGACAGACGACGACCGCGTCGCTCTGCGCGCAGACGCCCTTCACCTCCGAGAGCCGATCGCCGACCTCGCCGAGCGCCTCGACCTTGTCCTTATAGAGGTGACAGCCCTCCGAGTAAAAGACGCGGATGTCGTCGCCGACAGCGTCCTGAATGCCTTCGAGCACGGTGATATAGCGGGAGGCTGTGCCCTCATAGTTGCCGACAAGCGCCCGGCGGTTGTTGGCGTTGGGACCGATGACGCCAATCGTGCGGATCGTGGAGCGATCGAGCGGCAGCAGGCCGTCGTTTTTCAGCAGCACCAGGCTCGACTGCGCCGCCTGACGGTTGAGCGCCTGCATCGGCGGCGAATCAACCTCAGCATAGCCGATCGCGCTATACGGCACACGCTCCGGCTCGTCGAACATGCCGAGCTTCATCCGCGTCGTGAACAGGCGGGTCACCGCCCGGTCGATCGTCTCTTCGGTCACCAGGCCGCGCTCCACCGCCTCGGTCAAGTGGATGAACAGGCTGCCGCAGTTGATGTCGCAGCCCCGATTGACCGCGAGCGCGACAGATTCGACCTCATCGGCCGTTACCTTGTGATGCAGATGGAAGTCCCGGATCGCCCAGCAGTCCGATACGACATGACCGTCGAAGCCCCACTCGCCGCGCAGAATCCGTTCCAGCAGCAGCTCGCTGCCGCAGCAAGGCTCGCCGTTGGTCCGGTTGTACGCGCCCATCACGGCCTCGACGCCGGCCTCCTGCACGCAAGCCTGGAACGCCGGCAGGTACGTCTCGTACAGATCCTGGATCGTTGTCTCCGCATTAAAGCTGTGACGGATGTCCTCCGGCCCCGAGTGAACGGCGAAATGCTTGGCGCAGGCGGCGCTCTTCAGATAAGCCTCGTCGTTGCCCTGCAAGCCGTTGATGTAGCGCACGCCTAGTCTGCCGGACAGATACGGGTCCTCGCCATACGTCTCATGCCCCCGTCCCCAGCGCGGGTCGCGGAAGATATTCACATTGGGCGCCCAGAAGGTCAGCCCCTTGTAGATGTCCGTGTCTCCGTACTGCTGCTGCATGTTGTACTTCGCCCGACCCTCGGTCGCCGTCGCGTCGGCCACCGCCTCCAGCAGCTCCTCGTCGAAGGACGCCGCCAGTCCGATCGCCTGCGGGAATACCGTCGCCACCCCTGCCCGGGCGACGCCATGCAGCGCCTCGTTCCACCAGTTGTAAGCCGGGATGCCGAGCCGCTCGATCGCCGGCGCGGCATGCAGCATCTGCCGCACCTTCTCCTGCAGCGTCATCTGTGCGACGAGCGCCTCCGCCCGTTGCTTGTAGCTGTCGATCTTCGCCTGATTTTGCACCAGTTTTGCCATTCAAATCTCGCTCCTTTGGATGAAAGATTCCGCTCGTGTATCCGATTACAACGATGGATTGAAGCCATCGTTGATGCTATTATAACGGCATATGGTTAACGACCGCTTCATAACGCGTGCGGGATGCTCCTCAAATCTTGCGATTTGGGACTACCCGCCGAGCAGAGGGGAAGAAGGCGCATGATCGAACAGCTGGACGGCATCCGGGAGACGGTGATGTTCTACGCGGACTCCGGCATCCGACTCTATCATAATAGCGAGCCCGAGGACTATCCGCTCCACTGGCATACGGCGGCCGAGATCATCCTGCCGCTCCATAACGGCTACACGGTGCGGGTCAGCGACGTCACCTACACGCCCGGGCCGGGCGATATCCTCATCATCCCGCCCGGCGAGCTGCATGAGATCGAGGCGCCCGAGAGCGGCGCAAGGCTCATCCTGCAGGTCGATGTCGGGCTGCTGCAGCGGCTGCAGCTACTCGAGCCGGCGCTCCAACTGATGCGCCCCGCTGCTCTCGTGCCTGCGGCTGACAAGGCCTCGATCGAGGCGGGGGCGGGGGCGGAGGCGGGGGCGGGGGCGGAGACGGCAACGCCGCGAGGGCTGTTGCTGCAGCTGCAGGAGGAGCATCTCGGCGACGCGCCGCTGCGGGAGGCTGCGGCCTATGGGCTGCTGATTCAGTTTTTCGTGCGCGTCGGGCGCGACCTCGCGCAGCAGGACGGACGGCGCAGCGCCCCTCGCGACAGCAAGCGCCGCCGACAGATCGAGACCTTCCTGCGGGTATGCCGCCATATCGACGAGCATTGCGTGCGGGAGCTTGAGATCGACGAGCTGGCCGAGCTGGCCGGGTACAGCAAGTTCCACTTCGCCCGGCTGTTCAAGTCGTGCATCGGCGTCTCCTGCCATGACTATGTGACGCGCCAACGCATCCTGCGCGCCGAGCAGCTGCTCGCCGACCCCCTCCTGCCGGTGACGGAGGTGGCGATGCGCGCAGGCTTCGGCAGTCTGGCCACGTTCAACCGCGCCTTCAAGCACCGGCATCGCTGCTCACCAACGCAGTACAGGCAGCTCCATGTTACCGGGCTGCGCTGATGGGCGGGGCAGGAGGGACGGCCCCGGCCATGGCAGCGCCGCAGGCAGTCAGCCAATTCGGAGGAGAGTCACCACTCCATCTATCCGCCGCTGCTCTAACGTTCGTCCTCGCGCTTATTTTCGCCATTTTGGGCTTTTTGAAATTGTTACGCTCGCCACGGCGCTTATTCGTGAGAATGGGCCCTTTTTGGCGTGGTTTTACCCAAATAAGCCCGCTGCTGGACGTTAGCCTCGAAGCGGTCGACTTTTCGACCCAATATGGCCGAGGGAGAGCGTTAGAATCACGGACGAGCTCACCAGCGGACAGGCAGGCGAACGAGGAGGCAGGCAAGCGAGTCCGAGAGTCACTGTTCGCAATCGCCTCAAGCCGATGCGTGCCCGCCTAGACGGTCCCGGCACAGCCGCTCCAGCGCCTCGCCATACGTCGCCAGCCCTTGCATCCGCGTCTCGAACTGACCGAGGATATAGCGGAATTGCGGCTCGACCGGCTTGCCGGCATAATGCTCTCCGATATACAGCCGCAGCACCGCCAGATGATACAGTCGGGTCGCTCGGGCGAGGCAGCCCAGCTCCTCCTCCGTATGCCGCCGATGGCGGCCGTAGCCTAGCAGGAATGCATCCGTCAGCTCGAGACTGCCGTCCGACTGCTGCAGCACATGATTGAGACAGATCGCCAGCTCCAGCATCCCGACATCCATAGAGGCAAAGTCAAAATCGAGCGCGCCGGTGATCCGCCCCTCCTGCCCGAGCAGATTGAAAATCAGGATATCGTGATGCACCAGTTGCCTCGGCAAGCCTCGCCACCAGCCCGTCTCCGCCACCTCCACTGCAAGCTGCGTCTCATAGAAGACGCGCTGCCGCTCCGGCAGCGCGAACGGCGGCCGCTCCATGAAGACTGCGGCTGTCTGCGCATCAGCGAGCGGATGCAGCGCATCAAGCGCCGTGAAGGGCCTGCCCGCGTCCGCCAGCTCCAGTAGACTGCACTGACGCAGCGCCTCTGCCAACTCCCCCGCCACCAGCCCGTAGGCCTGCGCTTGCTCGGGCTGCGACAGCTCGGGCGGGCTTCCTGGCAGGTAACGCACCATCGCGCCTAGCGTCCCGTCGGCCAGCTCGACGAAGGTCCCGCCTGATCGCGTGAGCCGGAACGTCGGCACCTCTACCGAGAGCTGGCGGGCAGCCAGCTCGGCGCAGAGCTTCGCCTCCAGCTCGATCCCCGCCGCCTCCTTGGTATGGGGATTGTACAGCCGCACCACCCACGTCTCGTCATCCACATGCACCAGCCGCGTCGTATTTGTCAGGCCGAGCGGCACCGGGACGACTTCATACGCGACGCCTGGCGGCACATATGCGGCGATGACCGATGCAATTCGATGCTCCGTTTGATCCATTCGGTGCTCCGTTTGATCCATTCGACTCCCGCCCTCCTTGGCTATATTCAGCTAAGTTCAGTATAGCATTGCTGCGCAAGAAAAAACGCCAACAATCGCCGCTCGCCCGCCTAAAAACAGGTGTACGGAAATCAGATTGTGTGGTAAAGTAATCCAAAATAGTCATGTCGAAACATGGCGAGAAATGTTAGGGAGGGCTCAACGATAGAAACCGAAAAACGAAATGTACTCCAGGATGTCACCTCAACGATGAAAGAAGTGGACCGCCAGCTTGTGCTGCGACTCACCAAAAACCCGCTGGAGAGCGTGAAGCTGACCGAGCAGCAATGGATCTACGGTTTGCTGGGATTGGCAAGTGCCTTCGTCGGCTATCTGGTCTGGTCGCTGCTGATCGCCAGCAGCATCAATGAGATGATCAACGGCCTCTTCGGCTTCGGCGGGCTGGGAGGGTCGAGCGTCTCGACTACCGGCGCGATCATGGGTCGGCTGATGCTGATCGGCCTCGTCTCCACCTTCGCCATCCTCGCTGCGATCTATCTGATCGGCTGGTGGCGGAGCGGCGCGAAGCCGCAGCCGAAGGCCTTCATTGCCAAGGTAGGCGGCGCGTATTACATCGGCGCTATAGGCTTCCTGCTGGCGACGCTGGTCACGTTCCTCAGCGGTTCGTTCGGGTTCCTGGTACTGATCATCACGCTGCTCTCCCTGCTCGTGCTGGGGCTGCAGGCCGGTGCGGAAGCAACCGCTGTTCCTCGCCAAGCGCTCGCCTCGTACCTGATCCTCTCGGTGGCGAGCTATCTGGTGCTGATTAGCCTGCTCTTGCGCGTACTGCTGTAGCTTACGGGGGATGGCGCGATGTATCGGCGCAGCGCTAGAGTACGCTATAGAAGCGCTGCGTCGTTGTAACGTGACATGACAACCAACTGGCCTGAGGAGCCAGTATGTAGCGGGCCATGATGAGATAGAGCCCCCGCGCCTCATATCGCCGCCATGGCGATCGCTGCTGTCGCAAGGACGATACCTCTTCATCGCATCACCAGCCGAGCTGACCCCGCATATTGCGGGGTCAGCTTGTTTGCGTTGACCCGGTCCGTTTACAATAGCTGTATCACCTATGGAACGGGAGATCGACTATGACCACTACCGCACGTACGATCCTGATCATCGAGGACGAGCCGGACATCGCACGTATCCTCTCCGACTACTTGACCAGTCAGCGCTTCGCGACTGCCACCGCCGCGAGCGGGCAGGAAGGGCTGGCGCTGCTCCGCAGCCTGCGGCCCGACTTCGTCATCCTCGATCTGACGCTGCCGGATATCGATGGCACCGAGCTGTGCCGACAGCTGCGCGCCGAGAGCGATGTGCCGCTGCTCATCCTGAGCGCCCGCAGCGCAGACACTGACAAGGTGCTCGGACTCGGCTTCGGCGCTGATGACTATATGACCAAGCCATTCTCGCTCACCGAGCTGCTCGCCCGCGTCCAGGCGCACTTCCGCCGGTATGAGCGGCTGGCGCCCCCGCCACAGCCCAGCAATGCCGAGTACGTGGAGCTGGGAGATCTGACGATCGACAAGCGTGCCTATCGCGTGACGATGGCTGGCCGTGAGGTGCCGCTGTCTGCCAAGGAGTTCGAGTTGCTCTACCACCTCGCGAGCCATCGCAATCAGGTATTCTCCAAGCGCCAGCTGCTCGACGCGGTCTGGGGCTACGACGCCTACGGCGACGAGAATACGGTGAGCGTCTATATCCATCGCCTGCGCGACAAGCTCGAGCGCAACAGCTCTCAGCCTGCCTACCTGCACACGGTCTGGGGCGTCGGCTACAAGCTGAGCTATGTCTAGCGCGCTCAATCGCTGGACAGCGGCTATCCTCGCCGCGCTGCTCCTCATCCTCGCAGGCAGCACCGGCATGCTGCTCTGGAGCTGGCAGCGCCCCGCATCCGGCGAGCCGGAGATGGCGATCAATCGCGCACGGCTGGCCGTCCATCCGGTGCTGCTCTATCTCGAGCGCGAGCAAGAGCGCCTGTCGCGGCCGGAGGTGCGCGATACACTGCAGGAGATGACCGCAGCGCAAGGGCTCACGCTGACGGTCGCCGGGCTCGACGGGAGCGTCCTTTATGCCAGTGACGGAGCGGGCGGGCGCGGTGAGTCCCCGCCTGAGGAGCGCAACGGCGAGCGTACTGAAGAGCGGGCCATTGACGAGCGGAGGGGTGGCGAGCTAGGCTCGCAGACTGCTGACGAGCTGAGCTCGCAGACCCCTGACGAGCTGAGCTCGCAGATCTCTGACGAGCTGAGCTCGCAGATCTCTGACGGGCTAGGCCCGCAAACACCCGACGAGCTAGGCTCGCAGCGCCCCGCCCCCCAGAGCGACCCGCTCACCGTCCCTCGGATCGATCCTCTCAGCGATGACCGGATCGACCTGCGGACGGCGCTGCACTATGATCTGTACGCCGCGCGCACAGACGAGGGCAGCTATCGCATCGCCTTCCCGCTGCTCGATGAGCGCACGGGCATCCAGTACGGCCACGCGCTCTTCGTGCTGCCGCAGCAGCTGATCCGCCAGCCGAGCCCGCAGACGCCGCTGCTCGGCAGCTATGGCGCGGTCGCGGGCGGCAGTCTGCTGCTGCTCGGCCTCGTTCTGCTGCTCCGCAGACAGGCTCGTCGACAAGTCCGCGAGCCGCTGCAGCAGATGCGGGAGGACGTGATCGCGCTGCTGCGAGGCGACTATGCTGCGCCTTCCGCCCCCATCCGTCACCCCCGGTCCGGTGCGGAGGAGATCGGAGAGCTGCGCGCCGTCGTCGATCAGCTGCGGCTGTCGCTCCTCCATCAGAGCGGGCAGCAGCTGGCTCGCGATCAGGCGCAGCAGGAGCTGATCTCGACGATCTCGCATGAGCTGAAGACGCCGCTGACGACGGTCAAGGCCTATATCGAGGCGATCCTCGCCGGCGTGTGCGGCGACCGCGAAGCGATCCTCGCCTATGTCGAGGTCATGCAGACGCATACCGACAAGATGGCGCGCCAGGTCGAGGATCTGCTGCTCCATGCGCTGCAGGAGCTCGGGCAGCTCCCAGTGACGCCCCGCGAGCAATACAGCGGCCAGACGCTGCGGCGGATGCTGGAGCCGCTCTGTCACGCGATCCGTACCCGAGGCGTCGCCTGCGTCGAGCCAGCGGCGATCCCGGATGTACTGCTGCCGCTCGATGCGGTGCGTATCGAGCAGGTGCTGACCAATCTCGTCTACAATGCGCTCAAGCATACCTCTACCGGCGATACGATTCGGCTCGAGGTCGAGCAGGAGCCCGGGCAGCTCCGGCTGCTGGTCGCCGACACCGGTCCTGGCGTGCTGCCGCAGGATATGCCGTTCCTGTTCGACCGGTACTATCGCGGTCAAGCGACGCCCGCTGCGGACGGCTCGCAGCCGGAGGGCACCGGCCTTGGCTTGTCGATCTGCAAGCATATCGTGGAGGCCCACGGCGGCACGATCGGCTTCCGCAGCCGCCCCGGCGAGGGGACGGTCTTTCACTTCACCTTGCCGCTGAGCTGACGGTCTCGCAGTTCCGACTGCGGAGCTGTAAGTATTTATTCATAAGTTCATAAATGTTGTGCAAGATTCGGCGGTTAAGCTGGAGGATATCAGAAGATATCATCTACCTACAGGGGGGATACTCATGGCCGCAACCGCCATCATTCGCGCCATCCATCTATGCAAAACCTACTCCACCGGCACTGAGCAGCACCATGCCGTCCGCAACGTCGATCTCGACTTGTACGAGGGCGACTTCACCGTTATCATGGGCAATTCCGGCTCGGGCAAGTCATCGCTGCTCTATCTGCTCAGCGGTCTGGATACCGTCACCGCCGGTGAGGTCTGGTATCGGAACGAGCGCATCGACCGTTATGACGAGCGACGCCTCTCCGAATTCCGCAACCGGCAGATCGGCTATGTGTACCAGAGCATCAACCTCGTCCCCGATCTCAGCTTCCAGGACAACATCGCGCTCCCCGGCTACATCGCCGGACTGCCCGCAGCCGAGGTCGAGCGGCGCGCGATCGCGCTCATGGAAGAGCTGGAGATCGACGGGCAGCGCCATCGGCTGCCGGCACAGACCTCCGGCGGCCAGCAGCAGCGGGCGGCGATCGCGCGGGCGCTCATCAACGAGCCGGACCTGCTGTTCGCTGACGAGCCGACAGGCAGCCTGAACTACGAGCATGGCCAGGCGGTGCTCGATATCCTGACCCGGCTCAACCGGCGCGGCCAGTCGATCGTCATGGTGACGCACGACATCAAGGCCGCCTGCCGCGCCGAACGGCTCATCTATATCCGTGACGGCAAGGTCAGCGGCAGCCTCACCTTCGACAAGTACGGCGCAGACGATGAGCGCGAGCGGGAGGCGACGATCTTTGCCTTCATCTCCGGAAGGGAGGCGTGAGCATGCGAGCCGTATGGACGTTGAGCCGCGCTTACCTGGCCAAGAGCAAGCTCCAGAGCGGCCTCCTGGCGCTGCTCATCCTGCTCTCTGCCGTGCTGGTCACGACGGCGACGCTGGTCATCGCCAACACGGGTCGCCTGTTCGAGGACACCCATGCCCGCACCAACGGCGCGCACGAGATCCTCACGCTCGAGCGCGGCTTCCACGATCCGGCGGCCGTGCAGCGCTGGTGGGCCTCCGAGACGGGCGTGTACGCCTCTCCTCTGATGCGATATCGCCTGATGTCCAGCGTCAGCCACGACGGCAAGGCGCTGCCCAACTTGTACCTCTATCTGATGGACACGCTGGCGTCGCGCGGAGCCGTCGATGAGACGCCGCTTGTCCAGGGAGCGACCACAGCCGTCCCGGACGCCGGCACGGTATGGATTCCCACTTCGTTGGCCTACGCCCATGGGATCGAGGTCGGCGATACACTGACGTTCCAGGGATCAGGCAGCTCTCTGACGCGCGAGGTGAGCGGCATCGTCATTGATCTGACCTACGGCGCGCCCTTCTCCAACACCTCGCGCGTCTGGCTGAATCCTGACGATTATGAAGCAGCATTCAGCGGGAACTCCAACCCAGACTATTATTTGATCGCGCTCCGGTTCGACGATTACGCCACGCAGCCGGAACGCTGGGAGCGGTTCGAGCAGTCGCTCGGGTCGCCCTTCCTGGAGACGCGGATGTCCTTCTCGGAGATGGCTGCCTTCTACCTGATCATCCAGCAGGTCATCGGCTTCCTGATGGGCTTCCTTAGCCTGGTGATGATGGCCGTCGCGCTCATGACGATCGGCTTTGCTATCTCCGACGCGCTGCTGGCGCAATATCGGACGATCGGAGTGCTGCAGGCGCTAGGCCTCGGCTCGCGTCGCCTGATCGCCTCGTACCTGCTGCCCTACGGCTTGCTCGCAGCGGTGGCGATCGTGCCAGGCTTCGCGCTGGGCGGCTGGCTGGCGCGGGTGATCACTGAGCTCAGCGTCTCATCGCTGCGGGCTGATCAGACCGCGATTCGGCTGGAGGGCTGGGGACTGGCGGCCGCAGCCGCGGCCTTGCTGCTCGCGCTCGTGCTGCTAGTGTCGGCTTGGTATGCCGCCCGCGCTCGCAAGATCTTGCCCGCGCAGGCGATCCGCTATGGGATGTCGGAGGCGGAGAGCGGTCGTCGAGCCCGGCGTCTGGCTAGCGGAGGAGGCGCGAGCAAGCATGGCTTGGGCCGCTTGCCGCTAACGCTCGTCATCGGTCTGCGCAACCTGGCAGGCAACCGACGCGGCGCAGCGATGATGCTGCTCCTGTCCACAGTCGCTGCCGCCGTGCTCGTGCTCGGCGTCGTCATCATCACCAGCATCATCGGCATCCACAAGACCGCCGGACAGTGGGGCTACGACGATGCGGACGTCGCAGCGCTGGTCATGCAGGAGCAAGCCTTCTCCGCACCCGCGTTCGAGGCGGCGCTGCAGGCCGATGACAGGATCGCCACGTATGGCTGGCAGAGCTACCGCTCCGGCGTCATCCAGGCTGGCAGTCTGTCTGGCGCGAACGAACAATCGGAGGAGACCGCAATCCATCTGCAGATCGGCATCCTGGACGGCTCGTACGAGGCAATGGGGTTCACGACGTTTGAGGGGAGTAATCCGCGTCACCAGGATGAGATCGCAATCGGCATCAACGTCGCCCGCAAGCTGGACAAGTCCGTAGGCGATACGGTCGAGGTGTATATCGAAGGGAAGAAGCGGACGTTGCTCGTCAGCGGCATCTATCAGGCCATTGCCAATATGTCGAATGCGGCCCGGATCACGATCGACACGATGCGCGAGATCAGTCCGGATTATGCCGCTCTGGATGTCATATTCATCCAGGTGAAGGACAAGACGACTGCGGACACAGTCGCCGAGTCACTGCAAGCGCAGTTCCAAGAATCCACCAACGTGGTCACGCAGAAGACGCTGCTCGGTGACGTGTTCGACGAGGCAACCCAGATCCTCATCTATCCGCTTGCCGTGATGGGACTGCTGTTCCTCTTCGCCGCCTTCGTCATCGTCTACAGCACATGTCGGATCAATATCCGGCTGGCGAGCCGGACCTACGGCATCTATCGGTCGATCGGGATGACCTCCCGCCGTATCCGCGCCGCGGTCGCACTAGGGATCGGACTACTGGCCACTGCTGGCGCAGCGATCGGCACGCTGCTCGGCGTCTACCTGCTGCCGCGACTGCTCGAGCTGGTCCTCTCCAGCTACGGACTCGTCGAGCTGCCGCTCGTCATCTTCCCGGCCAGTGTCGGAGCAGCGCTGCTGCTCGCGGTCGGCGCAGCGCTGCTCGCGGCCTGGATCGCCTCGCGGATCATCCGAGCGGCTTCGCCGAGACTCCTGACAGCGGAGTGACGATGGTCGGCGGCTCGCCCAATCCATGCAGCCAGCCGGCATAGAGCCGGCCGAGGCTGCGCAGCAAGAGCGGCATCAACACTAGCAGCACGATGCCGACGCCGCCAGCAGCCAGCACGCGCGGGAACATCGGCAGGTCGGTCAGGCCAGGGATCATCAGGTAATCGAAGCTGCTGATCTGGATGGGCAGCCAGCTGTTCATCATGTAGCTGAATGGCGCCAGCGCCAAGCCTAGCGCGAGGAGCGGCAGCGTCGAGGCTACGGCGAACGCCGCGAGGCCGATCGGCAGCTGCAGCAGGCAATAGAGCACACTCATATAGGTTCGGCGCTCCGTCAACAGGATGCGCAGCTGGCGGATGCTCCCATAGTCTAGGAGCATCCGCTTGCTTGCTGCTGCCCAGTCTGATCCAGGCGACTCGAATAGCCGCCCTCTTCCCTTCAGCCAGCCGTCTGCCAGCATGCGTTCGTGCGACAGCAACGCCCGACAAGCGACCAGCGTCGCGACCAGGATCGGGATGCCGATCCAGACGATCAGCAGCGAGACGCCGAGGCAGATCCCCGTGACCGCCAGCGCAAAGGTTGCGATTCCCTTCGGACATGCGGCGAGCAGCAGCAGCCATGCGCGTACAGCTTGTTTTATCTTCATCCTATATCCTCTCCTCTTGTACGAGATTGCTCTTGCGAATCATCTGCTTGCAGTCCGAGCAGCGTCGACACGGAGATATGCAGTCCCTCCATCAGCGCTGTCAGGTGCAAGCCTACTTGCGTCTGCGGGTCGTACGGCTTGCCGGTCTCCATGAAGTACTGCTCCAGCGTCGCCTCGCGGATCATCCCGGACAGCGAGACCTGGACGAGCATCAGGATCTCCTCGAGCGGCCGCAGCGGCCGCGCCCGCCCCTCCTCGACCCAGCCGCGCCACATCGCCAGCATCTGCTCGAACATATACGCGAACCCGTACGACGGCGAGGTCCCCTGATGATCCTCCATTCGCTCCATGAACCATTCCGCCTGACTGGCGTAGATCGCATTGAACTCGAAGGCCAGCTTGCTGTACCCGCTCTTCATCGCAGCCTCCAGCTCCAGAGCGGCGAACCGCAGCAGCTCGCGCATCGCCTCCGCCGGGCTCAGGCCCGGGTCGCGCAGCTGGCGGAAGCGAGCTTCGAATTCGATGCCGGTATCGAAGCGTGTCGCCAGCGCCAGCCATACCTCCTCGATCCGGGAATAATACGCATATACGCCGCCCTGGCTCAGCCCGGAGGCCCGGACGATATCCTTCATCGTAATCTTATGCAACGGCTTGCTCCGACTGACCGCCAGCGCAGCATCGAGGATGTCGTTGCGCTTTTGTTCGACGTACCCTTCGGGCACTTTGGGCATGGGATCACCTCTTGGATCAAAAACGACACAGTGTCATTTATTTTTGGAATAACCTTATCTTAATCGAATCGCAGGAATGCGGTCAACTGGACCTGAGTCGTGGATCATTATATACTCGTCATAAGAGAACCCATATATTTCAATTCATGTATGAATGAGGGGAGCGAAAGGAATGCGTAGACTCGGAAGCCCGCTAGGCGAGCGTTGGCTCGTGCGGCTGGTGATCGTATTGGCGTTGACCGCACTGGTGATGACAGGATGCAGTAGAACCAACAGCATCTCCCCACCCGTGCCAGGTGAACGTGAACGAGAGGCGGCAGGTGGACAAACGGCGCTGGCGGCGGAGCCAGAAGCCGAATCAGCGCTAGCTATGCTAAAGGAGAGGGGCTATCGCGTGCAAGCGGCGTACGGGAAGGCTACATCTTACATGCTAGAGCCGGGCTTGCTGACGACCGAGCCCTACAGGAGCGTCTGGGCCGTCCAGGAGGTGAAGCCCGAGACCTATTGGGGACAGACCGTTACAGCACACACCTTCGTCGTATCGGATCACCCGCTGGAGCAGACATACGCATCGCTGTTCGCTTCAAGGGACTACGAGACGGTCGTAACGGTCCTGTGCGTCGATGGGCAGGCGATCGGCGGCGTCTCGTCGCCTGTGGACAAGGACGGCGCGCTCATGCTGGGCGGAACATACAGCCTTGATGGGAAAACGCTCGAAGAGGTGACAGGCGGCAGTTACGAGGAATGGTTGGCGAAGTGGCAGGCCGTGTATGGCGATGCCAGCGATTAATGCAGCGGGCAATTAGGGCAAGCGCCATCGGGGAGCGGTCATCAGCGGAAGTCACCCTCCAGCCAATCTTTTGCCCGAACGCAAAAAGCCCCCCGGCTAAGATAATTAGACTGAGGGCTTACATTCATCAAGAACCTCAAATGTTACTTCTCTAATATCATCGACCCTCTTGTCGTGAATCGGCCGAACACCCTGCAGGCAGACGACCAAATGGGCAGGCACGCCCGTTTGGTCTCCGGATGCCGCATTTGGAAGTCTGCTGCAAGGTCATCCAGCTACAAAAAGGGCTTATCTAGGATTCATTGCGGTACCCGGAGATAATATTCTTGACTTGAACTGGAACGGTCTCATATGAACCAAGTTCAATTGGAGGCAAGGCCGTTGCAGTGTTCAAATCGATCGGTCGAATCCCTTGCAATTCTCCCACATAGGCCTTGGTGTCTGAGAAAAACGCCAGATCGCCGACATAAGAAAGCGAAACAAGCTGGCTCTGGGCGGTAGTTTGATTATATACTTGCAGCCCTCCCCTCGGAAGATTAGTCGGCTGAATGGTGATCCCAATATATTTTTGCGAACGCGAAGCGCGAATTTTATCCTGACCTTTGAAACTGTTGATATCTCTAAAGTCTTGATAGCCGATCTGCCCAGTCGGAGTAACGGTGAGGTTAGTGATGCGTTTCATATAGTTTTTTCCTACTTCCGATGCGCAAAACAGCTTTCTGTTATCCAGGTAGACTCCAGATACCGTATTGTCCAGAAAACTAAACGAGGCGGGCTGGCCTTTCACATCCGCATCAAAATAACAAAGGAAACCGTTAGTTCCCATCACGACCAGGGTGTGCCCATCCGGGTGAACGGTCAATGGGTTGTGGGGCTCGTCAAAGGCAAGCTCTAAATCGTTGCCAAACATATAACCGGCGTCATCCTTAATGGCAATGGCGACAACGTAATCTTCGCCATCCTCAACCTTGCAGGCGACATAGACATAAGCACTATTCTTATTGCTGGCAAAGGCGAACGGCTTACCTGGTCCCATATCCAATCTTTTTATTATCTTATTCGTGAGGGTATTAATAATCGTCACAGCCCGATCATTGTAATTGGCTACATAGGCTTTGTCACCGTAAGGGGCAACAAAGACTGCAACCGGACTGGAATTTGTGAAACTACTGCCAACGAAAATGGAAGCGAGAATATCAAAGGTATTCGCATCTAAGACGCTGACCGTATCCGAGAGGGTATTCACGACGTAAAGCTTGGCCTCTGCGGGGTCCATGGCCATGGGACCAGAATTGGCTTCTAACTGAATTCGTTTGATCAACTGATCTTTCGTCGGATCAATGACACCGACATGTCCAAAATAATTGTCAAGTTCATAAGTCACAAAGACGTAAGGATCGCCTGAGGGTAAGCTCCTGCTGCTTGTCCTTGCACAGTTCGCTCTTGCCTTGTTCGGATTCATAGATGAAATCCCCTTCCTTGTGCTTGAATCGGATGGTTCGCCTATCCAGGCGGACCAACAACCATACGGGCCGGCGTGCCGGTTATCTTCCGGATGCCACATGTGGTTGTCTACTGTACGTTATGCAAGGATTGTCCAGCCCGACTCCCCTAACGCCCTGCCATACCGTAAAAGGGGCGATGATAGGAATAAAGCAAAAAGACGACTTCGTCTCCTAAGCTGGAGTGAAGTCGTCTTTTTATGTCTGTGGAAGACACGTCCTAGAATACCTTGGTCGTCCACGACTCGCAATTCCACGTCTCGGTGACGACGTCGCGGTAGAACTCCGGTTCGTGAGAGATCAGCAGGATGCTACCCTTGTACGCCTGAAGCGCCCGCTTCAGCTCGTCCTTGGCATCGACGTCGAGATGGTTGGTCGGCTCGTCGAGCACGAGCAGGTTGGTCTCGTTGTTGATCAGCTTGCACAGCCGCACCTTGGCCTTCTCGCCGCCGCTCAGGACGGCGATCTTGCTCTCGATATGCTTGGTGGTCAGGCCGCACTTGGCGAGCGCCGCCCGCACCTCGAACTGGGAGAGCGAAGGGAACTCGCTCCAGATCTCCTCGATACAGGTCTTGTAGTTGTCGCCCTTGGATTCCTGCTCGAAGTAGCCGATCTGCAAATGCTCGCCGCGCCGCACCGTGCCGGAGATCGCCTCGATCTCGCCGAGGATGCTGCGCAAGAGCGTCGTCTTGCCGATGCCGTTGGCCCCGACGAGAGCGATCTTCTGGCCGCGCTCCATCCGCAGATCGAGCGGCCGCGAGAGCGGGCTGTCGTAGCCGATGACGAGTTGCTCCGTCTCGAAGATCAGCTTGCCCGACGTGCGGCCGACCTTGAAGTTGAACTGCGGCTTCGGCTTCTCCTTGGCCAGCTCGATGACGTCCATCTTGTCCAGCTTCTTCTGGCGCGACATCGCCATGTTGCGGGTGGCGACGCTCGCCTTGTTGCGGGCGACGAAGTCCTTCAGATCGGCGATCTCTTGCTGCTGGCGCTTGAACGCCGACTCGAGCTGCTGCTTCTTCATCTCGTACACCTGCTGGAAGTGGTCGTAATCGCCCACGTATCGCGTCAGCTGCTGATTCTCCATATGGTAGATCAGGTTGATGACGCTGTTGAGGAACGGGATGTCATGGGAGATCAGGATGAAGGCATTCTCGTACTCTTGGAGATATCGCTTCAGCCACTCGATATGCTGCTCGTCGAGGTAGTTGGTCGGCTCGTCGAGGAGCAGGATGTCGGGCTTCTCCAGCAGCAGCTTGGCGAGCAGCACCTTGGTGCGCTGGCCGCCGCTCAGGTCGGTGACGTCCTTGTCCAGCCCGATGTCGGTGAGGCCAAGGCCGCGCGCCGTCTCCTCGACTTTGGCATCGATCAGGTAGAAGTCCTGGTTCGTCAGCGTATCCTGGATCGTGCCTACCTCCTCAAGCAGCTGCTCCAGCTCCTCCGGCGTGACATCGCCCATCCGCGCATACATGTCGTTCATCTCTTGCTCCATGTCGAGCAGGTACTGGAACGCCCCCTTGAGGATATCCCGGATGCTGTTGCCCTTGCTCAGCACGGCGTGCTGGTCGAGGTAGCCGACGCGCATACGCTTCGACCATTCGACCTTGCCGTCGTCGGGCTGTAGCTTGCCAGTGATGATGTTCATAAAGGTGGACTTGCCCTCGCCGTTGGCGCCGATCAGTCCGATATGCTCGCCCTTGAGCAGGCGAAACGATACGTCATTGAAGATCGCGCGATCTCCAAAGCCGTGGCTTAGTCGTTCTACATTCAATATACTCATGCATGACACCTTTTTCTTAGATTAGTGAACTTGCTTATCTTCAGTTAATCAGGCTATTGAAAAACTATGCCTACGGTCACGGGATCGTTCTTCCGATCGCTATTGTCCCCAGATTTCTTGATTTTTCACCGCTTTTTGCGGTTGAAATCCGGGGACAAAGGCGAACGCTTCGCTTCTCCAGTAACGATTCCGTGCCTCTTCGGCCTTTTTCAATAGTCTGAATTAATGTACTTTTTCAGATCATGGGCTCGCTTTATTATATACGTTCCCGAACCTCGAGCGCTACCGGCTTTTGCATGACGATATCGTCCATCACATGCCCCTCGCCGATGTCGACGACCTGGGTGCGGATCGGCAGGAAGCCTGTCCGTTCGTACGCGGCAATCGCCTGCTGATTATTGCGATTGACCACGAGCTCGATCGCTCCGAGCCCGCGCGCCCGACACCACTCGGCGACCATCTCGATGCCCGCTCTGGCGTAGCCCTGACCGCGATGAGCCGCATGGACATAGAGCTTGCTCAGGAACAGCTTGTCCGCCTCCGGCTTGATGCCGATGTAGCCGACAGGCTCATCTTCCGCTACAATAAGGAAATAATGGTAGCCCTCGCGCTCAATCTGCGCCGCGATCGCCTCCTCGGATTGGAATCGCTGCAGCATATACGCGATCTGCTCCTTCGTTATAATCGTGACGTAGTGCTCGGACCAGATCTCCGCCGCCAGCTCAGCGACCAAGCGAATCTCGTCCGGTGCGGCGACTTCGATAAATACAGGCTGCTTGCTCATCCGCTTCCTTCCCTTCTCCGTAGAGGCCCGTAGAGGCCTCCATGCATCATGATTCCTACGGAAAATTGTACTGTACCCGGCGCAAGCGATCAAGCGGTCCGATTCAAAAGCTTCGCATCCCGTGTAAAATATGGAAGAGGTGAAATGGAATGAACGACATCCCGGAGTATCTGCTCGGCATCATCATCCCCTGCGGGGTCTTCGGCCTGCTCGGAACGGTATTCACGCTGATCGGCTGGTTCATGAAACGGCGCACCCGCGACTGGGACACAACGCAAGGAGTGATCGTCAAGCGAGGCGCACTGTTCGCCAGCCTGCCCGACAAATACCCGACCTTCCAGTATGTCGTCGATGGCCAGACGTATGAGCACACGTCATCTGTCTCGCAGACGCCTGGCTTCCGTCCCGGCAGCGTCGTCACGGTGAAGTACGATCCATATCAGCCTGAGCGGGCGGCCATCGACTCGATCGCGCAAAGCGGTCTGATCTTCCTGATCATCGGTCTCTGTATGCTCGGTATCGCAGCGGTGCTGCTGGTCGTGCTGCTGTCGCTAGTCAGAGAATAGTCTGACACGGAGGCTTGCTGATAGCGCTGCTGCATCAGATCCGCTGCTGCAATCGCGAAACCAGATTTATTGTGCTCTTGCGCGATACCATCCCCGGAGGTGACGATGATGATCGCATGGCGCAAGCTGCTGCTGCTCGCCGCACTGCTGGCGCTGCTCCTATCCGCCGGCTACCTGCTCTTGGAGAGCTACTCCCCGGCATGGAATGTGTGGCGCGACCAACAGGCATACAAGAAGCTCGACGCATATCTGGCATCGGAACGCGCCGAGGATATGCTGCTGTCGATCGGTCAGCAGGTCGTCGCCAGCGACGAGCTCGACGCCTTGTCGGAGATCGCGTACCATAGCTCGCTCTGGGAGCGCGAGGAGATGCGGGCGGACGGGGCGCTGCTCGTCACTGTCCGAATCGCGCGAGCGGAGCCTCTATTCCTCTACCCGAGCGACGACACGGACTCGGTCCTGTTCGACGCCAGCTATAGCGGGCGACGATTCGTGCTGGAGCTGCCGGGGCTGCCGCGCTTGCTCCAGGAGCTGCGGCCGCAACTATCCGCAGGCTAATCCTCTGTCGGAGTGTTCGTTGACGAAGATCAACGCTTACCAACAACGCCTGCCGGTCCCCGAGGGGGCGGCAGGCGTTGTTGGCGGTAGGGACACTACATTAGACGCGCTAGGCCCGTCCGGGACGTCCGGTTACGCGCAGCCACTTGAGGACGTCCATCAGGACGACGGCGGCCAGCGCCAGGCCAGCTGCGATCAGGAAGTCGTCCGTGCCGAAGGTCGGCGGGATCGCGAACAGGTCGCGGACGCCGGGCAGCAGCGTGACGCCGTACAGGGCAAAGCAGACGAGGACTGCGCCGAGCACGTATTTGTTGGTGAAGAAGCCGACCTGGAGGATCGTCTGCGTGTTGGAGCGCGCCGGGAATGTCTGCAGCGTGCGCGCCAGGATAAGCGTCGTGAACGCCATGGCGACGCTCACCTCGGCCGACTCGCCGAGTCCGATGAACTGCGAGACGATGACCGCCGCGCCGATTAACAGGCCGCGGATGATGACGATCCGCAGCGTGCCGCCGGCGAAGATGCCCTCGCTCAGCTCGCGCGGCTTGCGGTCCATGACATCGGGCTCCGCCCGCTCGGTGCCGAGTGCGATCGCCGGCAGCGAGTCGTTGACCAGATTGATGAACAGCAGCTGCAGCGCCGTGAACGGATTGACCCAGCCTACGACGAGCGCGAACAGGATCGCCGTGATCGCCCCGAGGTTGCCTGCGAACAGATAGGCGATCGCCTTTTTGATGTTGTCGAATACCATCCGGCCAACGCTGACGGCGCGGACGATCGAGACGAAGTTGTCGTCGGTGAGGATCATCGCCGAGGCGTCCTTGGCGACGTCGGTGCCGCTGCCCATAGCGACGCCGATGTCCGCCTGCTTGAGCGCCGGCGCGTCATTGACCCCGTCGCCGGTCATCGCCGCTACCTTGCCCTTGCGCTGCCAGGCGCGGACGATGCGGATCTTGTTCTCCGGCGAGACGCGAGCGTAGACGGAGATCTGCTCGAGCTGCCGATCGAGCGCCTCCTCCGACAGCTTATCCAGCTCGCTCCCGGTCAGCGCGATATCGCCCTCGCCCATCAGCCCGATGTCGCGGCCGATCGCCTGGGCCGTCGTCTTGTGATCGCCAGTGATCATGATGGTGCGGATGCCGGCCCGTCGGGATTGCTCGATCGCTTCGTAGACTTCCTCGCGCGGCGGGTCGATCATCGCGCTGAGGCCGACGAGGATCAGCTCCCGCTCGTCCTCGTGCCGCAACGGGAGCTTGTCCGGGAGCGGCTTGTAGGCGTAGGCGAGGACGCGCAGCGCCCGGTCGGAGAACGCTTCGTTCTGCTCGCGGAACCGCTCGCGGATCTCCTCTGTGAGCGGCTGCACCTGATCGCCCATATAGACCCGGTCGCAGCGGTCCATCAGCACATCCGGCCCGCCCTTGGTGAGCAGCGCGTACTCGCCCTCGAACTGATGGACGGTGCTCATCAGCTTGCGGTCGGAGTCGAAGGGCAGCTCCGCCTCGCGCGGGAATCGCTCGCGCAGCGCATGGTAATGCTGATTGCGGCTGTTGCTAAAGGCGATCAGCGCGACCTCGGTCGGGTCGCCGATCTCCTGGCCCTCCTCATTGATATGGGCGTCGTTGCAAAGTACGGCGATGTGCAGCAGACGGCGCTCTGCCTCGTTCCATACTGCCGGATCATCCGGGAACTCGTCCTGCTTGCCATGCGGGATGTAATAGTCGACGACGGTCATCTTGTTCTGCGTGAGCGTGCCGGTCTTGTCGGTGCAGATGACGCCAGCCGAGCCGAGCGCCTCGACAGCGGGCAGACGGCGGATGATCGCATGCTGGCGAGCCATTTTGTTGGTCCCTATCGACAGGACGATCGTGACGATCGAGGACAGCGCCTCGGGGATCGCCGCGACGGCGACGGCCACCGCGAACATGAGCGCGTTGATGAGCGAGGTGCCGAGGAACTCGCCCTCTGCCGACACCCATACGCGTCCGGCCTCCACAGCGAAGATGACGACGCATAGGCAGAGGATGAAGACGCCCAGCTTTTTGCTGAAGTCCTCCAGCTTGCGCTGCAGCGGCGTGCTCTTGGTCTCGGCGCTCTCGAGCATCTCGGCGATCTTGCCGATCTCGGTGCCGAGCGCGGTCGCCGTGACGACCATCGTGCCGCGCCCGTAGACGACGAGCGAGCCGCTGAAGGCCATGTTGCGACGATCGCCGAGCGGCGCCTCTTCCGGTATCGCATCGACATGCTTCTCGGCCGCTTCGGACTCGCCGGTGAGCATGCCTTCGTTGATCTTCAGGCTGCCCGACTCCAGGATGCGCCCGTCCGCCGGCACATAGTCCCCGGCGTCGAGCAGCACGATATCGCCCGGCACCAGCTCGCGGGCAGGCACGGTCAGCTTGGCGCCGCTGCGGATGACCTTGGCCTCGGGGGCCGACAGCTGGCGCAGCGCATCGAGCGAGCTCTCCGCCTTTTTGGTCTGGACGACGCTGAGTACGGCGTTAAGCACGATGACGAGGAAGATGATGAGCGACTCGATCAGATGACCCAGCGCGACCTGGATGGCGACGACCGCGAGCAGCACGATGACCATCGGGTCCTTGATATTGTCCAGCAGCAGTCGCCACACGGGTGTCGCGCTGCGCGACTGCAGCTCATTGGGCCCGTGCCGCTCCAGACGCGCCGCAGCCTCCGCAGCCGTCAGCCCCTCTCTGGCGCTGCCCGTCTCCTGCAGGCTCTCTTCCGCACTTCGCCGATAATGTTCCAACCGATCCACTCCTTGCTATTGGCTTCTCTGCTATAGCTTAACCTTCCTGCAGCCGATAATTCCCCCGCCTACCCTATCGTCTGCACGACATTGCCCTCGCTGTCCTTGATATGGGTCTGCACGACCTCAAGCGCGATGCCCGGCCACGATGCGAGACGCAGCATGCCTGCCACCGGCTCCAGGCGCGCGCTCAGCTCGTCGACGGCTGCCGGATGCAGCGTCAGACAGACGCCGCCCTCCAGCTCCCGGATCGCGGGAGCCTCGCCCGGCTCCAGGAGCAGTCGGCACTCGGCGCTGATCAGCGACAGCGACCGACCATGCGGCAGCCGGCCCTCCAGCAGCTTGGCGAGCACCTCCGCCTGCTTGGCCCCGAGCCGCAGCGTCGCCTGCCCCTCTCCCTGCTCCCAGCCGAGCTGATCGACATACAGAAAGCCGGTGCTGGAGCCTTCGCGGGCGCTGCCTGCGCGGATCGCCTCCGCCGCCTCCGGGCGGCTCAGGATGCTGTCCCGCTCGAGATCGGTCATGTACAGCGGACACGACTCGCCAAGTACGCGCAGCACGCCGAGCGTATTCCACATCTGCGTCGCCTCCAGCTCGTCGGCGGTGATGCCGACCGCCTGCACGAATGCAACCTTGCCGTTAGGCGTCTCGATCTCGCCCAGCTCAGGATCGGTGATGAAGGCCAGCGCCGTCAGCTTGGTGTCGGAGCCCAGCTTGATCGGACCGTTGGCGTCGAGATGATGCCCGGAGGAGAACACATTGCCGCTGCCGAACACATAGCGAGCCAGGTTCTGCAGCATATTGACCGCCCAAGCCGGCGGCTGCTCCTCATCGGGTTGGCGCGTCAGCCGCATCGTCAGCTCGAAGCCGTAGCCGCTCGTCTCCGGGTCGTCCCCTTCCTTGTCATACAGGTCCGAGAACCCGTACGTTACGACATGCCAGTGCGGAGACGGCTGCTCCGCCCGGTAGACGCTGATGCCGGCGAGCGGATCATTGCCTCCCAACATATAAGGCAACGCGCTCGCATAATGCAGCGGCTCCTGCTCCCCATATAGCGGCTGCAGCGCAGCGTCGATGGCCTCCCAACCGATGGCCTCCACTTCCTCGTTCATAATTATTCTCCTCCTGTCCAACCAATGGATGTATAGCTATTGTATCATTACCACCCCGCGCCAGGTCAAAGCAGGCCGATTGCAATTTTCACGCCGTCCCCCGATAGACCGCTTGCTATCCTAGATCTAAGCATTTGATGCAGGCGATCTCGCTTGGATCGCATTGCTATTCGAGCAGGAAATCGCTATATTTCAAAGTAGGAGGTGACGGTCTTGGACAATCCACTGTTCCATCATCTGGTGCCCAACGTGTTTTTGTTTGTCGACCGCAAGTGCTTCCCCGACTGGACGATCGAAAGACGCAAGATCAGCTTTCACGACCTGACCTTCGTGACCGGCGGCAAGGCTCGCTACTTGATCAACGGCCAGGCCCACATCGTCGAAGCAGGGGACCTGCTGTATGTACCCGGCGGCAGCGTCAGGGAAGCGCATACATTTTCAGACGCGCCGATGCACGCCTACCCGTTTAATTTTCACTGGGCAGGTCCGCATAATCATGTCTCTCTGCCGTTTGGCATCGTCACCAAGAAGATGGTCACCAAGGAGATCCTGACCTATATCCGCGACTTCAAGCAAGTGTGGATGGACAAGCAGCCTTTTTATATGATCCGGGCGCGGGCGCTGTTCGAGCTGATCCTGCACTCCCTGCTCACCAACTATTACATGCAGGCGGCGAGCCGCACCGATCCGCGCGTCAAAAAAGTCATCGACTACATCACCGACCACTATGCCGAGCCGCTGCAGCTTAGCGACATGGCCGAGCTCGTCCAGCTCCACCCGGTCTATCTAGGCAAGCTGTTCAAGCAGCATACGGGATCGTCGTACAAGGAGTACGTCAACCGGATACGGATCAACAGCGCCGAGATGATGCTGCTGGCCGGCGATTTCAACGTGACCGAGACCGCGACGCGCTGCGGCTTCCAGGACGTGTACTACTTCAGCAATCTGTTCAAGCAGATCAAGGGCTATCCGCCCTCGATGGCCAAAAAGGTGCTGGAGGACACCAAAAGGGCATTGGTTTCCCAATACCCTTCCGAACGAACACTATAAATGATGAATTCTTGGAATACGAGCTTATTAAGCTGCATGCGTTCTATTGCTCGCCTACCGGGGCCTCCCATACTTCGTCGATCGCCGCCTGGAACGGTCCCTTGTACTTCTCGACCACAGTCGAGACGGATACGCCGTTGACCAGCTCGTCGCTCATCTCGTAATACGGCATGGACGGATAGTAGTCGATCTGCTCGATGACCCGGATGCTGTCGGAGGATGTTTTGGCATTTTGGATATCGGCTTCATTGCTGAAGAACTTCTCCAGGTCCCCTTGCTTCGGATAGTCGTAGATCGATTCGATGTCGTAGATCTTCTCCCATAGATAGACGAGCTGCTCCGGATTGTCGACGGCTCTCGGGATCGTGTAATAGTTAGGAATCGTCACGAACGTATGATATTTCGAAGCGCTTGGCCCTTTGGGGAAGGGCAGGAAGCCGATGTCGTAGTCGCCCATATCGGTCTTGAAGTCGTTGATCTCATAATCCATCCCCGGGTACAGCAGCGTGTTGCCCTGCAAGAAAAACTGCTTGGGCTCCGTCCAGTCGCCGCCTTCCGTCGGCCGCGCGATGTTCTCGGTCGCCAGTCGGGAGATAAAGTTCAGCGACTCGAGCGTCTTCGGATCGTCAAGCGTCTGCTTGCTGCCTTGCACGATTCCGGTCTCATTAGACGACAGTGCCGGGATGAGCATCGAGGCGGTCGCCAGTCCCCAACGGTCAAGATTGCCGTCGTTGTCGGTGTCCTTGTTCCCTTCCTTGGCGACCTGGATAAACGTCTCCCAGTTCCAGTTATCCTCATCCACGTACTCCTGCAGCGGCTTCATGCCGTACTCATTCATCAGGGTACGATTGTAGAATACCCCGGACGCTGCGCCGCTGACGCCGATGCGGAAGCCGTAGCCCCGTCCCTCGAACTGAGAGTGATCGGTCGTGTATTGCAGTACGAACGCATTGCCATTAGTCACGTACTCGTCGACAGGCCAGAATAGATCCTGCTTCACCAGCCCCGGCATCATCCATGGCCGCGCGACCCGGATAATATCGCCGAGCGGATCGCCCGCGAGCAAGGTTGAGGCGATCTTGTCGCGGTATTCGCCGTAGTCGACGATGACATATTCGACGGTGAAGTTATGCTTCTCCATCAGCGCGTCGAGATTCTCCTTGCGCTGGATGCTGTCAGGGCTGTCTGTCTGGATCGCCTCGTCATACCAGGAGACGAGCTTGATCGTGCGCCCGCCCAGATCGAAGTCCATCTCTGGCGTCGCGCCCGGATTGCTCGCCTCCGCTTCGTCTTCGTCCTCCTCCGTATTGCTCGGCTGCTCCTGGACTGTATTGTTGTTGCCCGTTGCCTCTGTTCCTCCTGCGCCCTCGCTCTCGCCTCCGCCGCCGCTGCTGCATGCGGTTACGAATACCAATACGAAGACACACAAGACGACCCACCATTTACGAAACGCCATTTCTACTAACCCCTTCCCCTGTAGTCGCGATTATTTGTAGCGCTTTCAAAAAGTATATAAGCGTTTCCAGTATCGCTCCATAGACATTCTCAATCGGATTTGTGAGAAGTCAACATAACTGTTCGACACCATCGACACTGTGCTGCACGGGGGAGAACGGGTGGCTCGGCAGACGAGACGGGGAGCGACGCGCACAAACAAGCGGCCCCCGACCGGCATGTCGCATGCCGGCCAGAGGCCGCTCGTCTATGAGGAATGTCTGCGATTATTCGAACTCGGCCGTGATGTCCGTCCAGCCTGATAGGTCCGGCAGCTGCTGCGCCTCCCAATACGCCAGGAAGATGCCGACGGCCTCAGCCGGGTCTGCGGACAGATAGCTGTAATGCCGGAACGACTCATCGTCCTGGACGATCCGCACCTCGGAGAGGATGCCGCCGCTGCCCTCCGGGTCGCCGATCGCCTGCATATAGATGCTGCCTTCGATCGGCTGGTCAGGCTCGAGGACGAGGAAGTCGCCGTCATCATCGGTCAGGAAGTCCTGGATAATATCGCGGATGAGCGACGCATTGATCTCCTTGTGCGGGTAGTCTTTATTTTGTGTACGCACGGTGTAGACGATAGAGCTGCCCTGCAAGTTATCTTGTGCCATCATTATTCCTCCTAAGAGTTGTACTCTGTAATCAATGGTGTACAGGGAAACTCGTGTAATCGCGATTCACGTAATCGTATCGAGACGGCCGATGGGTCCAACCGCTATCTATTCAGACTGCACTCAACCTACAGCAATGGTCACCAATCGACAATAGCGAAAATTGTTCCATGTGGAACATTGCGGAGTATTGTGAAACATTGGCGACTCATGCCGAATGCCGGTGCGAGTGCTCTTGGAGCATGCTTGACTACCCTTCGTTCGATTGTAATCTGGCCACGAAGCTCGCAAAATCTGGCGCAATCTCTCGCACATTGTCGTCCATCAGCTGCTGCGCCTCCTCCGGCGACGATGCTTCGTCCTGGGCATCCTCCCACACCATCGCCATCTCATGCTCAATGACGACGACAGCCGGCTCGTCTGCGCTGCCGCGATAATCGAACAGATAATTGCTGCCGCTGCTGACGCTCCAGGCGAACGGGACGAGCCGCGCTGGATCGGGATTGACCGGATCGACCAGATCCGCCGTATTGGCCAGGTACTGATCGTCGAGCGCCATGAAGCGCAGCTCCCATTCCTCTACCTCGCCGTCCTCCACCAGATCGTACGCCTGCTCCCCCGCTTGCGCCAGGAATTGAAGATACGTCTGCGGCAAGGGAAGGCCGTAATGCGATTGAATCTGCTCGATAAAGTCCGTTGTCATAAGCTGCACCTCTTCGTCTAGTAGAGTACACTTCACTAACGTTGGAACTTGCGCAATTGCTCCAGCACGAACGTCTCGAAGCTGGCGAAGCGGACCGCTGTCTCCAGCGGCGTCGCCGCTTCCATATCGTCGACGAGGATCAGGCCGGGGTCAGTCTCCGACTGGCGGTAATCGAGCAGTACCATCGCGCCGCGACTCGTCTCCAGCACGACCAGCGCCTCCGGGCGGTCCGCCTTCGCTGCCCAGGGGACAACGCCCGCAGGGAAGCGGATGCGCGCCGACAGCTCAGCCAGCGTGACGACATACTCAAGCGGAGCCAGCCCCTCCCAAGCGGTGTGCTCGACGGCCCGCTCGTCCTGCTCTCCGATCCAGAAGCGGTAGGCCGGCACGCCGCCGCTGCGGGCACGCCAGATCGCCTGCATGAGCGGCGGCAGCGCGTACCCAAGCCTCGCTTCGGTCGCCCGGATCAGCTCATCGTCCGCCTGCGGCTGCGGCTCCCAGCCGTCATCGCCGGAGAGCGCACTATTGGCGAAGGGATGCCGGTCAGGCAGCCAGAATACCGCTGGGCGCTGCTCGGCAGACATCCGCCCAAGCGGCGGACTGAGGAATCGGCCGGCCTCGCCATACTCATCCGCCTCCGGCTGCACGCGGCGCAGCGCGGCGAAGAACGCATCGAAGCTCGGAAACACACAGTCGATCGGGTCCTCCGGCTGGTCAAAGTCGGCGATCACGACGCGCGGCTCTCCCGGCTCCGAGTAGTCGAGCAGTGTCATGTCGCCATAGCGGGATTGCAGGACGATCAGACGATCCGCGTGCTCCGGTTCCTCATCCGGGTCATGGGTGAAGTCCTGGTAGCGCTCATATACCGTGCGCAGCTTGCTTACCGGGCACAGGCTCGAGTAATCGATCGCAAACGCGCCCCGCCAATCGTCATAGAACAGGGCAGGCTTCTCCTTGAGCGGCACATACAGCGTGCCCACATACCCGCCGTCCATCCTGCGGTACAATCGGCGCAGCAGCTCGGGCAGCCGGATGCCGAGCCGCTGCTCGGCGGCGGCGATCGCCTCCTCGCTCGCGCCGAGCGGCTGTGCATCGACGGACGAGCCTCTTCCCGCCATCGCCTCGCGTCCGGCATCGAAGCGCCAATGATCCGCCGAGACGAAAAACGTCTCCTCCGTCAGCGGCGTCGGGTCGAGCGGAATTTCCTCCTCCATAGGCACATCCCTCCAGGTCTATAACTTCGGATGTCGATGAGTCCAAGCCTTTCCAATCCAGTATAGCGCGGATAACGGCCATTTGAAAATTAGCCTCCGCGCCTATCCCGCGTCCTGGCTGGAGAAGGTATCCGGACCTAATCTTGGTCTAGGAGTGATCTGAATCTGGAGCTTCCGCCCGCAGCTCGACGGTCCCGTCCACATAGACGAGGCGTCCGAGCAGCTCAGTAGCCGAGATCGTATAGTCTACGAAGTGCGATTCCGGCGCGAGCTTGGCCCGCCAGATCGTCAGCTCGCCGTCCGGGCTTGCCGTCACCATCATCTCCTCCTGCCGCAGCTCATAGGCCAGCGTCTCTAGCCGCCCTGTCGCCGGGTCGAAGTAGCCGAGCTGCGAGCGATGCATCCCGGAGCCCCAACTGTACGTATAGTAAAACTCCTGCTGGCCATCGCCGTTCAAGTCAGCCAGTGCCATGCTCGTCACGCCGAAGCCGCCCAGCCACGGCTCGAGCGGGTACACCTCGCCCCCATGCATCAGGAACGACGCGGACGAGACGTCGTACTTGAAGATGCGGTAGTCCGACGCCTCCCGGATGGCGGTCGGGGTGATCTCGTAAGGGGTATCGTCCTGGTAGCCTGACTCGAATGGCCCCTGCGCCGCAATGAACTCGTCGACGCCCTGCGCATCCCCGCGGATGACGACCGGCTGCGGCTGCGCCTCCTGCTCCTCTTGCCTGGTCAGCTCGAAAATGCTCCAGATTGTGCGGAAGCTCCCCTGCGGCGCCTCCAGCTTGCGGAGCTCAGCCAGCCATACCGTATCGTCTAGCAGATAGAGCGCGTAGCCCGGAGCAGCACCCGCCTCCTTGAGCATATAGCGAGTCACGTCCCGGTATGACGACAGATCAGGCAAGCCGATCTCGTTCATTGGGCCAAAGTCGTCCCGGAACGTCTGCTCGTCGATGAGCTGTCCGTTCTGCCACTCGATCTCCACGTCCTGTCGCCGGACTTCGTCTGCGAGGATGAGCGCATGCTCACTCAGCGCATATTGCGCCTCGTACCCCTCCCCTGCATAGGCGGAGCTTAGCGGATGCATGTAGACCTGACTATGGAAGCGGTAGCTGCCGTAAAGGTCGCTCCGCTCCTCCCCGCCGCTGCTGGCAGCAGGGTTGGTCGCGCAAGCCGCGATGACGAGCGCGCACAGAACAGCCAGGGTGGCCACTAGCGATCGGCGCGGCTGCCGATAGCGCAGCGCGTTCCTCACGCGCTCGCCAATGGCCGACTCGCCAAAGGCGAGCGGGCCTGCAGACGGCAACCGACGATCGGTCGCAAGCGCGAGCAGACAGGCGCTGTACGCCTGGGCGCTGCCGGGACCGCTCTCCGTCAGCACACGCTCGTCGCAGCTCATCTCCATATCCCGGCTCATCCGGCCAAAGGCGATCCACACGAGCGGGTTGAACCAATGCAGCGCCAGCACGATAAACGCTACCGCCTTGATCAGATGGTCTCCCCGCCGTAGATGACACCGCTCATGGCGCAGCACATAGGCGCGAGCCGACGCATCCAGTCCGAAGGGAAGGTAGATGCGCGGGCGGAACAGACCAAGGATAAACGGCGAGCTGATTCGGTCGGACGCGTAAACCCCCGGCTCCAGCCGAACCGCCGTCGCCAGACGACGATACAGCCGCCAGTACGCGATCGCGCCATACGCCAGCAGGAGCGCCGCGCCGGTGATCCAGACCGCCATCGCCAAGGTTAACGCGAGCTGCATGGGATGTGCGCTCGCTACCGGATTGCCCGGCGGCAAACTGTCGTTAATCTTCGTATTCATCGCAGGGATCCCGACCGTGATCTTCGGTTGCTCGACTGTGCCGATCTCAGGCGGGATATAGCTGAGGGCGACGTCGCTCTCCTGCTGCGCGGCCGACATGTCAAAGGACGGCAGGTTAAACACACTCAGCTCCGAGTTGAGCGCCACCGGACAAACGAGCCGAAACAGGACGACCGCCCACAACAGGTAAGCGTATCGCTTGGGGGCGCGCTTGAACAATAGACGGACAAGCAGCACGACTGCGATCACATACGAGGCGGTGAGACTCATATTGAGTATCGTGAGGAAGAAAGTCTCCATCGCTAGTCCTCCCTATGCTCGTCGATGAGCCGCTTCAACTCCTCGGCCTCAGCCTTGGAGATCTTCCGATTGCCGAAAAAGGACGCCAGAAACTGCGGCAAGGAGCCGCCGAAGGTCCGATCGATAAAATACTCGCTCTCCACCGCCTGCACCTGCTCCCTGGGCACCTGTGCGCTGACGATCGTATCGATGTTTTGCAGCAGGCCTCTCTCGCATAGCTTTCTCAGTACCGTATACGTCGTCGGCTTCTTCCAACCGAGCCGTTCCGCGCACAGCGTTACCAGCTGGCCCGAGGGCAACGGCTCATGATCCCACACGACCAGCATAAACCGGTAGTCGCTCTCACATAGCTTCAGATGCTCCATTATTCCGCCTCCACTTGGTTTATAGTTGTAAACCCATGCATCTAGTTTATAGTTATAAACCAGCGAAGTCAATCCCTGCAACGGAGCCCGATCGGACGCGGCTTGCACCCTTCATCGATTCTAACGCTCGCCGTTGTTTTTTCCTCACAAAAAAACAGCCTCCATGCTGCATCATTTGCAGGACAGAGGCTGGGTTTCTAAATAAACTAAATCTATAACACGCAACAGGAACATACGTTCCATTTATTTTAGGCAAGCCTGTACTCAACATCATAACAGAATCCGAATTATAAGTCTACATTTTCTGTTCCGATTATGCCAAAATAGAGACCTGGCCCAAAAGCCGCGGCATCATCTTGAAAAGGAGGTCAAACACCGTGGAAAACAATCAGGCCTTCCGTGAGGAAGCCAATAAGCTGGAAGAGGCGCAGCGCGAGATCGCAAGGCAGTTGGAGGGGATCAAGGGACGCTACTATGGCAACGACTTCCTGGAGCAAGTGCTGGATGCGCGTCGACTGGAGCAGCGCGAGCGACTGGAGCTGCTGGAGAAGGAGCCGTACTTCGGCAGGCTGGACTTCCAGGAGGAGGGGACTGACGAGCCCGCCGTCCTGTATATCGGCAAGCGCGGGATGGACCGCGAGGGCGGTCTGCAGCCGTATATCATCGACTGGCGGGCGCCGGTCGCGAGCCTGTTCTACTCGTTCAGCGGCGGCGAGGAGGAGGTCGTCTATGAAGCGCCGGACGGCGATGTGCGGGGCGAGGTGTATCGCAAGCGCAACCTGTCGATCCGCAGCCGTCAGCTGCAGCGCGTCGTCGACAGCTACGAGCGGGGCGGCGACAATCTCGGCTTGAGTGACGAGTTCCTGCTCTATCGGCTAGGCGAGCGCAAGGACAACAAGCTGCGCGATATCGTCTCGACGATCCAGTCCGAGCAGGACCGGATCATCCGCGCAGAGCGCAATGTCGCGTTGATCATCCAGGGGGCGGCCGGCTCCGGCAAGACGACCGTGGCGCTCCACCGCCTCGCCTATCTGCTCTATCGCTACCAGGGACAGATCCGGGCGGAGCGGATGATCGTATTCGCGCCCAATGCGATGTTCCTCGACTACATCTCCGGCGTCCTGCCGGAGCTGGGCGTCGGCGATGTGCGGCAGACGACCTTTGCCGACTGGGCGCTGGAGCTGCTCGGCGGCGAGGTACGACTCGCCGAGCCAGCCAGCGGACGACAGGCGGTGGACTGGTTCGCCCTGGAGGGCCAGCGGCCGCCGAGCGACGACACTTCGCCTGGCCGCTGCAAGGGCTCGCTGGCCTTCAAGCGATGGCTGGAGGCGCAGCTGCCGGAGTATGAGGCTGCATTCCTGCCGCCCGGGGACTTCGAGGCGTGGGAGGGCATGACGCTGCTTCACGAGCAGATCGCGACATGGTTCAACGTCGAGTACCGCTACGACCCGCTGGCCCCGCGCCGCGAGCGGCTGCTGGCGCGGATCAATCGGTGGATGGAGATGGCGCTCGGCGAGATCGCTGATCCGAAGCGGCGCAAGGAGCGCGCCAAGACGGGGCGCACCCGACTGCGCGCCTATGCCAAGAAGCTGCCCTTAGCGGACGCCCTGACGGTCTACCGGTGGATGCTGGAGCGGACGGAAGAGTCGGAGGCGGCTGACGCAGCAAGCATCAAGACCGCAGCTCCGCAGGCTAGCGATGGAGCAGTCGGCAGCCCGACTGACAGAGCAGCTGCAGGCGCGGCGCAACCTGCCGACGGGGGCACGGCCACCGGGGAGCAGCATACCGCCGCAGCCTTCGCCTTGCCCGCCGGATTACGGGAGAGGACGCTCGGGCAACTCAAGAAGAAAGCCGTCGCACCCGAGGATCTGCCGCCGCTGGCGCTGCTGCATATCTCGTTGCACGGCTGGAGCGGACCGCGCTTCGACCATGTCGTCATCGATGAAGCGCAGGACTTCTCGCCGTTCCAGATCGCTCTGCTCAATGAAGGGATGGCCGAGTCGTCCTTTACGATCCTCGGCGACCTCGCGCAGGGCATCCATGCCTATCGGGGGCTGCGGAGATGGGAGGAGCTGAGCGCGATCTTCCCCGAGGCTGCGCGCTCGTATCACGAGCTGCGGCTCAGCTATCGCTCGACGATGGAGATCATCGCCTTTGCCAATCGATTCATCCCGCACACCGGCACGGGCTTGCGAGCGGCGGAACCGGTGTTCCGCAGCGGCGAGCCGGTGCGGCTCGAGTCGCCCGCGGCCAGCGAAGAGATCGCTTGGTTGCTCGACTACATCCGCGAGTGCCGAGCGGGCGGTATGGAGACAGTCGCGCTGATCGGCCGGACGCCGCAGGACTGCCAGCGGCTCCACCGGGAGCTGTCGGAGGCCGACCCGGAGCTGACGCTGCACCTGATCGACGAGGGTCAGCGCAGCTACGCGGGCGGCATCACTGTCCTGCCGGCCCACCTGGCCAAAGGCCTCGAGTTCGACGCCGTCGCCGTATGCGGCGTGGACAGCCGGCGCTACACGGCTACGCCGGAGGACGCCAAGCTGCTCTATGTCGCCTGCACCCGGGCGCTGCATCGGCTGGCGCTCGTATGCGGCGAGGAGGTCTCGCCGCTGCTGGCGGAGGCGGGCCAAGGCTGAGACGGCTGAGACGATCCCTTCGTCCGTCGCTATCGCCTCATCTTCCCTGCCGATGCAGACGCAGATACGCCAACGTCAGAGGGCCTCGAACTCCACGCTAGCGCGGAGCTCGAGGCCCTTCCTGTATTTCATATTGGACACCGCGAGGCGTAGCCCAATCCTAATGTCACGATAGGCGCAGCCGCATGCCCTTTTCTTCGTCACGCAGACCGGTACGTTAACGATGTGACGAGCTATCCGATTCCATTCCTCCTGCGTCACCGACACCTCCGCCCTCCGGGTACAGCGGCGGCAGGTCAACGTCGAGACGATCGGCGACGAGCGTGTAGAACTGCGGGAAGCGCGGATCGGCGGAGCCCGGGAGCTCCTCGAAGGCACGCAAGCCAAGACCCGCTCCGGCAACTGCGGTGAGGATGTCGCCCACAGTCCAGCTCTTCGTCCGCACCGGCTGCAAGCCATTCCGCTCCTCCTCCGGCAGCAGCTTGGCGAACGCCACCTCGCCCTCGCGGATGCCGGTATCGAAGTAATCGCCGCCCGGCTGCGGCAGATTGCCGGTCGCGAGCCATGTCCGCGCGAACGGATGGAAGTCGGTCAAGAGCAGACGCCCCTGTGGACGCAGCCGTCGCTGCACGAGCGCGAAGAGCGCATCCAGATCGGTGAAGTAATGCAGGACACCGAACTCCATCAACACAATATCAAAGTCGCCAAGCGCCGCTTCGTCCGGGATCGACAGCGCATCCGCACAGATGTAGTCCAGCCCTACACCTGCCGCCGCTGCCACCTCTAACGCATACTGACGATTCGCCTCCGAGATGTCGACCACTGTCGCCTCCGCCCCGAGCAGCGCGAGAGCAATCGCCTTCCTCCCGGTCGAGCCGAGCAGATTGAGCACCCGCTTGCCTGCCGGATCGCCGATGTACTTCAGCCAGTAGCGCAGCCGGTGATGGTGCTGGCGCTTCAGCTCCGCTGCGAGCGCCTCCGGCGCGCCGTAGTAACGCGTCCACGCCTCATACGCTTTCGTTTCCCAAGCCGCTTTATTTGCCTGCGACAATTCGCTCTGCATCGCTTTCCTCCTCAAGACCTCATCAGTCGGTTTGCTTGCTTGTCCCGACGTGTCGTTACGACACCGGGATTCATATTCTACCACCGGCTATTCCGTTGTCAATATCTCCCTCCCCCTCCATCTCACCCTGTCCCCTCTCGACCGGGACGTTCGTCGCCCGCAGCGGCCGCGTATTGATACCATCGAACCTGTTATGGAAGTGTCAGATGGGGTAAGGTTAGGTATATCCTGTAAAATCGAAAAGAATAAGGAGTGTGACCACGACATGCAATCTACCCACCCCAGCCGGATCGGCAGATCCGTGCTGTGGAGCCTCGCCTGTGCCATCGTCCTGATCCTCGCCTGGAGCGGCAGCGCCGCCGCAGCAGACAAAACCATCGAGGTACAGCTCGATACCAAGCCGCTAACCTTCGACGTCGACCCAGTCATCCGCAACGGCTCGACGCTTGTGCAGTTCCGACCGTTGTTCGAAGCAATGGGTCTCAGGCTGGAATGGAACAGCGCGACGAAGACCATCACCGGCACCAAGGATGGGCTGCGCATCACGATGAAGATCGGCAGCACGCAGGCGGATGTAAACGGTCAGACGCTAACCCTCGGCCAGGCGCCGCTCATCATCGACGGCAATACGATGGTGCCGCTGCGCTTCATCGGCGAGTCGACCGGCGCCGTCGTCGGATGGAATCCCTATAAGCCTCAGGTCGTCGTCTTCACAGAAGCGTACTGGACTGCCCAAGGCGCCACTCGCGCTGATGTCGAAGCAGCAATCAAGGCAGAGCTGGAACGTATCAAAAAAGAGGTCGAGGCCAGCCAAGGATCAGGCAATGGCAATACGCCGATCAAGCCTGTACCCGTCCCCGCCAAGCCCGGCGGCAGCGGCGTCTACAAGCCCGCAACGTCCGACAAGGTCAGTCTGAGCCAGCTCCAAGGCATGTATGCGGGCTTCCGGCCCGACTCGAGCGGTTACGAATGCGGCGGCATGTGCTGGGACCTCTACACCTTCCTCCCTGGCAACAAGCTCGTCGTCGGTACGCCCGAGCGAGGCGGACCCGAGACGATCAGCTGCTCGGTCGACGAGTGCGTAGATTACACGATCAGCAATGGTCAACTGAAGATTCAAGGCGGTGAGACGCTGCCGATCGCGGTCGAAAACGGCAAGCTCGTCATCAACGATGTGGAGTTGGACCGCGTGAAGCCGGTCGGCAACGACCTGAAGCTCTCCAAGGAATACATCCATCGTGGCTTCTTTGGACTCGTCGGCATTAGCGGCGGCTCGACCTCCTGGACGTATCATCTGAAGTTCAACGCCAACGGCACCTTCGAGAGCGATCGCGCGATGATCGGCACCGTCCAGGGCGGCGCCCCCACGACAGGCGGCGCTGGTTCGGCATCGAGCGGTTCGTATAAGATTAGCGGCAATACGCTGACGCTGGCCTACAGCGACGGGCGCTCGGAGTTCCTGCTCTTCTTCGCCCACGACGAGTCGCTCGAGGATATCCAGATCGGAGAAGAGAATTTCTACGTCGACTAGCTTGTTTAGAACTCGAAAAAGGAGTGTGTAGCAGTGATCCAGCATCAATGGGGAAGTCTGCCTACAAGCTGGGCACGCAAGAGCCTGCTGAGCTTGCTTATCGTTACGCTCGTCCTGTCGGTGTGGGGAGGACAGCCGAGCCGAGCAGCAGAATCGGCGATTAAGGTGCGATTCGATGAAAAGGAGCTGCAGCTCGGTACCAAACCCTATCTTCGCAATGGTACGACCCTGGTCCCGATGCGGCCGTTATTCGAAGCGCTGGGCATCGATTTGGCATGGGACGCGGCCTCCAAACGGTGCGCGGCACCCGCGCAGGTCTTGATGTGTCCTTGACCATTGGCAGCAAAAAGGCCTCCATCAACGGAACCTCCGTCACGCTCGCCGAGGCGGCAGCCGTCCGCGACGGTTATACGCTCGTACCGCTCCGGTTCGTGAGCGAAGCCAGCAAGGCCTTGGTGCTGTGGGACCCGTATAGCCGCCAGGTCCTGGTCTATAGCGACGCCTTCTTCGAGGAGAACGACATCGCCAAGCAAGACCTGCTCGATAAGTTCGAGCAGTACCTGGAAGAGCAACACAAGAATAGCGACAGCGGAAGCAGCGGTTCAGGTAATTCGGGCGGTTCCAGTGGTTCGGGTGATTCGAGTGGCTCCGGCGGAAGTGGCGGATCAGGCGGAGGGAACGGCGGAAACGACCGGATGTGCTCCGTGTGGCGCTACCATCCTGTATACGGCGGCAGCCTGGAATGGCAGCCCTGCTAATGGGGAGCTAACGACAGTCAAGACAACCGCACATAAGCATCCACGCATGACGAGCAAGGGGCTGTCCCAAAAGTAGATGTATCTATTCAAGGTTCAGCCTCTTCTTTTAGTGAAATCGATAGTTTGGAGTAACATTTGCCGGACTTGGAGAAATCCCAAGCCCGGTTTCTATTTATTTTGCT
>Ga0160464_100148_pt1 | contig 74270 bp, 68 predicted proteins | sample HID1971I_E11MG_FD_108275 | JGI IMG/M metagenome (GOLD analysis project Ga0160464, IMG submission 108275) | Enriched millipede-associated microbial communities from UW Madison campus, WI, USA - HID1971I_E11 MG | ecosystem: Host-associated > Arthropoda: Insects > Digestive system > Unclassified ... | reverse complement strand
TATCGTGGCTTGGAGATGCTGCTTCAAGACGTTCACCTCTTGGTCTCCTTCATGCCTGAAGGAGAAGAAAATAAACGTCCTGCTACGTCGCTACCGGCTACTCAACCGGGCGCGCCGGGTGGACGAATTTGAAGTGCCCATCCCCTGAGGAATTTGGGTGCCCGCCGGGGGATTATGCTGGCGTCACCATCGCCCGAACGCGCGGCCGTACCTGCCGCTGACGAAGGCGTGCGGGGTTTAACCATGCAAGACGCCTTCCACTTCGTCCTGGGCGGCGGCGACAACTTGCTCCGGTTCAACCGCAAGTACATCCTGAGGGCGTCTGCCGCCCAAGAAACTGTTGGCCGAGAGGAACCAGTAGGCTAGCCCCCAACTATCCTTCTTGTCGCCGAAGACATCCAAAACGGGTTTGAGCGCCTTGCGCGGTCGCCATCCGGCCTCGGGATCGAGGCCGTAACCCGGAAAGTAATCAATGCCGTTGTGGTGAATCGCGAAGATTCGACGCACGCGCTTCCACTTGTTGGGCTGGGTGCTCGGATTGGTTGCGCTCAAACCAGCGAGTTCGGCGACCTTGGCCGCGGTCAGCCAGTCAGCCCCTTCCAGCACGGCCTTGCGCGAACGCGCGAGCATTGCTGCTTCTTTGAGCAGGTTCGGTGTCGGAGGCGCCTTGGGTACGATGGCATTGACCAAGGCCCTGAGCGTCTGCTCATTCTGCTCGCTTAGAGTCTCGCCAATGAACGAGACGACGGTGGATAGCGCTTGGGCTAGCAGGACAGCCTGCTGAATACCCGCATGAGCCAAAGGCACCACGATGACCTGTTCAGCCTTGTATTGCTCGAGCCGGGTCCGCACCTCCTGTGGGGTGCCTACCAGGGGAGCAAATTCGGTTGGTTCATGAAGAGCAGGCATGGCAGGCTCCCGTTTGATTATGTCGAGTATCAGTCTCAATGATATCCAAAATAATCTCGCGTCTCACGACGATGCTAAGCGCTTGTGCCGCGCGGAAGGCTGTGATATCGCTGAAAAGCATCATGTATTAAGCGATCCAAGAAAGGTTGATCATGTTAGTTACGTCAAATTCGACGAGTTGAGGGTTACATCCGACCTAACTCCGACGATGCGGTCGCCCGTGCAGCTTACAGATTATTGTTTTATAATAGATTCTATTGCTGATGATAATTAAGGCCAGATCATGGTTGCTGAGACTCGCACGCTGACGGCGCAGGTGCCGATTGAGTTGGCTCAGGAAGTGGATGCCCTGTCTGAGTTGCTCGAGCGACCTCGTCAATGGATCGTCAAGAAAGCATTAGTTCAGTTTCTTGCACGTGAAGCGGAGAAGCGCCGTTTGATTCAAGAAGGTTTAGACGACGTAAGCGCCGGACGAATGGTATCAATGGAACGAGCCCGCGCTTGGGCCAACAGTATTGGAACGGACGAAGAACAACCGGTGCCCAAAGCGTGACCGTTAAAGTACTTCCGACCAGTAAAGCGATGTCCGACATGGCGCTGATCGTTGAACACGTAAAGAAATTCAATGATGGCGCGACGGCGCGTCGGATCGTCAACGCGCTGTTCGACGAAGCGGAGCGCCTAGGACAAGATCATTTCCATCGTCTCTGGGAAGAGCTTGACGGTTATGACGGGCCGCCGGCGCGAGAAGTGCACCGCTGGGTCTGCCTCGCAGGTCGATACGAGTTGCTTTACGAAGTCCTACCCGCTTACGCTGAAGAACCGAGCACGATTGCTATTTTGCGGGTGTGGGACACTCGTCAGGACCGATAGCAACTGGCAGCATCGCGTCCACCTGAGAGCCTTGCCATTACCGCCTAGACATTCGCTAAGCGCGCGAACCTTCCAGTAAGAAGTCAAGGGCAATTCTCGACTTTGCATAGAACTATTTATAATAAGCTCACTATACTATTTGTGTAAAAGGTCGTGGACGATAAGGTGAGTTTTCGAAGCACGTCCGCTAGGTCGGCACGCTTCACCTGCAGCCCGGTTGACCAACTGGAAGCGGGCGATCTTGCCGCGGACCGTCTTTGTCGGTTCATTCGGCAGGACGAGTCGAACCGATCTGCACGAGGACTGACGGGCGTACCACGCGCCCAGCGCGGTCAGTTTTCTGCGCTCGGCAGGTCGGACAAGCAGGACTCCGGTCCGGCGATGACGCTCGCGTTTTATGAACGCAAGTTTTTCGCAGGAATGCGGCTATTAAGAAACTGAGAGTTATCTGATATGACTCCCGTGAAGTCAACTCTCGAATGTGTCTTGCTTTTCAAGCCTGCAATTCCCTGAGGGCGACGTAACAGTAATGGCGACGGTGGATCACTCTGATATGCGCGGGTTGGATACCGCATTACAGTGCTCCGTCTCATGAGCCTGCCGCTCTCTCAAGCCGCAAATCGACGATACATAAGTCCGTTGCGAAGATAGCACGCGGGTTGCTCGAGTACCGGGCTACGCCGCCTTCAGGGAACTTCGCAGTTAGTGGACAGCCGGAGAAGCGCCTTGGTACCTGTCCGAAGCGAGCGACATCGCCAGACGGCCGATGTCCCAGATGAAGCCTGCGAGTTCGCGAGCGACAGCGATCACTGTGACGTTCAGGTCTTTCCCTCGAGCCGGTAGCTTTTCGGTATCGGCTGCAAAGTCTGAGCTGGGCGTCCCAGGCACGATCAATCAGAGCTTTGGGCAAGCCTTCCTGTCGCACCTGTATGTCACGGCTGACACGAGCATGGTGGCGATAACTCCATGCTGCCTCCGCCGACAGCTTCCTTGCGCAGCTGTTTCCGGTCTTCGTGATGCCGCCCTGGGACCGCTTACCACCGGAGGAGAATTCCGATGGTGTGATGCCAAGCCACGCCATTAACTGGCGAGGATGTTGAAAGCGCTCGAGATCGCCAAGCTCAGAAAGAACGCCAACGGCTGTGGTGAACTGCACGCCGCGCATTGCCTGGAGGCCGAGGACTGCAGGATATGATCGCCAGCCGGTTACCGCTTCACGCAATGACATCTCAAGGCGCGAGCACTGCGCCAATCGATCTTCGATGGTGTGTCGGTGCTCTTCAAATGCGAGCTGCTGCCAGTGGTTGGGAAAGCTTATCTGACTTACCCACCGTCGATGTGACGCGCCCCAGTCGGCGCGACCTGTATAACGGACTCCGTGCGAGAGAAGGAAGGATTTTAGACGCTGGCGGGCATGTCTCGGGTCATCCTTTGCCGTTGCCCAGGCACGCGCAAGGTCACGAAAGGCCTCATCGTCGACGGTAGTGACATGTACAGCGGTCAAATCCCCTGCGCGAAGGGAACGTGTGAGCTTGGCTGCGTCTCGCCGATCCGTCTTTACGCGTTCGCCAGGCTTTCTCGGGATCAGTGAGGGTCCGCAGACGATACATTCGAATCCCTTTTCGACGAGCAGACGATAAAGGTCGTAGCCGCATGGGCCTGCCTCGTAGACGAAGCGCACTGATCTGCCCTTGGACTTTAGATGTCGGCACAAGTGGTCAATATCCGATTTAGTTACCCCGCATTTGCCCAACTCCTCGACGTTACCCATGTCTATAGCATAGGCGGCCGTGATTGAGTCCTTATGAACGTCCAGTCCAACGTACACGATAGAGCCTTTCTCCATGATGACCTCCGTCCCGAAGTTCGCCAGCGCATCCCGGTTGGCACCGCGTCGCTGTAGCAGCGATGCTACGCTGGGCTGCGCTCGCTACGTGTACTTCACGGAAGTCATAGTGTCTTAATGGACGTGTGTCAACGTGCGTTCTTCGGTCGAGATCGGGTTCTCATGGATGCATAGGTCTCGACCTGAAGCGACGACCGCGTGGTCGTCCGATGCGGTCACGCAATGTAGGCACAAGATCGAACGTCGGTTCGTACCACGGCTCGAGTCATTCCATGGGTTGGCGAGTCAGTGCAGGCAGACCCCATGCTGCTCCGGCTCTTGAACTGCCGCGTACCCGAGAAATTGGCTCATGGCAGGTTCGCCGCGGCCGCCGCTCGAATGTATCGAATCGATACATCGCTTCGAGCGAGCGCTGGCTCTTGTTCGCACGATGGGGGTCGCTGCAGTAAAAGTGAGGGCGGGGCGGACGCAGAAGCATAGCGATGACAGGACAGGGGCGGCCGACGGCGTGCATGCCCAGTCACCGAACCGCCATCCCAACATTCGCCTGCTTGCGCCAATTGACAGAACGCTCATGACTTTTCTCCTGGAACGATGTGCTGCGCCGTTGCGTGCTTTCACAGTCCAATATCAGAAAGCGAAAGTCTTCTGCGTCCATCAGGCCGGGGCAAGTTCAATTCGTCGCAGATGTAAGCATTCTTCATCATCCCGCTCAGGTTTTCTCTCTCACCTATCGCGACAAAATCGGGGACTTTTGCCATCGCCCTGCACGGCCAGTCCTTCTCCTTTCGCCGGTCAGCGCCGCGTGCACCACGTCTGTCTAGCATGCTCGTTTCTTTGGCCAGCGCCGCACTCGTCGGTTTTCAGCACTCCTCCTATTGAACAAGTGACCAACGTCTTCACGCGAGCCACGCCGTGCGCCCGCACGCATCCGTCCACAGTACAGTGTGCCAGCCGTCATTTCTTCCCGGCGCGTGCGCAGTTATTTCGAAATGTTGCTCACTCGCGACCGCACGCGAGGCGTCGGCTGGACAGCGTCGTGAGCAGCATCGTGCAGTGCTCGCGGCAAGACTGCCCCTCTCACGATTCAGATTCAGAATAACTCGCGATGAAGCAGGATTTCGAAACGTTTTGAGAGAAACTAGAAAGAAGCGCCGGCCCCCTCATCGTAGACTTAACCCCATCGCCGAGGGGCTGTAGGCCAGAGCATGTTTACTCCGAATTCCATTCCCTATCAGCAACAACCTGGCTTTCAGCGCACCTATCGCCAAGGCCGCCTGAGCCTAGGCTTGTTCTTTCCCCTCGAAGCCTTCACCGGCGACATGCCGAATATGTTCGACCAGGTGAGCCTAGCTCAACGTGCCGAAAAGCTAGGTTTCTCTGCCCTCTGGTTTCGCGACGTGCCGTTACGGGATCCCAGCTTCGGTGATTCAGGCCAAGTCTTCGATGCCTGGGTCTACCTGGGTTTCATGGCGGCACACACTCGCTCGATTGCGCTGGGTACCGCGTCGGTCATCCTGCCGATCCGCAACCCCTTACACACCGCCAAGGCCGCAACCAGTGTCGATCAACTCAGTGGTGGCCGCCTGCTGCTCGGCGTGGCTTCCGGTGACCGTCCAGTCGAGTTTCCAGCATTCGGTGTCGATCCGGAGCAACGTGGCAGCCTGTTCCGCGAATATCTCGCGGTATTCCGCCAAGTTCAGCTCACCAGTTTCGTGCCTTTGACCTGGTCCGGCGGCAGGCTTGAGGGAGTAGACCTAATTCCAAAGCCGACCACGGCGGAAATTCCTTTTTTCGTCACCGGCCATAGCCGCCAGACGCTCGAGTGGATCGCCCATTCGAGTCATGGCTGGATAACCTATCCGCGTGCACCGCAGGCCCAGCAGATGATGGTCGAGCGCTGGCGCACGACGGTTCGTGCCGAATGTGGTGATGTGTTCAAACCCTTCACCCAGTCGCTATACGTCGACCTGACGGATAACCCGCAGACACCGCCGCGGCCGATCCACCTGGGGTATCAGCTAGGACGAAATCACCTAATCGCGCTGCTGCACGCCATGCAGGAGGAGGTCGGCGTCAACCACGTGATCATCAATCTGAAGTACGGCCAACGCCCCGCAAGTGAGGTCATCGAGGAGCTTGGAGAGTTCGTTCTACCTGACTTCATCATGTCAACATGACGACCCTGGAGACAGGTGGTCAACTGACAATGTTCGTAAGGAAGTCTCTGCGCGCGGGCTATAACACGCCATCGGATGTGAACGCGGAGACATTTGTCGATGGCCTTGACGATCCATCCGCATAGGGCGATCTCTTTGCCCGTTAGCTCGACCGTCGCCGTCTACCAAGCATCGTCCGATGGATTTGGGACGGCGATATTAGCGGCGCAATCGGACCGTGTTGGCAGGCTGGAACGACCGAATTGCCGCCTAATGTGCTTGGACATATCGGCGTCTCTGTCGTGCCGTGGAAGAGAGGCAACGGCTAAGCCAGGCAGGCGCTCAACATGATGCTCGGCGAAGCGAGGCAATGTCTGTCCTACGTCAAGCTAACGGTTCACCCCCGTAACTATTACCTCGCAGCGGGTTCGCAGCATGCCTTCCGGAAGTGCTCGATCAGGACACCGCTACCTACCGAGCTGAACGAGTCACTGACGAATCTGTCTTCTCGCGCCTCTTACGCGCAGGCTTTCCGCGGTCTGTCGACGGCCAAGTTGTTCAATCTCTGCGACGGTAACAAGTCGCGCACCGGAAGCCGACTTGGCTAAGACGGCAGCTTCGCCGCGAGTACATCGATGTTCATAATTTCTGGCGAGTTAGCAAAAAGATCCGGGGCCCTCGCCATCAGCGCTTCGGCTACTTTGCCCGACAGGTGCGCCTGGCGTCCGGCGTCGTCGGGGAACGCGTCGAAGATGCCGTACACCGATGGCGCGATTTTCAGCCCGAACCACGCGATCGTCGCGGGCTCCTGCTCGACAAGCGGCAATCCGCCCATCAGGAAGCTTTCGACTTCCTGCTCCTTGCCCAGCTTCGCTTCGAGCCGGACGAACAGCGCTGTCTTGACCATGTATGCCTCTTTCGGTGTTATGCCGCTTACGGGTATTGGGGAACTCCCTTCGATCTCTTCACGCATGCGTGGCGTGCACCTTTCCCAGCTTACTCTTTTGAGCACAAGAAGTTCCGCTAGTGTCTCCTTCGGTCGACTGCGGCAATCCGAAGAAAGTGCAGCCGCTGCTCAGTGTTCGCGGCTACATGTTCGGCAACCGGCCAGCTTCAGCCATTTGGCCAAGCACTCTGTAATGAGCGCGTAAATGAAGTGGGCCGGTTCGATTACCGCTTGTCGTCGCCAGCATCCGGCGTTCGAGCCTGGCCCATGTGCGTCGCCGGTGATGCGTCTAGACAGAAGTCGCAGCGCGCACCGGGTGCGGCCCGACGCTCTCAATGCCCGCTGCGGCTAAATTTAATTCCGCCGCAAGCAAAGTTGACTATTGCGTTTCGTCGCTCCGACCTGTCAAGGTGCGGCGGTTGACACATTGGACGTGGCCCACGACCGGGGAGGTCTTTTCAATGCCTTCTGAGGTGAGCTTGAATTTCGCGCGTGTCGAGGGCCGAAAGATCCTCGTTGATCTCCTCGAAAATCATCTGGCGCGTCTGTTCGCTCAGACGCTCGCGAAGGAGGCCGAGAAATTTTGGCTCCGCGGCCAATCGCAATCGCTGATACCGGTGATGAAGCCGTCCCTGTTCGACGCGGTCGGCGACGGTCTTCGCGAATTTGTCGCGTTCCTTCTCGCTCAGCGCCGGCCCACCAGGGGCGACGTTGACGAGGTCTTCGATTTCCCGCAAGTCTAGTTGAAGTCCCGGAGTCTCGAAGATTCGAGCACGGCTGCCGTCGGCGACGACAACCCAGGTAGTGTGAGCCATGGTGCGCCTCTCAGCGTGATCGGTCGCCGGCTCGGCGGCCTCCGCAAATCGTCGCGTGACGCCGGCGGGCTTGCCGGTCTGCGACAGTCTATCTCCAGCGCCCATCGGTGACGGACCGTGGGGCTTCCCCGCGCTCCTGCGCGAGCGACGGATAGTCGGTATATCCGCGTTCGCCGCCTCCGTAGAACGTGGACGGGTCCGGCGAATTCAGCGGAGCGCGCGACCGGAGGCGCTCCGGCAGGTCCGGATTTGCGATGAACAACCGTCCGAACGCGATCAGGTCCGCGTTGCCGTCCTCGAGCCATCTTTCGGCGCTGCCGCCGTCGAACCCGCCGGCCACGATCAGCACACCACGATACGTGCGGCGTATCATCTCGCTCATGCGGTTCGCGCGCTCGATGAAAGCCACATCGTCACCGGTCGTCGCCAACATGGGATTGACGATGTGCAAATAGGCCAGTCCGTATCGATTGAGCTTTTCGATGACGTAGGAAAAGGTCGCTTCGGGATCGTCGTCATGCATGTCGTTGAAGATGCCAAGAGGAGAGAGCCGCACGCCGACCTTTTCCGGCCCCCACACTTCGCAAACCGTCTCGACCACCTCGAATAGCAGCCTGGCCCGACGCTCGCTCGATCCGCCGTATTCGTCCGTGCGGCGGTTCGTGCCGGACAAAAGGAACTGATCGAGGAGATACCCGTTGGCGCCATGTACTTCGACGCCGTCCATACCGGCAGCCTTTGCGTTGCGCGCACCCCTGAGGTATTGCCGCACGAGATACGGCATCTCTTCGACCTGTAGCGCGCGAGGCTTGACACAGGGTGCGACGACACCTTCGCCCCGCTCGTTCTCGATGAATGCCTCTGCTTTCGGCTGGACAGCAGAGGGGGCAACTGGCAGCATTTCATCGGGCTGCAATGAGGGGTGTGATATGCGTCCTACGTGCCACAGTTGCATGAACATTAACCCACCCGCCTCGTGCACGGCATCTGACACAAGCCGCCAGCCCTCGACCTGCGCCTGGCTATGTATCCCAGGCGTCCATGCATAGCCCTGTCCTTGCATGGACACCTGGGTCGCCTCGCTGATGATGAGCGCGGCGTCTGCGCGCTGCGCGTAATAGCACGCGTTGAGCTGCGACGGAATGTTTCCTGGCCGGTTCGCGCGCGAACGCGTCAGCGGCGCCATGACGACACGATGACGAAGGTTGTACGGTCCCACCTTTACGGGTTCGAACAGCTTGTGTCGGGATATTTGCGCGTCGTGCTGCCGGGCTTCTCCGGGTGCGATTTCCGTATCAGGCATATTCGCTCCTAGTGTTTTTGGGCTCGGCCCGAAAAGCGCAGCCCTCGACGCATCAGAGCGCTGGTGTCAAATCACATAGACAGGATCCCACTACCGGCAGTGTAGCCATGACCTTGCGCGCGCTTCTTTCCGGTTTCTGCTCAGATGTGTCACGATCCTGCGGTCATCCGGTCCATCGCTTCATCGGGGGCATGCGCCCCTGCCGGGCCTCAGCGATTCTGCCGTTTTCGCAAGGTACTGCGTCTCTCAACAGCGGGTGGGGCGATCATTGCATGAGTCGATGCCTTGCCGAATTAGCGACTAGACTTAAAAGATCGTCGGCCCAGACGACACAACAGGAACGTATGCGCCCATTCCGTCACGACCCAGACGTGAGACCGAAGGAGGTAGACCAATGCCAAAAACTGTTCGAACCCCTGAGCAGATTCGCGACGAACTGCAAAGCCGCATGACGACAATCGCCGCTGATGCGCCGGGAGCTTTGCAGGTGCGCATACCGCTACCAGAGCGGCATCCGCCCGACGCATCTGGCCGCAACTGGAACATCGTGCCGCTCAATGACCTCGGTGCGGATTGCGTACATCGCATCCAGAAGGTGATCGAAGACATGCGAACCGAGTTCGTGCTTCCGGATTGACGCCGTGTTACGAAATCGAATGGGGTACGCGTTGTCGACCGCAAGAAAGAGTCGCGCGACCGATGTCATGGAATCGCCGGCAGAAAGCCAACAAAATCCGGCAGAATCTCGAAAGACACATCCCCACGATGTCTCTAAGGTGTTTGGGATATGGTCTTTCGTCGTTATCGAGCGCGCGCTGCTAGTCAGTGAAGGCATGAAACGAAAGAAACTCCTGAATGGCCTCAAAGGCGGATAAGTTCATGGTCAGGATCTACGGGCGCATGCGCAGCGCTAACGGCTACGCGATACGCGACTTTCTGCATCGCTGCGACATACCGTTCGAATGGATCGAACTGGGCAGCGATAAGGAAGCGAAGGATCTTGCCCACGTGCAGCATCTTTCCGACTCCCGCTTGCCGATCTGCGTCTTCCACGACGGAACCCGGCTCGAATGTCCCACCGTTCGCCAAATTACCGAGAAGCTCGGCTGGTTTGCGAGTCCATCCCGAGAAGCCTATGATCTGGCCATTTACGGCGCGGGACCGGCGGGGTTGAGCGCGGCTGTCTACGGAGCGTCGGAAGGGATGCATACCGTACTGGTGGAGCGGTGGGCGCTGGGCGGTCAGGCAGGAAGTAGTTCAAAGATCGAGAACTATCTGGGCTTCCCACAGGGCGTGTCCGGCGCCGAGCTGGCAGAACGGGCGCGCGACCAGGCCATCAAGTTCGGCGCCGACATCCTGATAGCCCGCGCCGGCGTGCGCGCGGAGTTTCCGCCCGGCCAGGGCATCGTGTATCTGGAGGACGGCACACGTATTACGGCGCGCACGTCGATCTGCGCGACCGGCGTGGCATATCGCACGCTCGGCCTCGAAGGTGAAGCGCGCTTTCTCGGCGCTGGCCTTTACTACGGCGCGGGCGCGAGCGAAGCAGCGCTGATCCATGGCGAAGACGTCTACGTGGTGGGAGGCGGCAATTCGGCGGGACAAGCCGCCATGCACTTTTCGCAATCGGCCAACCGCGTCTATATGCTCGTGCGTGACACTTCGCTCAAGAACACGTTATCCCACTACCTGGTGGATCGCATCGCGGCGGCGCCGAACATTGAAGTTCGGACCAGCACCGAAGTGACCGCGCTCGCAGGCAGTGACACGCTGCAGGCAATTACGCTGACCGATGTGCGCACGGGACGGCAAATCTCGGTAAAGGCGAATTGGCTATTCGTCTGCATTGGCGGCGTGCCCCAGACCGAATGGGCGCAGGAGGTCGGCATTGTCCGAGATGACGCCGGTTATCTAGTGACTGGTCCCGACTTGCAGGAATATCGGTCGAGTCTGAAATGGCCGCTCGAGCGCGCGCCGCTACATTTGGAGACTTGTGTGCCTGGCGTTTTCGCAGCGGGCGACGTGCGTCACGGGTCGATCAAGCGTGTCGCGTCGGCAGTCGGCGAAGGGGCGATGGCTGTCGCGCTGGTGCATCGCTATTTAAATAGCGCGTGAGCGTAAGCGCAAGTTGTTTCGCATGCCTGCGCGCGCCTGTCCGAGGAGTACGATCATGACCCCTGGTTGCACGCATCTAGACGAGGCCCGCATCCTCCACACGCCCATCGACTATTGCGAGGAGTGCATCAAGCTTCGCCAGCCGTGGGTACATTTGCGGCTGTGTCTTTCATGCGGACACGTCGGCTGTTGCGATTCGTCGCCCAACCGGCACGCAAGCAAGCATTTTCACGCGACCGGCCATCCGCTGGTGCGCTCAATTGAACCCGGCGAAACCTGGATCTGGTGCTATCGCGACGAGATTGTCGCAGGTGAACTTGAATCGTGACGGGACGCCGCCCGTGAGGGCGGTGTCCCGTTCACGCAATGCCGGACTCACGTATGCGCCGGTTCTTGCTTCGCCTCTTCCTTCGTGGGTTCTGCGGGTGCGGAGCCCTTTCGCACACGTACAGAGTGGGAACCTGAGTCGTAAGTCATTGTGACCTTGTCGCCGTCGCGAACATCCCCCCGCAGCAGCGCATCTGCGAGTTGCGATTCCACTTCGGCCCGGATCTTGCGCTTGAGCATCCGAGCGCCGAACTCTGGGTCATAGCCGATTTCCGCGAGATGATCACGCAGCGAATTGTCGAACGACAACTCGATGTTCTGCCCGGCCGCAGTGCGTTGCACGCGCGCGAGTTGCAGATCCACAATGCTACGGATTTGCTCCTTGCCGAGCGCATGGAACACGACGACTTCATCGACCCGGTTCAGGAACTCGGGCCTGAAGTGATGCCGCAGTATCTCCATCAGACGGTCGCGCAGCGCGGGGTAGTCGAGTTGCTTCTTGTCGGAGCGCACGTTGTCCTGGATCAGCTGCGACCCGATGTTGCTCGTCGCGATAATGATCGTGTTCGTGAAATCGACGAGACGGCCCTTGCCGTCGGTGAGACGGCCTTCGTCGAAGAGCTGCAACAGGATGTTGTGCACCTCCGAATGCGCCTTTTCGATCTCGTCGAGCAGCACCACGCTATACGGTCGGCGTCGCACGCGCTCAGTCAGCTGGCCGCCTTCCTCATAGCCGACATAGCCCGGAGGCGCGCCCACCAGCCGGGCTACGGTATGCCGCTCGGAGTACTCGCTCATGTCGATGCGCACGAGCGCGTTCTCGTCGCCAAACACCGTTGCGGCGAGCGCTTTGGCGAGCTCGGTCTTGCCCACGCCAGTCGGTCCGAGAAAGAGAAAGCTCGCGGTCGGCTTGCCGCCTTCGGTAAGACCGGCGCGTGAGAGTCGGACCGCCTTCGCGACGGCGCTGACCGCCTCGTTCTGACCGACTACGCGTTCCTTCAGGCGGTCTTCGAGACGCAGCAGCTTCTCGCGGTCCTCGGCGGTGAGTTCAGACACCGGCACGCCGGTGAGCGACGCCACGATCTGCGCAATGTCCTCCGCTGTGACCTCTTGCGAACTGGTGCCGCGCTCCTTCTTCCACGCTTCGGTCGCATCGTTGAGCCGATTCTGTTCGGAGACGAGCTTGTCTTCAAGTTGCTTTGCCTTGTCGAACTGCTTGGCGGCGCTTGCCGCGTCCTGTTCCTGACGTGTGCGGCGGATGGTCGCCTCGATGTCATGCAGTTGCCCCGGCCGGGAATTCGACGAAATGCGCACGCGAGCGGCCGCCTGGTCGAGCAGGTCGATGGCCTTGTCGGGCAGGAAGCGCGCTGCGATATACCGGTCCGACAGCTTCGCAGCGGCCGCGATCGCCTCTTCGGTGATCTTCACCTTGTGATGCGCTTCAAGGCGGTCACGCAGTCCTCGCAGGATTTCGATCGTCTCCGCGACGCTCGGCTCGGGCACGTTCACCGGCTGGAAGCGCCGTTCGAGCGCCGAATCTTTCTCGATGTACTTTTGGTATTCGTTGAGCGTCGTCGCGCCCACAAGATGCAATTCGCCGCGCGCGAGCGCCGGTTTGAAGACGTTGCCGATATCGAGCCCGCCTTCGCCGCCGCCCTGACCAGCACCGACGATCGTATGCAGTTCATCGATAAAGATAATCAGCCGGTCCTGGTTCTCGACAATCTCGTCGAGCACCTGCTTCACGCGCTCTTCGAACTCGCCACGATACTTTGCCCCCGCCACCACGCTGTTGATATTCAACTCAACGACGCGCTTGCCACGCAGCACTTCTGGCACCTGGTCCTGGGCGATGCGCTGCGCGAGTCCTTCGACGATCGCCGTCTTGCCGACGCCCGGTTCGCCGATCAGCACCGGGTTGTTCTTGCGCCTCCGCGCAAGGACTTCGATAGTCGTTTCGATTTCCTTGTCGCGGCCGATCACCGGATCGAGCTTGCCGCGCCGGGCGAGATCGCTGAGATCGCGCGCGTACTTGTCGAGCGTCGGCGTGGTGGAGCGGCCCTCGACGGTGCCATCCTCGGCGCCCTTGCCGACCACCTTGACCGTCCTCTGCCTAAGCGCATGCGACGATAACCCGTACTTGCGCAGCAGCTCACCCGCGAAGCCGTCTTCCTCTTCCACGAGCCCGATCAGGATATGCTCCGGTCCGACGTAGCTATGGCCGAGTTCTCGTGACGCGGTGAGCGCGTTTTCAAGCGCACTCTTCGCGCGCGGTGACACGCCGATGCGTTCTTCGTCCGTCTTCTGCGCGCGGTTGCCGCGTGGTGCGTTCAGCTCGATATTCTTCCTGATCTCCTCGGGATCGAGCTTGAATTCACGCAGAATTTCCTGCACCACGTTGTTGCTGACGAGTGCGAGCAGCAGGTGCTCGGTATCGACTTCGGACTTGCCGAACTCGACCGCCATCTGCGCGGCCGCCTGCAAGCGGTCGAGGCCGCTTTCGCTCAGGAACGTCTGCAGATCGACGGCTTCACGCGCACGGCGATGCCGGCGCGGCCGGCCGCCTGCGTGACCACCGGCGGACTCACCCGTTTGCCCGCTATCGGCGTCTGCACGCTGATCCGAGCCGCCGGCTTGTCCGGGCGAGCGTCCGATGCGTGACCGGCCACCCTGGCCGCTTTCCATCTGCGGCCACATGTCTTCGAACAAACTGTCGAACAGTCCGCCGTGAAAGAGAGACTCAAGCGGCGACAGACGGCGCTGATTGCGCGCCATGAACTCCATGTAGTGCTCATCGCACAGCATCAACTGACGGCGCTGGCCGTTTTCGTTGATCGTAATCTGCGAGGTTGCCGGTTTGCCGCAGACGCTGCAAGTAGGCATGATGTTCTCCGTAGTATGTACAGGGGATAGTCCCTGTCGTTACGCGCGCACAGCCTGACGAGTTCCATCGCGAAGGCGGGGTATCGTCGCGGGCCATGGAAGCTGTCGAGCTGATCGATGTCGCCGTGTGCACACCGCGCTATTTGATCTCGAGGCGCCGCTTCGCCGCGGGTTCATTTGCCGCTTTGGGCACCCGCACGGTGAGCACGCCATCCTCGAAATTCGCCTCAGCGCGTTCGAGATCAACGCCAGAGGGCAGCGGAATGGCGCGCTGGAACTGTCCGAACGCCCGCTCCACCCGGTAGCAGCCCTTCTCGTCGCTCTTCGATTCGATGCGTTTCTCGCCGGTCAGCACCAGCATGTCCTCAACGACTTCCAGCTCCACGTCCTCGCGCGACAGTCCTGGCAATTCGGCCACGATGCGAAGCGCGTCGCCGTCGTCGACCACGTCGAGTCGCGGCTGAAAGCGGCTGGGGCTGAAGTCGCCGAACCAGTTGCCAAGCGGTCCCATCCCGCCGAACGGATCGCGTACGAAGTCGGTGAGAAGATGCAGGGGATCGGGCAGCGGCCAACGGGCCGCATCGAACGATGCCGGCCAGGCGGACGCGGCCGCTTCTGAGGTAGACGGCGCGGGGGCCTGCTGTGAGGGCGGGGCGTTCAGCTTCGCGTCTGCGCCCTTTTCCTCGGGACTCTTGCGCAGGAAGCGAAAGGGGTTCCACTTATCGAGGTCCAATAGCATCGCTATGCTCCTTGTTCAGATGAGCCGTCAAAGCGGCCCGAATCTTCAGTGACTGCCGCTTTGGCGCGTGCGGCTAAATGTCAGCCCTTGGCATATTCGAACTCTGGCAGTTTCTTGAGCGCGTCCTTGTTCGCGCCGACCAGGATGGCCTTCGGCGCTATCTGCTTGAACTGCTGAACGGGAATGGCGACACGGTGCGCCGCGACGCCGAGAAAGCCGCCGACGTCGATAATCGCGGCCGAAAGCGAGCCATCGGGCGCGACAATCAGGTCGTCGACGCGGCCGATCTTTTCGTTCTTTTCGTTGTAGACATCGGCGTGAAGCATCTTGGATGCGCGCCAGCCTCTGGCGACTACTTGCTCTTCGGTGACGGTCACCCCGAGCGTCGCTTTGCCGGCGATGGGCGCATCCTGCGCGGTCGCGCCGCTGGCGGCAAAGCCACAGACGGACAGCGCGAGGATGAATGACGACAGCCTTGCGGCCGATGCGAGGTTAGGCTTCATGGCGTTCTCCAAATGCGCAACGGACTACGTGGACGCCGGGCGCGGGATGCGCTCATGAGTGCAGCGGCGTGTTTTGCTGGTCGCGAAGAACGGCGCTGCGCCAATTCCGGGCGCCGAGGCCCAGGACGAACAGAAGCGCACCAGTCACGATCGCGTAGGTGCCGATCATCCAGACGAGGGCAAGCGCTCCAGCACCCGGGACGGCCAGCACGAAGATGCCAAACAGAACCGACAGGCTACCGATGAACAACAGCAGCCACTGCGTGCGGCCGCTTCTTTTCAGGCGAACCCAGGCGATGAGGTCGAGCACTCCGGTGACGATGGCGTTCGCGCCCATCACGGTGATCAGCACGAGCGCCGTGACGCCCGGCGCCGCGACGGCGATCAGGCCCGAAGCGATCATGCACAGCCCAAGCAGCAACGGGAGCCACCAGTCGGTGCGGATCGAACGATTTCGTATCGCTGCGCTGACCGCAGCGACGCCTCCGACGAGTGCATACGCCGCGAACATCGCGACCAAAAGCAGCAGCGTGAGGCCAGGCCAGCAGAGCGCGAGGAGGCCGAACAGGATTCCCGCGGCGCCACGCAGCGCGAGCATCCACCATGCGCGACCGAGCAGTTCGTCCATCGTTTGGGCTCCCGAGGCGGATCGCCGATATCCGGCTGGCGAAGCGCGTGCAATTTCTATTGCAACAAGCCTACGTCCGCGAGGCGCGTTCTTCTTTCGAGTTCCTGCCCAAAGGTGTCGGTTTTCTGTGTTTGTTGGTTGCTCATCGATCCAGTCGAAAAGGCCTCACGCCGAATCTTAGGGGCGATAATGCGCAATGCGGAAAGCGCGGGGCGTACACCCCACATATCGATGAAATACTGCGGTGAAATGCTGCTGCGTTTGAAAGCCGACGCGTGCTGCGATATCGATTAGCGGGAGACTCCCTTCTGAAAGCATCGACTGCGCTAATCTCAACCTTTCGGTTGTCAGGTAGAAGTGCGGCGGATGCCCTGTCGCGTTCTTAAAAGCCCGCGCGAAATGGGACGGGCTCATGTGCAGGTGCGCAGCGAGGTCCTCGATCCGGATATTGTCCGCGATGTGCTCGTGTATGAAATGTTCCACGACGCTTAGCTTTGAGTGGGTGAGACTCGTAGCCGCGTCGGGCGTATCGGCGGTGAGTCCATACCGGTGCACGAGATGAAGTGCAAATACGTCGGCGAACGCGGCGAGGCTTCTAAGGTCCGGGCTGCTGCTGGCATGCAACGCGGTAAGCGTGTCGCCCGCTTCGCGCAGGAAAGGATCCCACGCCTTGAACCAGCAAGGGATCTCGCAAGCCGTGGTGCTCAGCGCGTTTCGAGCGGTTTCTCTCAGCCTAGCCCAATGGAGCGCGATGACGAGGCCGCACGGATCGTCGTCATTGACGAGCGTGACACGAGCCCAGGCCGGCACAATCGCGATAAACGGCGCGCTGACGCTGAGATGCTGAGAGGGGCGCGCGCTGCTGCGGACGGTGTTCGCGTGCGCGGTGGTCCGGTCCGCCGGGATGATACACAGGATCCACTGCGCCGAATTTAGGGCGCAGTCGGCGCACGACGCACCGATCCCGTGGCAGCTAAGTCGGTGCAACTGTGGGGGACAGTGTCGTTGCTCCATCGCGCGCTTGCTCCTCGAGACCTCATGACCGTTAGGCATTGAATGTTAGTGTTCAGTTTCCGTCCATGTCAGCTCGTTTTGTTATATGAACGTGGACGGTCCGCACCAGGCCGGCAAAAATGCCTTATGCATTGAGGCGCGGAGCCTGACATTGAATCATGGACTTTGCGAAGCACTCCAGCTTGCGCGAGAATTGAGCAAAACTTACGGGTGCTCGATGATACTTGAGAGAAAGCAGGTAAAATCAATCGCGCTCTTCGCGATCTCGCACGGCGCGTTCTGCAATCGCATCATCGACGGGATCGTCGCGTTGCCGCATCAGCCAGTAGACGCTGCCGAGCGCGATCAGCGCGGCCGCGAGTGCGGCAATGCGACCGGGGTCCGTGGACGGATCAAGGATAATGAACTTGCGTGCTATCGCGAGCATCGCCACGAGGAGCACTGTCTTGACCTGCACGATGTGATCGTGTCTTAACATGACGCGGGTGATCGAATGCTTGAATTCCATCGCGATCAACAACGTCATCACCATCCCGAAAACCGCTTGAAAGATCGCATGATCCAGCGGATTGAGTGCCCCGGACAGCAATAGCGCCATGACCGCCCGAATCAACTGCCACAGCGATACGACGATGATCACCGAGATCACGAGGCTCAGGATGTGGGCGATGATCTGCTCGAAGCGCTCGTAGAAGGTCAGCACGCGCCATTGCAGCCGAAATTCGTCGAGCTTCACGCGAATTTGCGCTGGTTTGCTCATGGATCGGTTTGCAGGAAGACTCGGCCACGGGGTGACGCCAATCATGGCGGGATGCCCGGTGACAGCGGCAACGAAAACCGTAGCCGGCCTCTGATGTTGAGCCATGCATGCAGCCTTTTCTTTCGTCTTCGTGCTGATTCTTTTCTCTTATCTGCTTGCTGAGCGCCCTTATGCAATTCCGTCACGGCTATAAGACAATGAAAGCATGAGTCTGATCAACTAGCTGTAGTTCTCCTCCGCCGTTGGCGTGCGTGTCCGGGAGCTAGTGAGGGCGGTCGTCTCTCAAATCGATTTTAGAAGTTCCGAGTCAGGCAATAACGCCGTCTCAAACTTGGTCGCGGCGACGTTCTCCCATGTCTTCACGACCGTCACCAGCAGCACGCCATGCCCGTCTGCCAGCCATTGCGCGCTGCTTCTCAGGACTTGAGATCCACGCTGACCATTGACTCGCCTCCCTGCCATTCACCGCAACGGCGCGACACCCTCCGCAACACCGGCCGGCATGCAGATGTGCTTGATTTCCGTGAAATCGGCGAGGGCATCGTAGCCGTGCAGGCGGCCAAGACCGCTTTGCCGGTAGCCACCGGTTTCCGCTTCGGCAAAGAGCTTGTTGTGATCGTTGATCCACACCGTGCCGTTGCGCAGCGCGCGCGCGATGCGAAACGCGCGCGCGCCGTCGTTGGTCCACACGCTCGCGGAGAGGCCGAATACGGTGTCGTTGGCTCTGTCGATTGCCTGCGCTTCAGTGTCGAACGTTTCAAGCGTGACGAACGGCCCGAAGATTTCCTCCTGGCAGAAGAACGCTTTCGGGTCGCTGTGTTCGACGAGCGTAGGCGAGAGAAACGCGTGTCCTGAGCGCGTGCCGCGCAGCAGTACGCGGTCGGCTTCGTCGCAGGCGCGGGCAATGGTCTGATCGACCGCGTTGCGCGTGGCCGCGTCGATTAGCGGACCGATGTCCATTGCCTCGTTGATGCCTTCGCCCACTTTCAGCGCTTCGAGCGCACGCGTCAGATGCTCACGCATCTCCGCCGCTCGCCGTGCATGCACGAGCACTCGGCGCGCGGCAGTGCATTGCTGACCTGAGATGATCGTCGCGGCGCGTGCGATACGCGGCGCGATCGCGGCGACGTCCGCATCCTCGAAGACGACGCAGCACGACTTGCCGCCGAGTTCCAGCGAGAGCTTCTTCATGCTTTCGGCGGCGGCGACCATGATCTTCTTGCCCGTCGCGGTTGAACCGGTGAAGCTCACCACGTCGACGTCATGCGACTCGACCAGTCGTTCGCCCGCCGCATAGCCAATCTGGTTGACGAGGTTCACTGCGCCCTTCGGCAGCGCCGTCTGCTCAAAGCAGCGCAGCATGGCGGCAATAACGATCGGGGTCTGTGCGGCGGATTTGACGATTGCCGTGCAGCCCGCGGCGAGAGCGGGCGCGAGCGAGCGCACGAGCAACACCGCAGGCGCATTCCAGGGCACGAAGATGGCCGCGACGCCAGCGGCCTCACGCAACATCGTCGAGATCGTTCCCGGTTCCGTTTCCAGTACGTGTCCGGCGATGTGCCGAGCGAGTCCCGCGTAATATCGCACTTCGGAAATCGCGGCTGCGATCTCGCCGCGCGATTGCGCGATCGCCTTGCCGTTTTCGCGCGTAAGCAGGGTCGCAAGCGGCTCGCGTTGCGCATCGAGTGCGCCAGCCCATGCGAGCAGCAGTTCCTGACGCAGGCGCGCGTCCTGTGCCCATGTCGTGCGGTCGAACACGTTCCGTGCCGCGGCGATGGCCGCATCGGCTTCCGCCGCCCCGCCGTCGGCGAACTGGCCGATGCTTTCGCCCGTAGCGGGGTCGATGCTGTCCACCGACGGCACGCCGACCCATGCGCCGGCTATCCAGTGTGGTGCTTTCATGCAGTTTCCTTGGAGATAAGAGGGGCGTTCGCGGATGCGTTCGACACGCGATGCAATTCGTCGGCGATGATCTCGATCAGCGCCTCGGCCGCAGCGGACAACGGCCTGCGCGGATGGCTCACGCGCACGATATGCCGCACGATGCGCGGTGCGAGAATCGGATAGGCCCGCAGTGTCCCACGCTGCACGGCCCGCCCAACGGCGATGCGCGGCAGGATCGTCGCAAAGCGAGTGCTCTCTACGAGCTTCACGATCGTGCTGAGCACGTCGATTTCGAAACGCGGCGCAAGCAGCACGTCTTCGTGCTGTGCGGCGGTATCGAGCACGCCGCGCAGGCCGTGGCGCTTGGTCGGCAACACGAGTTCGAGTTCGGGTAACTGCGCAAGCTCGATCGTGTGCGGCAGGTCAGGGCCGTGCTGCACGCTCGTCGCGAGAACCATTTCTTCATCGAGCAGCGTCTGCGAATCCAGCGACAGGCGCGCGCGGGGCTTGTTGATGAGGGCCGCATCGAGTTGGCCACCCGCGACCCAGTCAATGAAGGTCGCGCTGAAGCCGTCCGCCACCGTCACTTCGACATGCGGATAACGCGCATGAAAGCGCGAGAGCGAATCCGCAAGCACGCTCTCCGTCACCGATGCAATGAGCCCGATGCTCACATGGCCCGTCACCACTTCGTCGCGCTGCTGAAGCTGCTGCCGCGCGTGCGCGAGGTCGCGCATGATCGGCAGAAAGAGGCGATACATCAGGCGTCCAGCGGCGGTTGGCGCCATGCCGTGAGCGCCGCGCTCGAACAATTGCTGATGTAACTCTTCCTCCAGCTTCGCGATCTGCATGCTGAGTGCGGGCTGCACGATGTTCAGCCGTTTCGCCGCGCGCGTGACCGAACCGTCCTCGAAGAGCGCGATGAAGTACTGGATTTGTTTGAGGTCCATTTCTCGCTCGGATTGACATCAATAAGACTAATGACATTCGGTCGCTTTATCAGTCGGCGTGCCCCGCCTGGCTTGCCGGCCATTTCCCGCAATGCTCTGCCGTGCGTGCAGGCGTCACCAGTGTATTGATATCGATCTGAAAGTCCGGTGTCATTGGGGCTAACGCTGATATCAACATTAATGATTCAAAACATCAAAAAACACTATTAGAACTTATATCGCGATCTCGCTAACCTTCGTTTCACCCCTTGCCGCGCGGCGCTCCGCCCGCAAAAACGCAGGGGACAGATGGAGACGCAGATGAATATTCGCGATGCCGCGACGCACGGCACCTCTTCCACCTTTGCTCTTCCGTGGGCTTCGAATCGTTCAGCGACGTCAGCGCTCACGCTGCGCGACTGGCTCGCGCATCTCGCGAAGACCGGCCGCCTGGCGACCATCGAACGGCCGGTTGCGCTCGAACACGAGCTCGCTGCGATCGCCAAACGGCTCGACGGTACGCAGGCCGCTTTCTTCACGCAGCCCGGCGGCAAGGACGTGCCGGTCGTCTCCGGCTTCATGTCGAAGCGCGGCTGGATCGCGGAGGCGATGGGTGTCGAGGAAGCGGGACTGCTCGCGCGCTTTTCGGCGGCGGTCGCGCAGCCGGTCGCATCGAAGGTGGTGGAGCGAGCGGACGCGCCCTGTCAGGAGATCGTTCATACGAACGGCATCGACCTGCACGCATTGCTGCCGATTCCTACCCACAGCGAACACGACAACGGTCCGTACATCACGGCGGGTCTAGTCATTGCGCGCAATCCGCGCACCGGCGTGCAGAACGTGTCGATCAACCGCATTCAGGTGCACGGCCCGGACCGCATGGCGATCCTGCTGCTGCCGCGCCATCTGTACGCGTTCCAGAAAGCCGCGGAGGAAGCGGGTGATGCGCTCGACGTGGCGGTCGCGATCGGCGTCGATCCGCTGACGATGCTCGCTTCGCAGGCGATCACGCCGATCGATCACGACGAACTGGAGATCGCCGGGGCGCTGCATGGCGCGCCGCTGCCGGTCGTGAAATGCGTGACGAGCGGCGTGCATGTGCCGGCGTTCGCCGAGATCGTCATCGAAGGACGTATTCTGCCGAACGTTCGCGAGCCGGAAGGTCCGTTCGGCGAGTTCCCGAAGTACTACAGCGCGAAGGAAGCACGCGAGGTGATCGAGGTGACGGCACTCACGCATCGCCGCGATCCGGTCTTTCATACGATCGTGCCCGCCGAGATGGAACATCTGTTACTCGGCGCGATTCCCCGTGAAGCGACGTTGCTCGCGCATCTGCGACGCAGCCATCCGGGTGTCACGGATGTGCATCTGTCGGTCGGCGGCGTGTGTCGTTATCACCTCTGGGCGCAGTTCGAAAAGAAGCGCGAAGGCGAAGCGAAGAACGTGATTCTGTGCGCGTTCGGCGCGCATTACGACATCAAGCAGGTCGTCGTCGTCGATACCGATGTGGACGTGCACGATCCCGCCGAAATCGAATGGGCGATCGCAACGCGCTTTCAGGCCGATCGCGATCTCGTCGTGATCGAGGGGGCGCAGGGTTCGCCGCTCGATCCCTCCACGACGGTGGGCCAACCGGCGGACGCGCCGCCGCATCTGCAAGGCGTGAGCGCGAAGATGGGTCTCGACGCGACGCGCCCCGTGGTCTATCCGGAACATGTGTTCACGCGCGTTCGCATTCCTGGGCAGGACACGGTCGACCTCGACGCGCTCTTGGCCGGCGACAACGCCGCTTTCGAAGCCTACCTGGGCCGCGATCATGACTGAGCGAAACAAGTCGCGCATCGTGGTCGGTATCTCGGGCGCGAGCGGCGCCGCAATCGGCGTGCGCCTGCTCGCCGCGCTGCGCCGGCTCGGCACGCACGAGACGCATCTGATCGTGTCGGCGTCGGGCGCGGTCACGGCGGCGCAGGAGCTTGGCCTCGGACGCGGCGACCTCGATGCGCTCGCCGACGTCGTCCATAATGTGCGCGACATCGGCGCGGCGGTGGCGAGCGGCTCGTTCCTGACCGACGGCATGGTGATCGCGCCGTGTTCGATGAAGACGCTCGCAGGCGTCGCCAACGGTTTCGCGGACAACCTGCTCACGCGCTCCGCCGACGTGATGCTCAAGGAGCGCCGCCGCCTCGTGCTGGTCGCGCGCGAAACGCCGCTGAACCTCGCGCATCTGCGCAATATGACGCTCGCCACCGAGATGGGCGCAATCGTTATGCCTCCGGTACCGGCGTTCTATGCGCATCCGAAGACGATCAAAGACGTGGTCGATCACACGGTCGGCCGCATTCTGGATTTGTTCGGCATCGAGCACGGCGAGATCGCGCGGCGCTGGAGCGGTCTCGCCGACGAGTTCGCGAGCTGCGACGAAGGAGCCGCGCGATGAACCAGCGCGAGACCTCTTTCGCAATCATCGACGCACGCGCCGAGCAGGAGCCACCTGCGAAGCGCCACGTCGGCCGCTCCATGCAGCGTCTCGAAGATCCCGCGATCCTGACCGGCCGCGGCCGCTACGGCGACGACATCGCGACCAAGCCCGGCACATTGCACGCGGCCGTGCTGCGCTCGCCGCACGCGCATGCGGAGCTCGTATCGATCGATGCGCAAGCGGCGTCGAAGCTGCCGGGCGTTCGCGCTGTCCTTACGCGCGAAGATCTGCGCGCATGGTCGCGGCCCTTTGTCGTCGGCGTGAAGTCCCCCATGGAGCAATGGTCGCTCGCGATGGATCGCGTGCGTTATGTCGGCGAGCCGGTGGCCGTGGTGATGGCCGAATCGCGGGCGCTTGCGGAAGATGCGCTCGATCTCATCAAGGTCGAATACGCGATGCTCGATCCGGTGACATCGATCGAAGAGTCGATCAGGGACGATGCGCCGGTGCTGCACGACCGCGTCGGCACGAACGTGATCAGCGACCGGCATTTCCGCTACGGCGATCCGCAAGCTGCGTTTGAAAAGGCGCCGTATCGCGTGAAGTTGGTCGCGCACTACCCGCGCAATACGTGTGCGCCGATCGAATGCGGCGTGGTGATCGCGGAGTATCTGTCGGGCGACGAAGGCTACGACGTCACCTCGAATTTCATGGGTCCGTTTTCGCTGCACGCCGTGATGGCGATGGCGCTCAATGTGCCGGCGAATCGTCTGCGTCACAAGGCGCCGCGCGATTCGGGCGGCAGCTTCGGCGTGAAACAGGCGGTGTTTCCCTATGTCGTGTTGATGTGCCTCGCATCGCGAAAGGCGGGCGCGCCGGTGAAGTGGGTCGAGGACCGGCTGGAGCATCTGAGCGCGGCAACTTCGGCGACTGCGCGCTTCTCCACGATCGAAGCCGCCGTCGAAAGCGACGGACGCATTACTGCGCTCTCATACGATCAGCTCGAAGATGTCGGCGGCTACGTGCGCGCGCCGGAACCCGCGACGTTCTACCGGATGCACGGCTGCCTGACGGGCGCGTATGCCATCGACCACCTCGTCGTGCGCAATCGCGTCGTGCTGACCAACAAGACGCCGACCGGCCTCGTGCGTGGTTTCGGCGGTCCGCAGGTCTACTTCGCGCTCGAACGGCTGATGCAGCGCATCGCGATCGAACTGAAGCTCGACCTGCTCGACGTGTACCGCCGCAACTTCGTTCCTGCCGATGCGTTTCCATATCGCGCGGCGGCGGGCGCGCTGCTCGACTCGGGCAACTATCAGGAAGCCTTGCGCCGCTCGCTCGCGGAAGGCGGCTACGAGGAACTCGCCGCACGGCGCGAGGCGGCGCGCAACGAAGGGCGGTTGTACGGCATCGGCTTTGCGGCAATCGTCGAGCCTTCGATGTCGAACATGGGCTACATCACGACCGTGATGCCCGCCGACGCGCGCAGGAAAGCCGGTCCGAAGAGCGGCGCGATCGCAAGCGCGACGGTGAGCGTCGATCTGCTCGGCGGCGTGGTTGTGACGGTGGCGTCGACGCCGGCGGGGCAGGGACACATGACCGTGTGCGCACAAGTCGTCGCGGATGTCCTCGGGCTCGATCCGAAAGACATCGTCGTGAACGTCGAGTTCGACACGCACAAGGACGCGTGGTCGGTTGCGTCGGGCAACTATTCGAGCCGCTTTGCGGGAGCCGTGGCGGGCACCGTGCATCTCGCCGCGATACGGGTGCGCGACAAGCTTTCGCGCATCGTCGCGAAACAGTTCGGCTGCGCGCCCGAGGAAGTCTGCTTCGATGGCGCGCGCATCTATACGAAGGGCGCCGAGGATCGCGCGCTGCCGTTTGCACGCGCCGCCAGCAACGCGCCGCACTGGGCGCCCGCGCTGCTGCCCGAAGGCGAGGAACCGGGCTTGCGCGAGACCGTGTTCTGGACGCCCCCGAACATGGAAGCGCCCGACAAGGACGACCGCATCAACACGTCGGCGGCGTATGGGTTCGCGCTCGATATGTGCGGCGTCGAAGTGGATCGCGCGACCGGCCGCGTGCGAATCGACCGCTACGTGACCGCGCACGATGCCGGCACGCTCTTGAACCCCGCACTCGCCGACGGCCAGATTCGCGGCGCGTTCGCGCAGGGTCTGGGCGCGGCGTTGATGGAAGAGTTCCGCTATGGCGCGGACGGCAGTTTCCAGTCCGGCACGCTCGCGGATTACCTGATGCCGACCACCTGCGAAGTGCCCGATCCGCTGATCGTGCATTTGGAGACGCCGTCGCCGTTCACGCCGCTCGGCGCGAAGGGTCTTGGCGAGGGCAACAACATGAGCACGCCGCCGTGCATCGCGAATGCAGTCGCCGATGCGCTCGGGGTCGACGATATCCGCCTGCCGCTCACGCCGTCAAAGGTGATGGCGCTAATCGGCATCGACGATCCGGAGCCGTCGCGGCCCGAACTGCGCGACGCGCCCGCGAAGAAGCCGGCGACGCCGGGCGGCAAGGCGCTGACGGCGCAAGGCACGGTCGATTTGCCCGCGACGCCCGAAGCGGTCTTCGCCGTCTTGCTGAACCCCCAAGCGCTCGCGAAGGTCATCCCCGGCTGCCATGCGCTCGACGAAACGGCGCCGAACCAGTATCGCGCGGATGTGACGGTCGGCGTCGGCATGATCAAGGCGCGCTTTGAGGCGCGTATCGGTTTGTCGGAAATCGACGCGCCGCATCGGCTGCGGCTTGCGGGCGCGGGCATCTCGCCACTGGGCAGCGCGCGCGGCAACGGACTCGTCGAACTCACGCCGACTGACCACGGTACGCGGCTGTCGTACGACTACGAAGCGCAGGTGTCGGGCAAGGTCGCGGCGGTCGGCGGCCGCATGCTCGAAGGCGCGGCGAAAGTCGTGCTCAAGCAGCTCTTCGAATCGCTCGGAAGACAGGCCGCCGGCCGGCCGGCGCAAGCGGGCGGTTCGTGGCTATCGCGCTTCATCGCGCGTTTCAGGAGCCGCACATGAAGCCCGCCCCGTTCGATTATCTGCGCGCTATGTCGACGCACGATGCACTCGATGCGCTCGCTCAGTTCGGCGAGGACGCGCGCGTGCTCGCGGGCGGACAGTCGCTGATGGCGGTGCTCAACATGCGGCTCGCGCAACCGCGCGTGCTCGTCGACATCTCGCGTACGGAAGAGCTGAACGCGGTTCATGCCGACGACAAGACGGGGCAATTGCGCGTGAGTGCGGCGGCGACGCAAGGGTGCGTCGAATGGCGCAAGAGCTTGTTCGACGAAGTGCCGATGCTCGCGATGGCGTTCCCACATATCTCGCACTTTCAGATCCGCAATCGCGGGACCGTATGCGGTTCGATCGCGCATGCGGACCCGAGCGCCGAACTGCCGCTCGTGCTTGCCGTGCTCGGCGGCGACGTGACGTTGCGCTCGAAGAAGAAAAAGCGCGTGCTCGCGGCGCAGGACTTCTTTCAAGGCATGTTGATGACGGCGCGCGAGCCGGGCGAACTCGTGGAGTCCGTGCGCTTTCCGCTAAAGAGGCCGGGCGAGCGGTACGCGTTCACCGAATTTTCCGCGCGTCACGGCGACTTCGCGATGGTCGCGTGCGCGGCGGTCGTGACGGACGACGCGATCCGCATCGGGGTGGGCGGCGTCGCGGACCGGCCAACGGTCGAACATTGGCCGCGCCTTTCGGGCGACGACCTGCGGGGGGCATTGAACGATTTGAGCTGGAAGCTGGGCGCGCAGGACGACGCCCACATCAGCGCGAAATATCGCCGGCATCTGGTCCGGCAACTGGGATGGCGCGTGATTGAGGAGGCGAAGTGAGCAAGACATCGACGAACATCCTGCGGCAAGGCGAAGCGCAGCGCATCACGCTGACGCTCAACGGCCGCGAACGCAGCGGCCATTGCGAGCCGCGCGAACTGCTGTCGGACTTCATTCGGCACGAACTCGGCGCGACCGGGACGCATGTCGGCTGCGAACACGGCGTGTGCGGCGCGTGCACGGTGCACATCGACGGCGTTGCGGCGCGTTCGTGCCTGATGCTCGCGGTGCAAGTGCAGGGAAGGCGTGTCGAAACGGTCGAGGGTCTCGCACCCGACCAGACGCTCGGCGACTTGCAACAGGCGTTCCAGCGGCATCACGCGCTGCAGTGCGGCTTCTGCACCGCGGGCATCTTGATGTCATGTGCGGACTATCTGCAACGCGTGCCCGATCCGAGTGAAGAGCAGGTGCGCGAGATGCTCTCGGGCCATATCTGCCGGTGTACGGGCTACACGCCGATCGTCAAGGCGATGCTCGACGTTGCGGCATGTCGCAATGGTCGCGTCCGCGGCGAACAAGGCCAGGAGGTCGAGCATGCTTGATCTCGGCCGCACGTTCCTGCAAAGCGTCGAGCGCAGCCCGCATGCGCTCGCGCTCGTCGATGGCGATATGCAATTCACCTACGCGCAGTGGCACCGCGTCATCCTCGATGTCGCCGAAGGCTTGCGCAAACTCGGTCTCTCACGCGGCGACCGGCTGCTCGTCGTGCTGCAAAACCGCTGGGAGATGGCGACGCTGCACTGGGCCTGCCAGTTCGCGGGCATTGTGATCGTGCCGCTCAACTGGCGCGCCAAACCCGACGAACTCGACTACTGTGTGACTGACGCGGGCGTGAAGGCGATCGTCTACGAACCCGTGTGCGCGGATGCCGTCATGCAAAGCAGCGCGGCGCAAAACGTGCCGCGCATCGGACTTGATGATGCCCAGGGCCGCACGACCTCCTATGACGCGCTGCTCGTCGAACGCGCGCATACAGGCGAAACCACCGACGCGAATGCAGACGACGTCTCGCTGATTCTCTACACATCGGGCACGACCGGCAAGGCGAAGGGTGTGCCGCGCCGTCACCGGCACGAACGCGCGGGCGCGCTCGCGCATGTCGCACAGAACCTGTACCGGCACGGCGAACGCACGCTCGGGGTGATGCCGCTCTATCACACGATGGGCGTGCGCTCGCTGCTCTCGATGGCGCTCGTCGATGGTCTCTTCGTCTGTGTGCGGCGCTGGAACGCGCGGCTCGCGCTCGAGTCCATCGCGAAGCACGGCCTCACGTGCCTGTATCTCGTGCCGACGCTCTATCACGACCTGCTCGCCGATGGCGCCTTCGCGAACATCGATACCTCGTCGGTGAAGAAGCTCGGCTTCGCGGGCGCGCCGATGAGCGATGGCCTGCTCAAGCGCCTCTCGGCCGCGTTCGAGCCTGAACTGTTCGTCAACCACTACGGCTCGTCCGAGGTCTACACGTTCAGCATCGACCAGGATGCGACGAAAAAGCCGGGCAGCGCGGGACGCGCGGGTATCAACACGCGACTTCGCGTCGTGAAGCTCGACGCGAAGTCGCCCGACGATCTCGCGCCGGTGAACGGGGAAGGTCAGATCATCGCGGACCTGCTCGGCGACGAAGCGTTCGAAGGCTACTGGAACCGCCCCGATGCCAACGCGAAGTCGCTGCGCGAAGGCTGGTACTTCACCGGCGACACCGGCTACTTCGACGAAGACGGCGACCTGTACGTCTCCGGACGAGTCGACGACATGATCATCAGCGGCGGCGAGAACATCTCGCCGGTCGATATCGAATCGGTACTTTCGCTGCATCCGTCGGTCGATGAAGTGGCCGTCGCGGGCGTGAAGGACGAGCGCTGGGGCCAGCGCGTGGTCGCGTTCATCAAGCGCCGCGAGTACGTCGATTCAGCCGCGCTCGACGCATGGTGCCGCGAGTCGGACCTCGTCAACTTCAAGCGTCCGCGCGACTACGTGTTCGTTGACGACATCCCGAAGTCGCCGGTCGGCAAGATCCTGCGCCGCAAGCTTTCCGCAGGCGAATATCAATGCGATGACGGTCCGTCCGCATCCGCTGCACACCACACTGAAATCACGAAGGAGTAGACCAACATGACCGATTTAATCCATCGCGGCCAGGCACTGCTGCAGGACCTCGACGGCTTCTCGATCGAGATAGACGCCGGGCGCGAGCGCGCCGACATCATCCTGCATCGCCCGCCGTTCAACGTGATCTCGATGCACGCGCGCGACCAGTTGCACGCCGCGTTCGAGGCGCTCGACGAAGACGATCGCGTGCGCGTAATCGTCGTGCGCGCGAAGGGCGAGCACTTTTCGAGCGGCGGCGACATCAAGGGCTTTCTCGAAGCTTCGCCCGAGCATGTCTCGAAGCTCGCCTGGAATATCGCCGCGCCCGCGCGCTGCTCGAAGCCGGTGATCGCGGCCAATCGCGGTTTCTGCTTCGGCGTGGGCTTCGAGTTGTCACTTGCGTGCGACTTCCGCATAGCGACCGAGACGACATTCTATGCGCTGCCAGAACAGAAGCTCGGGCAGATTCCGGGCTCGGGCGGATCGGCGCGCTTGCAGCAGATGGTCGGCATCGGCAGGACCAAGGACATCGTGATGCGCTCGCGCCGCATACCGGGCAAGCAGGCGTACGAGTGGGGCATCGCGGTCGAGTGCGTGCCGGATGCGGAACTGGAAGCCGTTACCGATGCACTCGTCAACGAGTTGCGCACGTTCTCGCCGCTCGCGCAACGCACGGCGAAGAAGCTGCTCAACGATTCCGAAGATACGCCGCTTTCGATCGCGATCGAACTCGAAGGGCATTGCTATAGCCGTCTGCGAACCTCGGACGATTTCCGTGAAGGCGTCGAAGCGTTCCATGGCAAGCGCAAGCCAGTGTTCCGCGGTTCCTGAGAAGCCCGCAAAAGACCAGGAGACAGGCAAATGGATCGTTTCGACTACGTGATCATCGGTGGCGGATCGGCGGGATGCGTGCTCGCGCATCGGCTGTCGGCGGTGCCGTCGCTGCGCGTCGCGTTGATCGAGGCGGGCGCGGATACACCGCCGGGCGCGGTGCCCGCGCATATCCTCGATAGCTATCCAATGCCCGTCTTTTGCGGCGATACCTATATCTGGCCGGATCTGAAAGCGAAGGCGACGAAGACATCGGCGCCGCGCGTGTATGAGCAGGGCCGTGTGATGGGCGGCGGGTCGAGTATCAACGTGCAGTCGGCGAATCGCGGCCTGCCGCGCGACTACGACGAGTGGGCCGCGAACGGCGCGCCGGGCTGGGCCTGGGACGACGTGCTGCCCTATTTTCGCAAGCTCGAGCGCGATGTGAATTTTCCCTCTGGCGCGTTGCATGGCAGCGATGGTCCGGTGCCGATCCGTCGCATCATGCCGGACGACTGGCCCCCATTCTGTCACGCGTTCGCCGATGGTCTGCGCGCGAACGGCTTCGCCACCTTGCAGGACCAAAATGCCGAGTTCGGCGACGGCTTGTTTCCAGGGGCGTTCTCCAATATCGACGATAAGCGCGTGTCTACCGCTGTCGCGTACCTCGACGAAGCGACGCGTAAGCGGCCCAATCTCACTGTGTATCCGAACCTGCGTGTCGAGCGGATCGTGATGAAAGGGACCGCCGCTCAGGGCGTGGTCGCGGTGGCTTCGAACGGCGAGCGGTTGCAACTGGACGCCGATGAGGTCGTGATCTGTGCGGGCGCGCTCCAGTCGCCCGCGTTGCTGATGCGGGCGGGCATCGGCTCGAAGCATGAGCTCGGCGAGCTCGGCATTGGATGCCTCGTCGACCTGCCAGGCGTCGGGCGCAATCTGCAGGATCATCCCTCGCTCACCTTCTGCCATTTTCTCGAACCGCGCTTTCGTATGCCACTTTCGCGGCGCCGCGCAAGCATGACAGCAGCTCGTTTCACGTCGGGCGTCGATGGCGGCGAATCGTCGGATTTGTATTTGTCGAGCGCGACGCGTGCCGCATGGCATTCGCTCGGCAACCGGCTTGGTCTTTTCTTTCTCTGGTGCAACCGGCCGTATTCGCGGGGCCGCGTGCAACTCGTTTCATCCGATGCAGCGGTCGCACCGCGTGTCGAGCTCAATTTGCTCGACGATCAACGCGATCTCGATCGGCTTGCGGTTGGCGTACGGGTGCTCGCGAAGGTCGTCGCGGCATCGGGTCTCGGTCACGATCAGCGCGATTTCTTTCCCGCGGCTTTTTCGCCGCGCGTGAAGGCGCTAAGCCGTGTTGGCGAGGGCAACGCGCTGCTGCCTTCGATGCTCGGCACGCTGCTCGATACACCCGCGCCGATCCGCCGCCTGCTGATCGAACGCTTCTTCACGCGAGGGCTCAGGATCTCCGCGCTGCTCGCCGATGAACGCGCGCTCGCGGAGTTCATCCGCGCGAACGTCTTCGGCGTGTGGCATGCGAGCGGAACGTGCCGCATGGGCGACGCGCACGAGCGCAGCGCCGTGACCGACACCGACGGCCGAGTGCACGGAACGCGAGGCTTGCGAGTGGTTGATGCATCGCTGATGCCGCGACTGCCTTCGGCGAATACCAATATCCCGACCATCATGATTGCCGAGAAGATCGCCGACGCGATGGTCACGGGACGACGCGCAGCCAGCACATCGACGACGCCGCCGCTCGCCGCCGCGCACTGACAAGTTTCTTTAACGGCAATAAGAGCACGCCACAACTACGTGCCTTCAACACGGGGTCGATCGAGAGATGGCCCGGTGACATTCAAGGAGATGGAAATGTCCGTAGCAGCGCAAAATGGCGCCGCCGCACCCGCTGTCGATCAGCGGCAGGTGATGGGCGCAGTGGTAGCTTCGTGTCTCGGCTGGGCACTGGATTTGTTCGATCTGTTCGTGCTGTTATATGTCGCGCCTGTGGTGGGGCGTCTGTTCTTCCCCTCCGAGCACGCGATGCTTTCTCTCGCCGCCGTCTATGCATCGTTTGCCGTGACATTGCTGATGCGCCCGCTCGGCTCCGCGCTCTTCGGTTCTTACGCCGATCGCCGTGGCCGTAAAGGCGCGATGATCGTGGCGGTGGTCGGCGTCGGCCTCTCGACGGCCGCGTTCGGCATGCTGCCGACCGTCGCTCAAGTCGGCCTGCTCGCGCCGATTCTCTTCCTCTTGCTGCGCCTCATCCAGGGCGTGTTTGTCGGAGGCGTGGTTGCTTCCACGCACACCATCGGAACCGAATCCGTCGCGCCGAAGTATCGCGGCGCGGTGTCGGGACTGATCGGCGGCGGCGGGGCCGGGCTCGGCGCGCTGCTCGCGTCCGTAACGTTCCTCGCGATGTCAGCGCTTTTCCCCGGCGATGCCTTTGACGTATGGGGCTGGCGCTGCATGTTCTTCACCGGCATCATCAGCTCGGTGCTTGGTCTGTTCGTGTTCAACAGCCTTGAAGAGTCGCCGCTTTGGAAGAAGCTCGCCGCCGAAAAGGCTGCGAAGGCCGCCGCGCAGCTCAAGGGCGCGCCCGTCGAAGTCGTGTGCTCGCCGCTAAAGACGCTGTTCTCGCGCGACTATCGCAAGATCCTTTTCGTCAATCTGCTCCTGACGGTTGGCGGCGGCAGCGGCTACTACCTGACATCGGGCTACCTGCCGACGTTCCTGAAGGTTGTTAGCCACGCACCCAACGGTGCGGCCGCGGCGATCCTGATGATCTGCAGCATTGCGGTAGTGATCGCGTCGATCGCGGCAGGGCACCTCAGCACGTTCATCGGCCGCAAAGGTGCGTTCGTGTGGATCGGGCTGATCCGTCTCGTCGCGTTGCCCGCGCTGTTCTTGCTGCTGCCTACCGCAGACAGCATCATGATGGTCGGCGTCTATGCAGTCCTCCTGAGCGCGCTCGGCAGCGCGGGCTATGCGCCGATCCTGATCTTCCTGAACGAACGCTTCCCGACCTCGATCCGCGCGACCGGCACGGGCCTTTCCTGGAATATCGGCTTCGCGATCGGCGGCATGATGCCGACGGCCGTGTCGCTGGTGGCGAAGGACGCCAGCCAGTTGCCGATGACGCTAGCGGTCTTCGTCGGCGCTATTAGCGTGATCTTCCTCGTGGGCGCATTCGTCGTCCCCGAGACGCTCGGCAAGCTCGAAGGCGGTTCCGCGCGCAATCCCTCCTGAGTCATTGGGCATAACGGCGGACGCCAACGGGCGCACGCCTTTACAACAGCCGGAGACATCGATGAAATACGAAGAAGACGTTCGCGCGCGTTCCTACAAGTTTCGTGACGAGTATGTGAATGCCACGCCATGGTGGTATCGCGGCGAAATGCACCTCGGCTTCACATTGCTCTTCACCGGCGGCGTGATCGTGTATTGCCTGATGCAGCTTCATGCGCCGACGCTCGCCGAATGGCTGGCGGTCATCCCGCTCTTTCTGTTCGGCAATTGGGCGGAATGGGCGGCGCACCGCTATGTGCTGCATCGACCGACGAAGTATTTCAGCATGATCTACAAGCGCCATTGCGCGGTCCATCACCGCTTCTTCACGCATGTGACGCTTGAATACAGGGGCCACCGTCACTGGCGTGCGCTTCTGTTTCCGCCTTTCGCGCCGGTCGCGTTCGTGCTGGCGGCCGTGCCGTTCGCGCTCGTGATCGGGTTCGTATTCTCCCGCAACGCAGGCTACATCGCGCTGTTCACGATGGCGGCGTACTTTCTGATGTACGAGGGACTGCATACGCTCTCGCACTTCACCGACAGCCCGTTCCTCGACCGCGTTCCGCTCGTCAACACAGTGCGGCGCCTGCACGCCACACACCACGATCCCGAAGTGATGGCGACACAGAACTTCAACCTCACGTTCCCGATCTGCGACACGCTGTTTGGCACGCGCAGCGACGTTCCGAGTAGTGCGCGCGAACCATTGGAACGCGGCCGCTAAGGCGCTTGTTTGCCCAATACACCCGTCGTCACGCGCTTTATCTCGTCAGTGATGATTGCGATGAGCGCCTGTGCGGCGGGACCGATCGGCCGCTTTGGATGCGTAACCTGGATGATGTGCCGCACGATCGGCGGCGATGTGATCGTGTGCGCGCGCAGCACGCCTTCATCCACCTTGCGCTGCACGACCACGCGCGGCAGGATCGTCGCGATATTTCCCTGCTCGACGAACTGCACGATCGAGCTGAGCAGATCGATTTCGAACTTCGGCTTGATGACGATATCGGCGGCCATTAGCGCGGCGTCGAGCGCGCCGCGCAGGCCGTTGCGGCGCGTCGGCAGCACGAGTTCTACCCCGGACATATTCGCGAGATCGATCTCCGGCGGCAACTCGACGCCGTGTACGGCACTCGTCACGAGCACCATTTCCTCGATCAGCAACGGCTCGACATCGAGGGCGAGGCGACCGCGCGGCTTGTTGATGATCGCGGCATCGAGCCGGCCTGCCTCGACCGCATCGATGAGCTGTGCGCTGAAGCCGTCGGCGACCGATACCTCGACTTGCGGAAAGAGCGTGTCAAACCTCTCAAGCGACTCCGGCAAGACGCTTTCTGCTTCCGACGCCACCATTCCGAGCGAGACGCGACCCGTGATGATCACGTCGCGCCGGCTCAACTGCGCGCGCGCGTGCTCGATGTCGCGCATGATCGGCGTGTATAGGCGATACATGAGGCGCGCCGCTTCGGTCGGCGCCATGCCGTGCGGGCCGCGTTCGAAGAGCGTCTGTCGCAGTTCGGCTTCGAGCTTCGAAATCTGCATGCTGAGCGCGGGCTGCACGATATTGAGGCGCTTGGCCGCGCGCGTGGCAGAGCCATCCTCGAAGAGGGCGATGAAATACTGGATTTGCTTGAGGTCCATGATGCCCGATCGAGGTGGGAAAGCCGAAGACTGCGAGTGTAGCCACAGGTCGAAGCGTGCTATCAACGCAGCGGCGAGCCGCCGAAAATGCTCAAGACGCGCCTGCGCGACACGAAAAAGCGACGAGCAGATGCACGCATTATCGCCACTGAAGGATGGTTTAGGCGATTCCGTTCGCCACCGACGTCGAACGTACTCTTTAGACGCCCCCTGTCAAAGCAGAACAGAGTGCTCGGTTAATGCAACGGGACTGGCTTCATTGTGCATGCCATTGATTGCTTCGAAGGAATCGTCAATGTTTGAGCTGATCGGCAATGTCCGAAAGGGTGCTCTAATGCGAAGCGCGTCGTACCGAGATGCCCTTCGCTTGCGACCGCACGCCTTCATTTGCTTCAATCTCCAATTCGCGCCTCGCTCTTTCGGATTCTATTGCGCCGAAGGCCAGCTATCGCGACACGGTCGATGTGGCAAGGCAAACGGCCGCTCTTGGCATGCGCATTGCTCATTAACGAGTTCAAAGGAAGGAGACTGGTCATGAGCAGCGATCGTGTGGAAGGACCGGGCAGTACCGACAAGCCGCTCGGCGATGCGGGCAGCGGAGCAAGCGGTGGTGGCTCACTGGGTAACCAGCCAGGACCGGGCGCCGCCACCGGCGGCGATCCCGCCCAAGGAGTGCGTCAACCGACTTCCGGCGAGGCCAAACAGTCTCCCAGGCAACACCCGTCGAAACAGGAAGTCCACCTGAGTCGGGCAACGCTACCGAGCCACCCGGCAAAGACGACGCGCCCAAAAGCGAGTGACAATGAACGATCGCTTCTCGCAGGTTGGCATCGAAAAGGCGCGCGATCGACGGCTGCCTTGTTAGAAGCGATACATCGACATCACCAAGCCAGCGCTCGGCATGTCTATTTCGATTTTGTCGGCGGCATCGTCGTACGGCGCACTGATGTGTAATGCAGCGGCGCTCGCGGTTCGGCAATCACGACAACGCGTAACGGGACCCCTCCGGCCAACGCGGCTCGCGCTCCCGCTGCGTGACTGCTTCCAATCAAAACGCTTGAAATGAACACCCTCAATCAGCGAAGAAACATCGTGTAACGCAAGCGGTGCATCGGACAAGCGTGATACGCACCAAAGGTTTCTTACCGCTCTGGACGGCGGGCGCGGTCTCAACCGCGATGATGTGGCTGGAAATGCTCGCGGCCGCGTTGTTTACCTTCAAGGCTACGAATTCGGCAGTAGCGGTCGCGGTTGTCCGCGTGTCGGAGTCTCCCGCTTTTGTTAAGCGGCGCGGTCATGGGCGTCGTCGCGGATGCAATGGATCGCACGAGAATAGGGCTGCTCGGATTGTTGCCGGCGAGCGCTTCGTCGGGGACAGTGGGAGTCTTGTCTTTCCTCGGGGTTCGATCGACATGGCACCTTTGCGCCGCCGCGCTCGTGAGCGGTGTCGTCTATGCCACCGAGATGCCCGCGCGTGGGCGCATGATTGCGGAGGCAGCGGGCACGGCGATGGCCGCTCGCGCGGTCGCTATCGATAGCATGACCAACTTCGCGACGCGATGTCTCGGGCCTCCTTGGAGGCTTGATCTACGGAGCACTCGGCGTCTCGACATCCTATTTCCTCTCCGCAACGGCGTCGCTTTACGCCGCGGCGTGCATCTTTCGACTTTCGACCGTGCAGGCGCCGTCCGGACGCCTCTCCCTGACGCGGATCCGCAAGGACCTCCAGGAAGCGTGGCAATACGCGCTCGACAGTAAAACGATCATGGCGCTCTTGATCGTGACGACAATCACGAACCTATGCGGCTATAGCTATAGCGTTCTACTCACACCTCTCGGAAGGGAGACGTTCGACTTGTCGGCCACGATGATCGGCGTGCTTTCGTCGGCGGAGCCTGCGGGATCTTTTTTCGCCGGCGCGATCATCGGAGGCGCTCGCCTGCGAGGGCGGTCCTTTGTCTGGTTGATAGCCGGATCGAGTGTGTTTTTCCTGGCTATTGCGATCGCTGGGTTCGCGAGTTCTTTCCGATGCTCGCTGGCTTCGTTGCTCGTCATTCTCTTCATGGGCGGCTTTGGTAGCGCCGCCTACAACATACACCAGACGACTATCGTGATCGAGTCCGTGCCCGGCGTCATGCGCAGTCGTGTGTTCGGTCTGGTCACTGTCGGTATCGGATGTTGGCCGCTCGGAACGCTGTTAGCGGGCCTGCTTGCAACAGTACTCGGACCGACGGGAGCCTTGATCGCGTTGGGCGTCGCAGGCATCGCGGGCAACAGTGTCCTGACAGTTCGCGCGGTGAAGGAAAGGTCGCATCGGTAGAAAGGCCGACGGGTCGCGAGTGCCGCCGTCAGCCGTCGGCGTGCCAGAGAGCGGAACATGCATTCGATCGTTTCCGATCCTTCAATGGCAAGTGAACAAGCAGTGATGAGTGACCAGTCGCGGGCGGAGCGGCGGCGATGCCGTCGTTCCGCCGTTCGTCGTGGCTTCGTCGTGACGCTCAGGCGAGTGGAATGCGCGTGTGGTCCAGCGGGCGCAGCTTGCCGGGATGCACGGCGCGGCATAGCGCCTCGACGAAGTAGAAGTCGCCGAACATGGTCGCGCCGTCCACGCCGATATTGTGCGGCTTCGAGTAGCACGAGTTATGCAACAGCCCGTGCTGGCCGTCCCGGGTGAATTCGTCGCGGCATAGCGCTTCGAGCATCGCGAGGCCGTGGCCTTGCCATTTCGCGGCGGCTTGCGCCTCGGGATGCACGCGTGCCATCTCCAGCAAGGCCGACGCTACCACGGCGGCAGCAGCCGTGTCCTTGATCTCGGCGTCGCGGCCGGTCGCATCGAAGTCCCACGGAGGCACCTGACGCCCGTCGAGGCGGCGCAGGTAGTAATCGGCGAGACGCTCGGCCAGATCCAGATACGCGCGCTTGCCGGTTTCCCGCGCGGAGTTGACGTAGCCGTAAATCGCCCAAGCCTGGCCGCGGCTCCACGCCGATTCGTCGAACGCGCCTTGAAACGTGTAGCCGCGTTTCCGGTCGCCGCTGTGCACGTCGTATTCGACGGCGTGGTAGGTCGAGTCGTCGGCGCGGACGAAGGCGGGCGCGGTCATCTCGGCGTGCGCGTCCGCGGCTTGCCGGTAGCTGCCGTCGTCGGCGTAACCGGCGGCCCAATAGAGCAGCGACAGATTGGCCATCGTGTCGATCGCGGAGGCGCTGCGGCCGCGCGGATCGGAGATCGGTCCCCAGGACGCGAGATACGCGCCATTGCGCGTCGTCACGAGTCGCGCGCGCAGCTTGTCGGCGGCTTCGAGCGCAATGTCGGCGAACCACGCGTCGCCGGTGATGTGATGTCCCGGCACCGCGCTGCTATCGAAGATGAAGCCGATGTCATGCGTGTTCGGATCCTGCGCGCGCTGGCGGACGAGCAACATTCGGGCGCGCGCCCATTCCAGAAAGCGCGCCTCGCCGGTGTGCACGTACGAGCTCAGCAGCAAGCCGACCCAGAAGCCGCAGAACCAGTTGCCGTGGCTCCATGCGTCGCCGTCGTAGCCCGCCGAAAGCGAGGCGGGCAGACGCACCCATTGACCATCGGGGCCGGTGACTTGCGGGAATTCGACGCCGAAGGTCAGCTCGTCGGAAGCGACCTTTTGCGCGGTTTTATCGAGGGTTTCGCGAAACAGCTTTGCCCGGGTCTCGCTGACTGACAGCGAGTTCATTGCGTTCGACACGGCGTCTCCTTGAGTTCGACATTCGCAGGACGATTCTAAGAAGCGCCTGCGCGACCGCGTTAGGATGAAACGCATGAACTGTTGGACATTTCCGCATCGAAGCGCCGCATGAAGACGCTCAGATGTGCAGCTTGTCGAGGCTGCGCCGATAGTCGATCGGCGAGCGGCCCGTATGCTTGCGAAAGCAGCGGCTGAAGTAGGCGGGATCGTCGAACGAGAGCATCGCGGCGATCTCCGCGACATTCACTTCGGAGTGCAGCAGCAGACGCTTGGCCTCCAGCATCACGCGCTCGCGGATCAGCTTGGGCGCAGTGCTGCCGAGCGCCTGACGCGTCGCTTCGTTGAGCGCGCGTTCCGTGACGTTGAGCAGGCGCGCGTAATCGGCCGCTTCGTTGACGGAGCGAAAATGCTTCTCCAGCAGGCTCTTGAAGCGGCGCGACAGCAGCACGCTGCGCGTCGCGGCGGCATCGCGTATGGCGGCGGCATCGCACATGCGCGCGACCTTGATCAGAAACACGTGCAGATAGGCCCAGATCGCGTCGGTGTAGCCGACCTGCTCCTCCTGATACTCATGGCGGATGCCGTCCATCACGCGCGCCAATTCGCGCACCTGCGCATCGCTCAGGTTGACGCACGGGGCGAGCTGCTCGAAGTTATAGACGGGCACTTCGGTCTCTGTATGCCGGTTCTGCACGCGGAACGCGAAAAACTCGGACGAGAAACTGAGCGAATAGCCGAGCGTATCGGCGGACAGATCGAGATCGTGAATCTGTCCCGGCGCCATGATGTAGAGCGTATTGGGGCGCACGTCGTAGCGCACCGAGTCGATCACATGCGAGCCGCTGCCCGCGAGCACCCACATCATGTGATAGAAGTCGTGCCGATGCGGATAGACCAGCGTCGATTTGAGCGCCTCGATCGGCGCGAGATGAAAGTCCGGCGTCTTGACGTGCGCGCCGTATTCGTAGTCCTCGATCCGGATCACCGGAACGTGACAGCAACATGCGGTATCCAACTGTCTCCTCCGTCGGCGGCGGGGCGTCGTGGCGCCCGCCTGCATGCCCGCACTGCGCGGGCGACTGCACGAGTGTAGCCGTGCCCGCGCCCGCTGGTTAGTTGGCATTTACACCATGCGGCCCGCGCGCGACGGTGTCACGCCGCCGCGCTGCGCGCCATCAGCGCATGATCGAAGCGGAGTTCCTTCAGCGCGGAAAGCCCGCTCAGCACCACGCGCCCTTGCTGATTGCGCACGGTCGTATCCATCACGAGGATGTGCTTTGCGGGCTTCTTTTCGACGACGCAAACGTTGATCGTCACCGTATCGCCGATATACACCGGCCCCAGAAAGCGCAGCTCCTGCCCGACATACGCGAAGCCCGGACCGGTCAATTCGGTGTGCGCCGCCGAAACCAGCGCGGCGGTCAACAGGCCATGCACGACGCGCCGTCCGAAAGGGGAGCATTCGGCGAAGGCATCTTCCATATGCAGCGGATTCAGGTCGCCGGACAGGTGTCCGAACGCGTTCACTTCGGCCTCTGTGACCGTGTGAACGTTGATCTGCGTGCGGCCGATCTCGACGTCGTCGAAGCGCAAGAGCGCTGGCCAGTTGTTCGGTTGTGCGCTCATGCTTCTCTCCTCGACGTCAATGCGATGCCGCGTTCGACATAGCCGTCGATCTCCTGCGGCGTATAACCCAGTTCCGCGAGCACTTCGCGGGTATGTTGTCCCTGTTTCGGCGGATGCCGCCGCAGCGCAGGCGCCGCGCCGTCGTAGCGCACCGGATGCGCGAGCACGCGCACCGGTCCCGCTTCCTCGTGATCGAACGACATGATCATTTCGTTGTGCGCGACCTGCGGGTCCTGCTCGACCTGCTCATAATCGTTGACGGGCGCGAACCAGATATCGTGTTCCTCGAACGTGCGCATCCACTCTTCGGTCGGGTGCGTTTTGAGCGTGTCATAGACGAGGCGATTGATCTCGTCGCGCCTCAGCACGTTGTCCTTCGGATGCGTGAACGCGGCGAGCGCGGGACACGACAGCGCGTTTGCGAGCTTCTGCGTCGGCGTGAGCGACATCGCGATATAGCCGTCACGCGTCCGGTACACGCCATACGGCGCGGGATGAAAGCGGCTGCCGGTCGGCGGATGCGTGCGTGCCCACAACGGCCCCTTGTTCATGTAGTACGTGAACGGCTCGATTTGCAGGTCGAGCGCGGCGTTGAGCAGGTTGCTCTCGATGCGCGTGCCCACGCCCGTGCGCTCGCGCGCCTGCAACGCGGCGACCACGCCGAATGCGGCGAGCACGGCGGCATGCTGATCGACGATGGCGGAACCAACCGGCGTGGGCGGCGACTCCGCGTCGCCGGAAAGCATGGTCAGTCCGCTCATCGCCTGCAAAAGCAGATCCTGTCCTGGACGCTTCAGATAAGGCCCGGACGAACCGTAGCCCGTGCACGAGCAATACACGAGACGCGGATTGACTTCATGCACCTGCGCATAGCCGAAGCCCATCTTGTCGAGCACGCCAGGACGATAGTTCTCGACGAGCACGTCGGCTTCGCGGATCAGACGCCACACGATCTCGCGCGCGGCTTCGTCGCGCAGATCGAGCGAGATGCTGCGCTGATTGCGGTTGCCGAGCAGAAAGAACACGCTCACGCCTTCGAGGAACGCATCCGCGCCGGTCCAGCTACGTTCGAACGCGCCGCCGGGCGGTTCGATCTTGATCACATCCGCGCCGACATCGGCGAGCATCTGCACGGCGGCGGGGCCTTGCAGAAAATGCGTGAAACTCAGCACCTTGATGCCTTCCAGCATAAACATTCTCCTCTCGGTTTCCGCGCGCGATCAAGCGAGCAGCGTGCGCGCGATGATCATGCGTTGTATTTCCGAGGTGCCTTCGACGATCTCCAGCACCTTTGCATCGCCGAATGCGCGCGCGACCGGAAATTCGGCCATCACGCCGTAGCCGCCGTGAATCTGCAGTGCTTGATGCGCTGCTTTCATCGCGTGCTCGGTCGCGAACAGTTTGGCTTGCGACGCCTGCGCATCGAAGGCCGCGCCGGCGTCCTTTGACGCGGCGGCGTCGTAGAGCATCAGACGTGCGGCGTGCGCGTCGGCCGCCATGTCGGCGATCTTGAACTGCAGCGCCTGAAACTCGGCGATCGCGCGTCCGAACGCGCGGCGCTCCTTCATGTATGCGACCGAGCGATCCAGCGAGCCCTGCAGGATGCCGAGCGCGAGCGCGCCGATGAGGATGCGCCCCGTGCTGATCTGCGCGAGCGTCTGGCGCAGGCCCGCGCCGCGTTCGCCCAGCAGTTGATCGGCGGGAATCGCGCATTGCTCGAAGAACAGTTCGTGCGTGATCGATGCGCGCCAGCCGATCTTGCGCAGCTTTCTGCCCTTGCCATAGCCCGGCGTCCCTTGCGGCACGATGAAATTGGAGATCTCCTTGCGGCCATCGGGCCGAGTGCCGGTAACTGCCGCGATCACGGTCGGCCCGCCGATCTCCGTGCCCGAATTGCTGATGAAGGTCTTCGCACCGTCGATGATCCAGTGTTCGCCGTCGAAGACCGCGCGCGTGCCGATGTTGGCCGCATCGGAACCGGCGTCGGGCTCGGACAGTCCGATCGCGCCGATCTGCGTGCCGTCGAGAATGGGGCGCAGGAAGCGCGCTTTCTGTTGCGCCGTGCCGTAGTTGTTCAGCAGGCTCGCGACGGTTGAGTTCGCCATCAGCGCATTGGCGACGGCGCAGTCCACGCGTGCGAGTTCTTCAAGCACGATCACGAACGACAGCCAGTCGCCGCCACCGCCGCCAAATTCTTCGGGATACGGCAAGCCCGTGAAGCCGAGTTCGCCTGCCTGCAGCCAGATTTCGTAGGGAAACGCTTCGTGCTCCCAGAGCGTCTCCGATTGCGGCGCGATTTCCTTCTCGGCGAAGCGGCGCACTGCTTCGCGCATCATCGTGTGCTCTTCGCCGAGCCAGTGAGGTTGATTGAAGTTTGTCGTCATGGCGTGACCGGTGCGGTGTCGGCATGCGCGGCGCGGCGCGCACGTTTGCGTTCCACGAAGTGCCGCAGGCCCGCGCGCGCGCCTTCGCTCGAAAAATTCACGGCGTATTGCGCGGCCTCGAAGTCGAGTCCGGCGGACAAGGGCAATTCGCCCGCGCGATTCAGGGCGCGCTTGGCCATCTCGGCCGCGAACGGATCGTAGGAGGCGAGGGTGTCGGCGAACGCGCGCACGGTATCGAACAGCTTCTCGGGCGCGGCGATTTCGTGGATGAAGCCGAACGCCTCGCACTCGCGCGCGGAGAAGCGCCTGCCGCTCAGCACGAAGCGTTTCGCGCACGCGAGCCCCATCTTGGCGACGGCCAGTTGCGTGCCGCCCCAGCCGGGCATGGTGTTCAAGGTGATTTCGGGAAACGCGAAGCTCGCATCGCTCGATGCCACGATGAAGTCGCACGCGAGCGCCAGTTCGAAGCCGCCGCCGAGCGCGTAGCCGTTGACCATCGCGATGGTCGGCTTCGCGCTTTCATGCAGACGCAACAGCGCGCGCTGGCCGGCCACCATGTCGCGATAAGCCGAGACGCCGTCGAGCGACACGAGGCGCTCGATGTCGTTGCCCGCGGCGAATGCCTTCGCGCCGCTGCCGGTGAGCGCGATCACGCGCGTCGCGTCGTCGGCGAGCGCATCGGCGATTTCGGCTTCGAGCGCCGCGAGCATGTCGGGCGTGAACGCGTTGAGCTTGTCGGCGCGATTGAGCGTCAGGAGGCGCAGCGCGCCGTGCTGCGAGGCGAGAATGGGAAGCGTGTCGTTCGTCATGGCGTTACAGCACTTTCAGATAGGTCTTGCCCGATGCCACGACCACGCCGTCCTGGCGCGTCACGTCGGCGGCGAAGACGCACACGTTGCGCTCTTCGTCCTTTTCTTCGAGCGTGAGACGCGCGCTCACCGTGTCGCCGATGAACACCGGCGCGTTGAAGGTGATGTCATAGCGGTACGACACGGCGCCGGGGCTCGGCGCTTTCACGGCCATGTAGCCCATCACCGTGGAGAGAAATCCGACCGACAGGCAGCCCTGCGCGATGCGTTTCTCGAAGCGCGTGCCCTTCGCATATTCCTCGTTGAGATGCACGGCGTAGAAATCGCCGACGATGCCGGCAAAGCCATAGATATCGTATTCGGAGACGGTCTTGGCGAAATCGGCGGTGTCGCCGATCGCATAGCAATCCATATGAGGGCGTTTGGCCATGTCGATGATTCTTCGTGATGAGTTGGGGTTATCGCTAAACGATGCGTGCTGACATCGCATCGTCGGCATGGAAGTCACTTTAAAGAGGGGCCTCATTCAACCGGTAGGACGGTTCGCGCGATCTTTTGGACTTTTTTGCATCGGACCCGGCGATGCGAAAGGGCCGCGTAAAAAAGTCCAAGAAATTCGACGACTGGTCCTAACGCACCATCGCCGCGATCACAAATACTTGCGTCAACCCGCCGGCTCCGCATTCGCACCGGGCACTCGCACCGAACGATGCGGCGCACTCGCCGGGCGGTATCCCTATCGAGCAAGGAGACAACATGAGTTCGCTTTTCAGAGCGCAGAGCATGCTGCGCGTAGCGATGAGCGCGGCGCTCGCCGCGATGTGCGTGGCGGTATCGTCTGGCGCGAGCGCGCAGGACAAGGTCGTGATGAAGCTCGGACACACGCTGGCGCCCGACAATCATTATCAGTTGACCGCGCAGGTGTTCGCGAAGGAAGTCGCCGCGCGCACGCACGGCCACGTCGAGATTCAACTGTTCCCGCAATCGCAGCTCGGCGGCGAAGTGCAGATGACGCAGGCGTTGCGCACCGGCACGCAGGAGCTGATGATTTCCGCGCAGGCGCCGATCGACAACACGATCAAGCAATGGCAGATCTTCGATATGCCGTATCTCTTCTCCAGCATGGACGAGGCGAACGGCGTGCTGCAAGGCCCGGTCGGCCGCAAGTATCTCGACATGATGAAGCCGGTGAACATGATCGGCCTCACGTGGCTCGCGGTCGGCGAACGCAACCTGTTCACGACCAAACGTCCGGTCACGTCGCTCGCGGACATGAAGGATCTCAAGGTGCGCGTGATGCAGAGTCCGGGCTATATCGCGGGCTACAAGGCGCTCGGCGCGAATCCGACGCCGCTCGCCTACAACCAGTTGTTTCTTGCGCTGTCGCAAGGTCTCGTCGATGGCGCCGATACCTCGCCCGAGCAGTTCGTGCAGGACAAGTTCTCCGACGTCGCCAAGCACTTCTACGTGACGCGCGTGAACTATCTTCCGGTTGTGCTGGCGATGAGCAAGAGCTCGTGGGACAAGCTTTCGCCCGCCGATCAGAAAGCGTTCCAGGACTCGGCGAAGATCGCGGCGGACTTCGATCTCAAGGAATACAAGCGCGAATACGACGCCGCGATCGCTTCGATGAAAGCGAAGGGCATCCAGGTCACGATGGTCGATACCGCGCCGTGGGCGCAAGCCACCAAGACCGCGCGCGACGAACTCATCGGCAAGATTCCGGACGGCCCGGCGCTGTATCAGGAGATCAACTCGGCCAAGCAGGCGCCGGCGGTCGCATCGAAATGACGGATGCGAACGACGGCCACCGCACAGCCCAGGCACCACGGGAGGCGACACGCATGGAAAAGCTCGCGCGCGGCTTGATGTTCGTTGACGGCATCGTGCTGAAGATCAATCTGTTCGTCTGTAGCTGCCTCTTGCTCGGGGCGGTGATCGTCGCGGGGCTCGGGGTGATCTTCCGCTTCGTGCTGCACGATTCGCTATCGTGGTCCGACGAGGTGTCGGCGTATCTGTTCGTGTGGCTCACGTGCCTCGGCGCCGCGGCTGGCGTGAAGCTGCGCGCGCATCCGGAAGTGCGCGTGCTGGCCGATCGCGTGCCGGCTGCGTTCGCGCCGCTGCTCAAGGACTTCACGGACTGCGCGATCCTTGCGCTCGGCGCGGTGTTCGTCCTGTACGGCACCGACATGCTCGCGCTGATGGGCACCGAAACCGCCGCGTCGATTCCGATCTCGATGGTCTATCCGTATCTCTCGATTCCGGTGTGTGGCGCGCTGCTCGCGTTTCATTCGCTGGTGCGGATCGCCGTCTCGCATCTCGCGCCGCAGACGCAGACCGACGCCACGCTCGTCGAGGGCGTGTCCGAACATCTCTAGGAAGAAAATCATGTGGGCAATCGCTTTTGGAGCGGGGCTGCTCGGGCTCGGCGTGCCGGTGGCCATCTGCATCGGCATTGCGGCGACGCTCGCGCTGTCGATCAACGGCACGTCGCTGCTCGTGATTCCGCAGCAACTGTTTTCGAACCTCAACAACGTCGGCCTCCTCGCCATTCCGTTCTTCATGCTGACGGGCGCGATCATGGATTCGGGCGGCGTGTCGAAGCGCATCATCGAATTTTCGCAGGCGCTGGTGGGATTCATGCGCGGCGGCATCGGCCAGGTGACGATCGTCGCGAGCATGTTCTTCGCGGACCTTTCCGGCTCGGCGACGGCCGACACTGCCGCGATCGGCTCGGTGATGATTCCCGGCATGGTGAAGAAGGGTTATAACCGCGCGTTCGCCGTGGCGCTGCAATCGGCGGCGGGTTCGCTCGGGCTGCTCTCGCCCGTGTCGATGAGCATGCTCGTCTATGCGTATACGGCGAACGTGTCGGTCGGCACGATGTTCATCGCCGGCATCGTTCCGATGCTGCTGGTGGTCTTGTCGTTCATGATCGTCAATTACGTGACGGCGGTGAAGAAGGGTTACAGCGCAGTCGAGCCGTTCGATGGGCGCAAGCTGTGGACGACTTTCCGCGAGGCGTTCTGGGCGCTGCTCACGCCGGTCATCATTCTAGGCGGCATCCTCGGCGGCATCTTCACGCCGGTCGAGGCGGGCGTGGTCGCGGCGGCCTATGTGACGCTGGTGAGCGCGTTTATCTTCCGCACGCTCAAGCTCTCGCATTTCAAGGACATTCTGGTGAGAACTTCGGTGAACACCACGCGTGTCTCGTTCCTGCTCGGGCTTGCGTTCGTGCTCGGGCGCTATCTGATCGAAGCGCAGATTCCGCTGCATGTAGCGAACAGTTTTCTCGCGATCACCACGAGCGCGATCGTGCTGCTGATCCTGATCAACCTGTTCCTCATCGCGGCGCATACCGTGCTCGAAACGATCTCGAGCATCGCGGTGGTGATTCCGGTGTTCCTGCCGCTCGTCGTGCAGATGCACATCGATCCGGTCGTGTTCGGCGTGATCGTGCTGATCAACTCGGCCATCGGCATCAATCTGCCGCCGATCGGTTTTTGTCTCTTCACGGCGGCGTCGATCGGCGGAGTGTCGGTGGAGAAGGCGACACGCGCGATTCTTCCGTTCATCTTCGCGCTGGTGATCGATCTGCTGCTGATCATCTTTTTCCCACATATCCCGCAGTTTCTGCCGCATTTGCTGGGCGCGAAGTAAGCGGTGGTGGTTCGTTTTCGACAAAGAAGGGCGCGAAAGCGCCCTTCGTCACATCACGCACGCGCGTTGCAGCCATTGCTCCAGCCCTATGCCGCCGCGACGCGCTTCGCCCGACGGCACGAGCGAGTCGTCCCTGATCGGCGCGCCGAGCGCGACATCCGCGACGATGGCCGCGACATCGAGTGAATGAAACTTGCATCGGTGCGGTCGATGCCGATAAGCGTAGCGTTCGCCATGATCGGCTCCCGGAAAAGGAAATGGCCCGATTAGCGTAAGCCGATCGGGCCACGGTCAGGCCGATCATCTAATTAAAGCCGGCTCGGATGAGCCGGCTGAAAGTTCTCGCTATACGAGGGCCATGCCAGAACCGAGAGAACGTCAGACCGCAGACGTGCGGCTGCCGGCATGTGCGCATCGTTTCAACTGCGCATCGCACCGGCCGAATCGCTTGTCGCTTAGGCGTTCGTCGAGGCTCGACGCGAACCGGGCTCATCGAGCAGGCGCGTGCATCGCGAGAGCATCTGCTCGCGCATGCCGCGGATGCGGGCGCGACAGTATTCGCCGCGCATTTCGCGGGGACGTCGGCGGGAACCGTCACGCGGATCTCGGAAGGCTTCGAGTGGCGCTATGCGTGAATGAACGTCATGTCCAGTTGAAACAGCAAGGCCTTCGTGCGGTTCTCATCGTCGCGAGCCCGTCCATGACCGGAGACCCATACCCGTGGAACTCCCGATATAGAAGCGCGCAGCCGCTGGCTAAGATGCCTGGTTAATCATCGCTTACACCGCACCGCATACATGAAGGACGAACGCCTCGTCGAAATGAGGATTTTCAAGGCCGTCGCGGAAACCGGCGGTTTCACGGCTGCGGCGCTCATGCTCAACCTTCAGCAGCCGTATGTCAGTCGCGCGGTATCGGCTCTCGAAAAGCGCCTCGGCGTCGCGTTGCTCAGGCGCTCGACGCGCAGTCTGCAGGTCACGCAGGAAGGCAATCAATATCTCGCGCTGTGCAAGCGCATTCTCGACGACATCGACACAGGCGAAGCGCAGCTCGCGCGCGCGGGTCAGCACATGACCGGCAGTATCCGCGTGACGGTGGCGACTTCGTTCGGCATGGATCAGATCGTGCCGCTCATTCCGGGCTTTCTGGAGCGCTATCCCGGCCTGCGTGTGCGCCTGTCGCTGTCGGACACGCTCGCGGACGTGATCGGCGAAGGGTTCGATGTCGCGATCCGCATGGGAAGCCTGCAGGACTCGAATCTGGTCAGCCGCAAGCTGTGTCATCTGCAACGCGTCGTGACCGCGTCGCCTTCATATATCGCGCGGCACGGCGTGCCCTCGGTTCCGGCGGATCTCGTCAACCACAATTGCCTGATGTGGGAGCCGCCGATGGATCATCTGAACCATTGGCCCTTCGTGGTCGATGGCGAGCGAACGTCCATGCTCATCAACGGCAACTTTCAGACGAGCAGCGGCGTGAGTTCGGTGTACATGTGCTTGGCCGGCGTCGGCATTACGCGCATGGCCGAGCATATGGTGCTCCCGTCGATTCGCAGCAACATGCTCGTGCCGCTCCTGACCGACTTCCAGCCGAAGGACGAAACCGCAATCTACGCGCTGTATCCGCGCGACTCGTCGCTGCATCCGCGCGTGCGGGCGTTCATCGATCACGTGACAGAACGGCTCAGGCGGCCGCCGTGGGCCGCCTGAGCAGTCTCCCTGAGCAGTCTCTTCACCTATCGTCCAGCGTCTTCGGCAGAAGCATGGTCATCGCCGCACCGAGCACGAGAAACGCGGAGATCACGTACATGCCCACTTGGGCGTGACCGACCATCACATTGAGCATGCCGACGAGATAGGGCGAAATGAAGCCGGCGATGTTCCCGACGGAATTGATGAACGCGAGCGCCGCCGCGACCGATGCGCCGACGAAGAGGCTCGTCGGCAACGCCCAGAAGAGCGCGACGCACGAATAGACGCCCGCCGCCGCGATCGAGAGACATAGCGTCGTCGTGATCGGGCCTGCCGATAGCCACATGCTCGTGGCAAGTCCCGCCGCGCCGATCAGCATGAAGAGAGCGAAGTGCGCGCGGCGTCCTCCGGTGCGGTCGGCGCTGCGATTCGACACATACAGCGCGATCGCCGCCACGGCGTTCGGCACCGCCGAATACAGGCCGATGGACAACGGATCGGTCACGCCGCTGCGCTTGATGAGCGAGGGCATCCAGAAGCCGAGCGCGTAGAGCCCCATGATCAGGCAGAAGAAGATTGCGCAGAACCACCACAGCTTCCGGTTGGCGAGGAACGCGCGCACGCTCGGATGATCGATCTTGCCGGCGTTCTCCGCGCGGATCTCGGCCAGCACTTTCGAGCGCTCGTCTTCGCTGATCCATCGCGAACGCGCCGGATCGTCATCAAGAAAGGCAAGCACGACGAACGCGAGCACGACGGCCGGAATCGCTTCGATCAGAAAAAGCCATTGCCACGCCGCCATATGCGCGTTGCCGGTGAACGCATGCAGGATGTAGCCGGAGATCGGACCGCCGACGACGAACGCGAGCGGCGCGCCCATCACGTAGATGGACATCGCCCTGCCGCGATAGCGGGCCGGAAACCAGAGCGTGAGCAGATACATGATCGCGGGCGCGAAGCCGGCTTCGGCCGCGCCGAGGAGGAAGCGCGCGACGTAGAACTGCGTCGGCGTCTGCACGAAGATCATCGCCGCCGAGATGACGCCCCACGTCAGCATGATGCGGGCAATCCACTTACGCGCGCCGACCCGGCGCATGATGAGATTGCTGGGCACCTCGAAGAAGAAGTAGCCCGCGAAGAATATGCCGGAGCCGAGCCCGTAGATCGCGTCGTCGAGACGCAGTGCGTCGAGCATCTGCAGTTTCGCGAAGCCTACGTTGACGCGGTCGAGATAGGCGACGAGATAACAGATCAGCAAAAGCGGCAGCAGCCGCCAGTAGGCCCGGTAATACGTGCGGCTCATGTCCGTCTGTCTGACGGCTTCTTCGCCATATAGCGCGTCCATGCGTGTCTCCAATATAGATTTTCTTGAGCGCTCTCGCGGGGCATGCGCGGGCAAGTTGCGACATCGCGCATGCCGCCGCCGTACCTCGAAACACCGATGTGTCAGTCCAAGTAATCGGGTTCCTGCTCGTTGATTTCGTAGAGCATGGTCTGGAAGTGCAGCCAGCTGATGAACGAATTGCCCAGGTGCCGATGCGAGTACTCCGCGAACTGCGGATCGATCTCGATCGGGCGCGATTCGGTCGCGTCCATCAGCAACTGCATCTTGCAGCAATGATCGAGCGCGATAAACGTCCACACGGCATCGTCGATACTGTGACGGCTCGCGGTCAGCAGCCCGTGATTCTGGTGAATGATGGCCTTGTGATCGTTGAAGGCGCGCGCGATCGGATTGCCCGATTCATCCGCGACCGGCACCTTGCCCGCGCCGTCGCGCACGACCGTATGGCTGCCGTAGAACATGCACGCGTCCTGCGTCACGTAATCGAGCGGCTTGCCCATCGCGGCCCAGGCGTCGCCGCTAACGGTATGAGCATGGCACGAGCCGATGATGTCGGGATTGTCCGCGTGAATCGCCGAATGCAACACATAACCCGCGCGATTCACTGCGTATTTGCCTTCGATCACCGTGCCGGAATGATCGACGAGCACCAGTTGCGATGTCTTCGTGCGCGACCAGGGCACGCACATCGGATTGGTCCAGAAGAGCTCCGGATTCTCGGGATCGCGCACGGTCAGATGGCCTCCGAAGCCAAAGCTGAAGCCGTGTCGGGCGAAGATCCGGCATGCGGCCGCGAGATGCTCCTTGCGATAGCGGCGTTCCTCGGCCGAACTCGAGAAGGTCGGTTCTTGCGGAAAGATCAGATCGTCCTGTGTCGGGCTGTAGATCGAGTCCTTGGCGTCCATCAACATCGATGTATCTCCTCGTGAAGGTATGGAGTGCCAGTATAGAAGCGGACTTTCGGCGGATTCAGGGACCGTTCGGAATAGGATTTATGCAGACGTCGGCATTGCGCGATGCATGTCCGAACCGCTCCGGTCGAGCCGCAGATAGCGCATGTTGCGCAGGGAGCCAAGGCGAAAGGGCTGACGTTCGGTGACCCATTGCTTATGCTCGGCGTGGTCGGAGATCAAGTCGCGGTTCTACCGTTCTTCGCGACGCACAACGCTCATCCTTTTCGAAGCTGTAACAGCCTGCGTGCAACGTCCTCTCGTCGGGCCCGATCCGGAATCCCGCGCTGCGTTCATGGCGGCCGTCGGCCCCTCTCAAAGCGGCTCGTCATGTGTGCCTCCACGCTCGGTGACGGCTGGAAGCTCTGATTCGGTACCCGCATTGATAGCGGCCGCACATCAATCATTGAAAAAATTGCATTTTTAGTTTCAGTCCATTTGCGTCAGTATCTGTCTCAAGATTCCAGCAAAAATTGGAACGTAAGTAAAACGCATCGGAGACACGCCATGCACGTCACACAACACGTCCATCGCGGCTGACGATTGCCGCTCGAGGCCGCCTGGTTTCGCGGCCTAGCCTCAGCGCAAACCAGACATCCGAATCCGAGCGTCAATGGCGCTGCGGCCGCATCGTCATGTCTGGCTCTTGTCCAAACACCCGTTTCTTTCTATCGCAATGCCCTTCAGGAGACAAACTTCATGCAAATCACCGGTATGTTGCACGGCGCGCGCCTGCTGCAATTCGTCGGATTTCCGGCGAGTGAGATCCTTGGCCCGAGCGCAAGCGAGGAAGAGATCAAGACCTTGATCGATCGTCATCGCCAGATTTTCATCAAGCCCGTGTTCAAGGGAGGTGTCGGAAAGAAAGGCAAAGCGGGCTTGCTCGGCCGTGCAACGGATCTCAAGACCGCGTTGAGCGAAAAAGAACGGTTGTACTTCGCTGAACACTCTGTCGGCCACCTGAAGGCGAAGGCGAACGGCGTGACGTTCGAAGCTGGCGTTCCGGCCGAGCATGAAGTCTATTTCTCGATCACCGATTCCACCCGCTTCCGAGCGCCGACGATGACGCTTTCGCATAAGGGCGGCATGGACATTGAAGAGGTCGACCCGAAGCATGTGGCGATGGTGCCCTTTGATGCGTTGACGGGCCTCAAGGCGTTCGTCGTGGCGAATGCGCTAAGCGAGATCGGCGCGCCGAAGGAGATCATCTCGCCGCTCGTGCAGCAGTTGCCAAAACTCTGGGAGCTCTTTCATGACTTCGGCATGACGACGCTGGAGCTCAATCCCATCCGGATGCGCGAGGACAAGAACGGACGGCTGACCCCTGTCGCCTGCGACTTCAAGTGCGGCTTCGATCGCGACGATCCGCGCTGGACGCGTCTTGGGCTGCCGCAACACCTGTTCGCCGCCGACTACTCCGACTTCGAGCAGGAGATCAATCAGTTGCGCACGCATCAGGGCCAAAGCGATGTGTACGTGATCAACGACAAGGGAACGATCCTCGCGCCGACATTCGGCGGCGGTGCCAACTCGCTCGTGACCGAAATGCTCGGCGACGCCGCGATCATCTCGTCGGATTTCGGGGGCAATCCGCCTTACGCGAAGATGAAGGAAGTGGCCCGTATCTGTTTCAAACACTGGCTCAAGCAGTCGAACGTGCTTTTCATCATCGGCGGCAAGTCGAACAACACCGACATCTTCGAGACGCTGCGTGCGATGGCCGATGCCCTTCGCGAACACTTCAGCGAGCATGGACCGACGCCGCTCTACGTGGTGCTGGGTCGCGGCGGGCCGAACCTCGTGCGCGGCATGGCGGCGTTGAGAGACACCTGCGACTCGCTCGGCCTGCCTTACAGACTTTTCGGATTCGACTCCGACATCAGCGAAGTCATCCAGTACGCACGAAAGGCCGATGCGTGGATGCGAGAGGGCGGCCGGGCCGAGATCGCAGCACGGATCGGCGCGTCCGCGATGAGAGCCGAAACGGCCCAGGCTTGAGGAGCACGACATGTATAAACAACACAGCAACCCGTTCAAGTACTTCGTCGGCGTGAATTCGCTTGCGCAGATCGCCACGCGCGACGATCGCGTGTGCGTCCTTAACATCCTGGGCGGCGAGTCGTCGGATGTGACGCCCGTTAGCCATGCCTTCTCGGGCGGCAACATCGTCTTCGGTACGGCGCCGGGGAAGGGCGGCCAAACGCTCTCCACATCGGCCGGCGATATCCCGGTGTACAACAACGTCCGCGAAGGGCTGGAAGCAGGGCATCGCTTTAATTGCGGTGTGGTGTATCTGCCGCCATCGGCTGCCCGTGACGGTGTCGCCGAACTGATTCGCGTCAATCCCGACCTCAAGAAGATCTTCATCATCACCGAGAAGATCGCCGTGCACGACGCCCGCGAAATTCGCGCGATGGGTCAGCAAGCGGGCATAGATATCTTCGGGGCGAACGGGCTGGGCGTCGCGGACTCGTGGAATCGCGTGAGAATCGGCGGCGCGCTCGGCGGCGACAATCCGGACGATTCGCTGCGCAAAGGCTCGATCGCTATTTTCTCCAACTCCGGCGGCTTCAGCACGACGATCGCGCAATATCTGCGCATGAGCGGCTGGGGCACATCGACCGTCATTTCCAGCGGCAAGGACGTCTACATCCACTACGCCGCGCCGGAATTTGCATTCGCACTCGCCAACGATGCGCGCAGTAAGGCCGCCGTGCTCTATTGCGAACCGGGCGGCTACTACGAAGCCGATGCGACCTTTACGAAACCGGTGGTTGCCTGCGTGGTGGGCCGGTGGAAAAGCCGGCTGACGCGTGCGGTCGGTCATGCGGGTGCGATGGCCGGCGGTTCCGATGACGCGCAAGCGAAGGAACGCTGGTTCATGGAGAAGTTCGGCGTCGACCGACTCTTCAGCCCCGACGATCCATGCTGCTCGGCCAAGGGCGCGGTCGTCACGAACATCGCGCATATCCCGGCGGCGCTGACCGCCGTCATGCGAGCCAACGCGACGATGCCCGACTTCGAGCCCGAAGGCAGCCTCGCGCTCAAGCCGTGGTTCGGCTCCGATCAAGGTATCGAGCTTCCGTCAGGGCTTGCCGTTTCCGTGGTAAGTGCGGTTTCTCCGTACGACGAGCAGGTCTTGCAGGTCAACAGCCAGATTGGGGCAATTGCGCCGCGTCAGTCGCTCAAGGACGCATCGGGCGCCTCGCAGATGGATGCGAAAACGCAAGTCAGCAGCCTTCACGGAACGTCTATGCTCGACGCCGCGACGCGCTCGCTCGAAGCGAACGTGAATCTGGCGCTGCTGCACGAACCCGGCGGCGAGAACGACGAGAAGCTCATCAACGTGGCGGTCGCGGTATCGGTCAATCTGCATGGAACGCCGGAGCTAGTCGCGGCTCAGGCAGCGCGAGAGGCGGGCAATGCGCCCAACGCAATTCTCGCGGCTGCGGCGTCGATCGTCGGGCCGAAGCGTCAGCGTGCCGCGCGCGATGCCGCGCAATGGTTGATTGACCACTTCGCGGCTGCGGGCGTCACCGATGCGCTCGACGAAAGCTTTGATATCGGCCAGATCGACGGCACCGGAAGCGAGCCGCTCTTCGCGGACGCTCGTGATCCGCGCGCCGAGGCGATGCTCGCGGGACTTGCGAAGCGCGGCGCCAAGTCGGTATTGATCCGCTGGCTCGCGTCGCAGCCGGCGCACCCGACGGCGGACGCCGTGCTCGCCGCGATCACGACCACGTTGGCGTGGGGCCCGCTCATGCGCAAGCGCGTGTCGCGCGTGACCGCTGAGAGCTTGCCCTGGTGGACCATCTTGTTCGGACGATTGATCGGCGCTTCGGCGGACGCGTCGCGTCACGCCCCGGACGGCTTCTGCGGCTTCACCACCGAATCGCTCCTGAACGAACGCAGCCTCACCGAGATTTGCTTCGCCGCATTGCTCGATCTCGAACCCGGACCCGACGATCTGTTCGCATTCAAGACGCTCGCGGGGCTGCTGCTCACCAACGGTCCGGGAGCCATTTCGGCGCAAGGGGCGAAAGGCGCCGTATCCGCCGACGGTCCCGAAAGCCCCGAGCGCGTGCAACTCAACAAGGCGCTCGTCGGCTTCCTTTCGCATACCGGCTACACGCATGGCGGCAACGGGTACGAGGGAATCGCGTTCCTGATCGAAGCGTTCCGCGAAACGGCGCTCGGCGATCCGTCGGACGCAAGCCACGGCGTGGATCTGCGCAAGCTGGCCGAACACGCGGTGGAGCATTATGCACAGTACAAGGCGCGCAAGAAAAACGTGGGCAGCCTGGACATAGCGAAGCTGCCAGGGGTCAATCATCCGGTATTCAAGGACAGGCCCGTCAACCATGATCCGCGGGAGGTGTTCATCGCGGATATGTGCGAGCAACGCGGGGAATACAACGCGTTCCATGCGTTCTATCGCGAGCTCGTGCAGGCGCTGTTCGATGCCGGTGTATCGCGTAACGTGTATTGCGTGAATGTCGATGCGGTGATCGCAGCGCTCTTGCTCAAGATGCTCTGGCAACCGTTGCGCCGCGGCGATCTGGCGGAGTCCGATCTGGAAACTGCCGCGTTCACGATCTTCCTCTATCCACGTATGCTCGGTTGCGCGGCGGAAATCGACGATCACCTGAACCGCGGACGCAACATGGACACGCGCACGCCCGCTTCCCAGTGCCGCTTCGTTGCCTAATCGGAAAAACCGGCCGCGATGCGTGCACTGATAAACACCACGCATCAATCGTTCCGAAAATAGCACTTAACGTTTCGCACTGTTCGGGCGAGTATTCGACAAACAATAAATCGCCTGAACACCGCAAGTTCAAAATTTCTGGAGACACCTCGATGCATCCCTCCTCAACCCCCCAGGACCCCGGGCAATCGAAGGCATCCGCCGTACTACGCGTGACGGCGGGTAACTTCCTGGAGCAGTTCGACTTCTTTCTGTTTGGCTTCTATGCTACGCAGATTGCCGCGGTGTTCTTCCCGGCGGCGAGCGAGTTTGCTTCCCTGATGATGACGTTCGCGGTGTTCGGCGCCGGCTTCCTGATGCGGCCGCTGGGCGCGATCATCCTCGGCGCGTATATCGATGATGTTGGCCGGCGCAAGGGCCTGATCGTCACCCTGTCGATCATGGCGAGCGGCACCATCCTGATCGCGTTCGTTCCCGGCTACGCGACGATCGGACTCTTCGCGCCGTTGCTGGTTCTGATCGGCCGCTTGCTGCAGGGCTTCTCGGCGGGTGCGGAACTGGGCGGCGTATCGGTCTATCTCGCCGAGATGGCGACGCCCGGACGCAAGGGCTTTTTCACGAGCTGGCAATCCGCCAGCCAGCAAGTGGCGATCGTGGTGGCCGCGGCACTCGGCTTCGCGCTGAATCAATGGCTCGACACGGCGGCGATCGCCGCATGGGGATGGCGCGTGCCGTTCTTCGTCGGCTGCATGATCGTGCCTTTCATCTTCATTCTTCGGCGCAATCTCGAGGAAACGCGGGAATTCAAGCAGCGCCAGCATCGTCCGAGCATGAAGGAAGTGTTTGCGACGCTCGTGCAGAACTGGACTGTCGTGACTGCCGGCGTGCTTCTGGTCGCGATGACCACCACGAGCTTCTACCTGATCACCGTCTACGCGCCGACATTCGGCAAGACGGTTCTGCATCTGAGCACCGCCGACAGTCTGCTCGTGACGCTGTGCGTGGGTATCTCAAACTTCATCTGGCTGCCGATCGGCGGTGCGCTCTCGGACCGGATCGGACGCCGTCCGCTTCTCCTCGCGATGACGATCCTCGCAATCGCAACCGCCTACCCCGCGCTGTCCCTGCTCGCCCACGCGCCGAGCTTCGTCAACATGCTGCTCGTGCTCCTGTGGCTCTCGTTCATGTACGGCATGTACAACGGCGCGATGGTCGTCGCGCTGACCGAGGTGATGCCGGTCGAGGTGCGCGTCGCCGGATTCTCGCTCGCCTACAGCCTCGCGACGGCGGTGTTCGGCGGCTTTACGCCCGTTATCTCGACCGCGCTCATTCACATGACCGGCGACAAGGCCGCCCCCGGCTACTGGATGAGCTTCGCGGCCGTGTGCGGACTCGGTGCGACACTGGCACTGTATCGGCGCCGTCCCGTTCCGCTGCATGCGGCGTCCTGAAACATCGCATCCTTTCGAACATGAAATCCATCCTTCTGAAATTCTGTACCGCCGCGCTTTTCGGCAGCGCGGTCGCCGCGGTGAATGTACAGGCCGCCGATCTGCATGTGATGAGTTCGGGCGGCTTTACCGCGGCGTACAAGCTGCTCGGCCCGAGGTTCGCGGCATCGACCGGCAATACGCTCGATACCGCGCTCGGCCCGTCGATGGGCAAGTCGCCGGAAGCCATTCCGAACCGTCTTCAGCGCGGCGAGCCTGCCGACGTGGTGATCATGGTCGGCTACGCGCTCGACGACCTGATCAAGCAGGGCAAGGTGATTCCCGATTCCCGCGTCGAGCTCGCGGATTCTCGCATCGGCATGGTGGTGCGCGATGGCGCGCCGAAGCCCGACATCGAGTCCGAAGCCGCGCTCAAGGAAACCTTGCTGCATGCCCGGTCGATCGCGTACTCGGACAGCGCGAGCGGCGTCTATATCGAGCGCGAGTTGTTCAAGCGGCTCGGCATCGAGGAACAGGTGAAGACCAAGGCGAAGATGATCCCGAAGATTCCGGTGGCGTCCGTGGTGGCGACCGGCGATTACGAAGTGGGATTTCAGCAGGCCAGCGAGTTGCTTCCGGTGAAGGGCGCGGCGTACGTCGGCAAGATTACGGAGTCGATGCAGTCGGTCACGCGCTTTGCGGCCGGCATTCCGGTCGGCGCGCAGCATCCGAAGGAAGCAAAGGCGCTGCTGAACTATCTCGCGTCGCCCGCCGTGCAGCCGGAGGTGACATCGACAGGGCTTGATTCCGTCGCTGCACATTGAGACGAGCGCACGATCCAGCCCGGCAGGTCGACGGGCTGATCAAAGGTTTCTTCCGGTTCGTGCGCCAGGCTCAATGCATTTTTCAGGCGCGCACGGTTGCAGGCGCGCTCCCACATCGAAACCCAAATCACCGCGCAGGCGTTGCTGATCACGCTGGTCAGCGCGCGCGCCTCGGACATGAAGCGATCGATGCTGACCAACAGATCAGAGGAGCAGGGAAGATCGGAAAATCGCATCTACTATCTTACTCTGCGGATCGGAAATCGTTCTTTTGAACACATTTTCGGTGGATCTTCACCGCAGTATCTAACGAGAAGCGGCAACCGGCGGCTCTGAAATGCTAAGGATCGACGACGTCGCGAATAGCGAAGATTTCCCGAGAGATGTGATGTCGCGGTGATAGGCGGCGGCATCATTGGCGTGAGCACCGCGTATGTACTGGCGCGGCGCGGCGTCCGGGTGGCCTTACTCTCGAAAAGGGCATCATTTGGCTGCGAGCAGTTAGGCCGCAATTGGGGCTGGGTACGTCAGCAGAACCGGGACTTCCATGAGTTGCCGCTCGCGATGCAGAGCATCAGGCGCTGGGGCGAACTCAGTAGAGAGATGGGCGAGGATATCGGGTTTCGGCAGGCGGGCATCCTGTACGGCACGGAGCACGATTCTGACGTCGCGCAATGAGAATTGTGGCTTGCCCGGGCGCGGGAACTCGCCTTTAACAGTGAGATCCTTAGTGCGCGCGAACTGGCTGCGCGCATTCCGTCCGGACGCGCGAAGTGGGCTAGAGGTGTCTGGTCGGCCACCGACGGGCGCGCAGAGCCGTCCAAAGCCGCGCCCGCGTGTGCTCCGTGGGAAAGAAACTCTTTGCGCCGTATCTAACGCACACCGGCTCATTTAACGGCAAAAAGCTCGTCTAGACGATAGGGGGGTGCGGCAGAAGAGCGAGACCCTTCGGGCGCTGCCCCGCAGCCAGAGAAAAGAAATGCTCCGCGACAATGGCTGTACCCGAGCGCGCGGCAGAAGAGGGCTTACGGCAGCAGAGGCAACCGCCTCGATGAGACATGCCATAGCTGCCGGCATCACCGGCGCCGTCGCCGGACGAACTTGCGCCGCCCACGCTCGGTGCCGCCACCGTCACGCGCGCGGCCGGCGCGCCGCATTGCTACACGCCACGGGATCGTCGCGCTCGGCGGTGCGGCGAACGACTTCGAATGCGCCGCAATCCGCACAATCGTAATCGTAGCCACGCATGGCGTTTCCACTCGAAGAAGATCGCTGATCCGGTCAGTACAGCAGGCAGGGTGCATTTTCTGGCCTTGGCAACGAACTCGACGCCGGTGCGCACGACCTGATCGGCCCAACCTGAGAGCGGACCGCGATCGCTTTACGCTCTGTCCTGCGCGGATCCGGCGGTAATAACGCCCCGATCTCGTATTCATAGACCTGATGCGGCCCCATCGCTTCCATTCGGTCCATGATGACTTCCAGCGCCTTGACCTCTTCGGAGGAACGTCCGCTCTTTGATCGTCGTTTTGGGCTGCAAGGGTACACCATAGGACCCGCCCAATGAGATTAGGCGGTCGCCTCGTCTTGGCACACTGGCGCGAGCTCCCCGGCTGCCACGGGCCGCTGATACAGGTACCCTTGTGCGAATGGCACTGCCGCTGCCAGCAACCTGGCGTGCTGGGATTCCGTCTCAACACCTTCCGCGATGACCTTTAACCCGTAGTGCTTCGCGACTGAGACGATGTCCCTCAGGAGTTCGGCGTCACCCCGGTCGACCTGAATCACGAACTGACGGTCAATCTTTACATAGTCGAACTGGAAGCGACCAAGCAGATCCAGATTGCTGTGCTCGGTACCAAAGTCGTCGATCGCAAATCCGACTCCTTTCGCCTTGAGTGCGTTAAAGACGGCTACGGTGTGTGCGCTCTCGGCAAGCAGAAACCGCTCGGTCAGTTCGAGAACAAGACTGGCGCCCGCTGGCAGCTGGGCGGTCAGGGCTTCGACCTGGGCGACGAAGCCCTTGCGTTGCAGGTCGCGAGCTGCAACATTGACTGCTATGCGCAGGGGAATCGCGGGCGATCGCTGGCCCATCTCGGCAACTGCTGTTTTCATCACGAAATGCGTAATTGCCCCCAGCAACTCGCTCGATTCCACTTCTCCCATGAATGAACCCGGATTTATCGCGCCCCATTTTGGGTGTTGCCACCTCAGCAACGCCTCGACGCCAACCACTGCGCGGCTGGCAGTCTCGATAATCGGCTGGTACACGACATGGAACTCGTTGCGCCGAAGCGCCTGACGCACTGCGTTCAGCAGCAGTCGCCGCGGTGCAAAAGTGAGCAGGTAGGTCGCTGCAATCAGGCCGTCAAGCAGCAGACCCCCTGCCAGGCCCGCGATTCGGTACTTCCAGCGCATGCCTGAAATGAAACCATCGGAGGACGACACCAGTATCGCGAACGGCCATTTACGCGATGCCGCGCGCTTCGTGTATGCAGCGAGCGGCGCCGAAGCTGGCATGAAGGCTCCGCGGGCATTGATACGCCCCGTATCCCTCACCGATATCAACGCAATCTGCGCGCCGTATCGGACACCGTGCGCAAGCGCATCTGCGAGATAATCACCTTCCACAATCGACAGCACACCCCTACCGGGGGCCGTCCGGTTAAAAATGACAAGCACCGGGACCCCTGGCTGGTACCGTGTCTGGGCGAGAAGACCGATGCTGTCGCCACTGCCCGCTGAGAGCGGATAATCCGACAGGGGTCGGTCGATGGGTCCGAGGGCGGAAGAGCAGTAAAGACGGTCCCCGGATACCAGTGCGACGGCCCGGACATAGCGCAGATAGGTTTCCAGATTGGCCAGCGCCGCCTCGACCTGGCTGCACGGTTTACCAGCGAGCGCTGCAAGCTCATTCCGGCGTCGCGAACTGACGCTGTCCAGAATCCGGTCGACCGATTCAACCAAATCGTCACCGATCAGTTGCTCATGGTCGGCTATCCGTCCCTTCGCCTGGTGGTCGCTGAAAAGGACGGCCACGAGCATGACCGCCGCCCCGCAGACGACGCACAGGAGCAACGACAGGCGCGCTGACGTTCGGTAAAGTCGCTTAGGCATATGCCTCACCCAGCACGATGTCGCCAAACTCCGCGAGCCGTCGCATTACTTGCTTGATCGCGCGCTGCTGCATTTCGCCATCCCAAAAGACGCACCGGTCTGCGCGCCCTGTTTTCGGCTGGCTTGCAGCATGTTGTGCCGTGTACACGAGGTTTTCGCTACAGAGTTCTAGGGCCAAACCGGTTTTACGCTGAATTTGGAGCATCCTGCCCAAGTTTAGTTCGCAAGTAAACGGTACTATCGACATTGGGAGCGTTTACTTAAATAAGGCAAACCCTATTTGACACGCTGATAGAATTACGTTGTTGTCGAATATGAAAAAGGGCAAACGATGGACAAGATTGACGGTCTGGACAAGCTGACCCGGCAGCTTGAGGAAGCTTCCCGCGCCTTCCAGTCGCTGGGCGGAGAACTCGCCCACGTCACCGTCGTGCCGGGCGATCAAGCCAGTGTGCAGGCGGCCATCGTGCAAATTGAAGCGACCATCGATCACAAGGCCTCGCCCTATCGGGGCAATGAGCTGGTGGAATCGATGGTCCGGCAGCTCAAAAAGCGGTATCGCGAAGAAATAATCCGGCGCGGTCGAGGCTGACCAATCAAGCGCGACATGGACCTGATCCGTAAGGTGATCCTGAAGGAGCGGCCTGAATTGCTTCGGGATAGTGCGCGTTGTCGCCGTCACGAGCGTGTAACTAGCCTTTTTCAAGTGGACTAGTTCGGCGCGTACCGGTGCACGGGTCACAGACGCATTCGATTGCGCGAACGAGATGACCGGAGTAGCAAGGGCAGCGGCAACGACAACGGCTGGAATAAGGGACTTCACGGTGCTCATCCGGACTTTGTTTTGTCCAAACCACTGACTACGGAGCAAAGCAACGGTCGCGGTAGGGACGATGGTTAAGCGAAGAGCCAGCTTCCCCTTCATGGCCATGTCCCACGTTGAGGTTTCCCCAGCGGAGTCCGCAGTAGCGGAACCGCGGAGTCGTTTTGACGCTACTGCCAACTTAGGCGTTTCCGTGCATGTCACCGTTCTGTTTCCCTTCACGTCGCCCGACGAAATTGCGTCCGATGTACTTCACGATGCGCAAAGCGCGTTGAGCGTTGTACAAGCATTCGATTTTTCGGTGGCCAAGATCGGACGGTGTGCGGCCACCGCTTATCTTTCTCCAGATCCTTTGGAACCGTTCGTTGCCTTGACGACCGCGCTTGTTAAGCGCTTCCCCATGTTTCGCCCGTACGGCGGCGCACACGGAGGCATCGTTGCGCATCTGACTGTCGCCCACGCTGATGCAGCGACGGCAGCTTCTGCCGCCGGCGAACTCGAACAAAGATTGCGTGCACACCAGCCGATTCGAACGTGCTGCAGTTCTGTCACCTTGCTCGAAAACTCGTCTGGACCTTGGAGAACGATGCGCGTGCTCGATCTTCCATCATCGATCAATACGAAGCGGATCTAAGCCAGTTCGGTCTCGATTGAGTTGAAGCCCGCGCGGGACGTCGTGTGGCGACGTGTTGCCTCATGCTCGCACGGTTCGGTCAAAACGAGACAGTCGATGGCCGCGACTGGATCGTCGCGATTTAGGCAGCGAAACGCGTCAGGGTTATCGAGGTGTATGGCGAAGCTCGCGTGCCGCATAAACCGATGAAAACAGACCGATACGTGGAGCGCCTGAGGCAAGAACTTCATCAAACTGGCCAGCGGCGTGCGAATACGTTGTGTAAAACAATAGGCCAATACCGATGGCCATAAAGAACAGACCGAAAATGCCCCCCCCTAAGCGGCCCCGGATTTTGAGGCCGCACTCTCTGAGACTTCTTCATGAGACTCCCCATGACATGGGCCGGTTACGATTGCGTGCACTGACGAATGCGTACGCTAGCCCGGCTCGCCACAAGCGCAGAGGTCATCAACCAATCGTTGACCGGCGCTGCATCCGCCCATCAGAGCATCGCCCTCCGAGGAAAACAAGTGACTGCGCGTATCGCCGAATCGCAAGGGCGAAAAGACGGCGACGGACGATTCTGGGCGAAGGATCCTGACCGTGGCAACATATCCGACATGAGAGGCGACGCCGATCGTTGGACGTCGATTGAAATCGGTCTCAACGCTGACCCCGATGCTGAATCCCCGATATTGATACATACGTTGCATCGATTCTCTCCTCAGCGGGCAGCCAACCACTTCTCACCGTGCAGCAAGTCCCCGATGCAGTCAGGCATCAGTTGATGGGCAGCACAGCCGCCCGCCTTAGGCAACACCCGCCAGCAGCCGAGGGCTACTGCTTGAGCACGCCGAGGTCGTACCCTTGCCAACCATGAATGTGCGCCAAACATCGGGCTCTCAATCCCCCAGGGCTTCACGCTCAAATTGCTCCCGCGACAGGTGGCGCACATCCGTCCCCCTGGCGACGTAAATGACCAGTTCTACTAGATTCGTTGCATGATCCCCGATGCGCTCGATGGCTGATGCAATGGACAGATAGTCAAGCGCCGACGAGATGGTGCGGGGATTTTCAGCCATATACGCTGCCAGCTTGCGCATGAACGCGCGGAATTGCTCGTCGATCGCCTCGTCTTCCCGAACAATCTGCGCAGCACCGGCAATGTCGAGCCGAGCGAATGCATCGAGCGCCCGATGGAGGATGGCCGCGGCCATTTGACCAGATAATTTGATTTCCGCCGTGTTAATGAGCTTGCCTGCTTCATCGTCTGCAATGCGTCGAGTGCGCTTCGCGATCTTGCGTGCTTCGTCGCCCGCGCGCTCCAGGTTGGTGACGGCTTTCGAACTCGCCATCAGCAAACGCAGGTCTGATGCGGTTGGCTGACGCCGCGCGATGATGTTGCCGCAGTCGGCATCAATGGCGATTTCCATCTCGTTGAGCCGACGCTCGTCTGCAATGACCTTGTCGGCCAGCTCCAGGTCGAATCGATTGAGGGCTTCCATGGCATTAACCAACTGTGATTCAACGAGGCCGCCCATCTCGAGAACCTTGGACACAATGCGATGGAGGTCGGAGTCGAATTGGCTGGAGATGTGCTTGTCTGCCATGGACGTTCGCTCCTCGACACCGCAAGAATATCAATCCTGTTTTGGGCACTTCGGTAAGTCCCCGCACATGCAATCGCGAGACCGACCTAGCGGGCTTTTGGTGGTCGCCCCGTCTTGATTTTTTCAACCGCCGACGCAGCAGCACGCAAGTGCTCCTCTGAAGCGGCCTCAAGCAGAATCAGGCCAGCTCGCAGGAGTTCACTCTTATTCACTGCTACGCCTGCATCAAGGCATCGCTGTGTCAGCGTCGCGATTTTCTCGCAGTCCGATCGTGGCATCGTGAAGGTATCGCGTACAACCTTCTCCTTCTTCACGTGCTCCTTCTGCGGTGCAACGACGACTGCTAACTCGAGTCGAACTGCGCGCTTCTTCTTCCGATCTTTCGTTTTAGACGGTTGCCCATGGACGTCGAGCTCCAACGCGGCTTCCTTTTTCTTGGTGGCCTGGCGCGTCATGACTACCCGCAATTTTGAAGAAACGTTACAAACAGTATATAGCGAATCTTTACAGGATGTCGTGCGCGGTCGCGCGGCACCGTGATCGCCCGTGACAAGGCTCTCCCAGCGTTAGAGAGCAGCGTTGGCAAATCTGAGGGGGTTTGACGACAAGGCTCGCACCAGCGAACGTCTCAACATTCGATAGTTCGATTGAATCGAGTGGGTATGACCGATAGATGACTGCTGAGAGTTGAACGACGCAGCTAGAGCAATCTCGAAGTCTTGTGCTACAAACACGGTATATTTATACAGTGTTTTAGGAGCCTGATCGTGAATCGCACCGGCGCGGCCGCTCAGCAGATACGCGCCCCGAGGAACGGGCGCGCTTCATCGATGCTCCCCTTGACTCAAGTATGTAATCGGAGTAGGAGAATAAGTCTCTGGCACGTAAATGAAGTCATCGGAGCGACGGTGTTCTCGAGACGGTACAGCCCGGGATGCTCGGACAGGGATCCGTCTGTTGTTCTATCCGGTCTTTCAGCTCGAGCGCGACTGTTGGATTGTCTACGGCGGTGTAATCAAAGATGTTGCTGCGGTCCTCGCGCGCCACTCGACGATTAAGCTTCAGCCTCGCCGCCTGCAAGCCGTATGCGCAGCGCGGCCTTCTTGTCGGCCATCTCCTTTTGCACCTGTGAATGCGGCACGCTCGGCCGCGGATCGTTCAACGCTTCTTCTACCTGCTCGCCAAACTACTTTCAATAGGCGGCCGCGTTTAGCTCGTCTGCTTCACGGCCTCCGCCCGATCCGGTCGGCTGTGGCGATCGAATTCGGCTTCATCGGTCGAGACGCTTCGCGCGAAAATCGGCCATTCTGCAAGCCGATCTCGCGAATCACCTCGAGCGCCTTAATCGGGTTGCGGAACGCGCGCGGCTGGCGGTTGTTCGACGTGACCAGCACGTGTAACCCGCTGTGCGGGTTTCCAGGACGATAAAAACTGCCGCCCTCGGCCCGAAGAATGGCGATCACAACGCCGCCCGCTTGAGCAGCGGCTGCGGCCTGACAATACACCGCGGAAATATCATTTAAAGTGTGTCGTACTTTAGACCCCATTAGCAACAACATTGACGGCGCCAATAATGGCGGCGGCGATCGCGACGAGCACTGCCAGCGAGATGACGGATCCAGTCAGCAGCGAACGCATTCCGGCTGTCGCTTCCGACTTGTCGAGCGCAACGAGTGTCAGCCAATTGGTTCCCAGCACTGCGCGGGCCCTGACCAGCTTCGTCGCACCGCCGACGGTCGCCTCAATGGCAGGCGATTGTTCCTGCGAGGCAGCGCTGATGGCGCTCGTCGTCAGTTCGTTGGAGAGGTCGGTCAAAGGTTTCAGTGTCAGCTTTGCATCGGCGGCAGCAACGATGTTGCCGCTCCGGTCCACCAACATGCCGAAGCTTGAGGGCGTCGGATGGATCGACTTGACGTTCGCGACGACGCTATCCATGGCCACATCGCCCGATACAACGCCCTTGACCGTTCCGTCCCGGACGATCGGCGCGGCAAATGCGACCACGAGTTTGCCGGTGCCCACATCGACGTAAGGTGGCGTCACGACCGGCTTTCCTGAGACCACACCGACCAAGAAGTCGGAAATAGCGGTCGTCGACGTCAGCACCTTAAAAAGGGGTGATTCGACGACGCAGACGGCGCGTGTCCCGTTTCTCGGTCGGCTGATGCCAAGACTTGCGAAGACGAAAAGGCTTCTGATGGCATCGCAGATGAGATGTCCGGTGCAACTGCGGTGCGGCTGCGGTGACCTGCAAGCCCGTGGGCGTGACTGAGGACGGGGCGCTGTGGTGAGATACCGAGGAAACCCAAGTGTCCGACGAATGCTGTTGGAGATCGCTTAAAATGGCAACGCCCCGGCCGATGCCGATTCTGATGCGGAATCAATCGACACGGTCGTAGTAGACATACGGCGGCTGGCGCATCTCGTCTTCCTTTCCCTCGACATCGCCGGAATCAGGCCGTTGCCCGTGCCCGTGCCCGGCACACAGGACGTCACGGCGTGGCATCGATTCGCTGTATCGAAACGCCGGCAACGAAAGGGCAGAGTGGCAAGCGAAAATCCTGACGAGCACTTCGCGGCGCGAGTCCGATACGAAAACGTACGTCATCCGAACAAAGCGGAAGACGAGCGACCGGGAACACGCGATGCGGCCCTCCGAGACATCAACGCAGGATTCGACCGACAAACGCAAACCCGCGCGAACCCTTCGAATCCGGCAAACGAATGCACTTCCGAGGCAACTTTCCATGCTGGCCGCACTTGCCACCTTGCTCGTTTTTCAGTGTCTGGGCGAAGGTCTTTCGTACCTATTCCATATTCCCGCGCCCGGACCGGTGGTCGGAATGCTTTTGCTGCTCGCCTACCTCGGACTACGTCCGGCGAGCGTCGCGGCGCTCGAAGCCACGGCGCTCGAACTGCTCAGGCATCTATCGCTGCTCTTCGTGCCGGCGGGCGTGGGCATCATGGTCTCGGCGAGCGCGCTGCGCGGCGACGTCGTCCCTGTCGTGCTCTCCGTGGCGATCAGTACCACGCTCGCGATCACGGTGACCGCACTCGTGATGCGGGCGATGCTGCGGCGTCAACGCGGTCCGTCGGACAAGACAGGAGAGCGCGCATGATCCCCGTGCCGCATTTTGGCGCCATCTGGGTCTATCTCGCCGGCACGCCGCTGCTCGGGCTGACCCTCACGCTGTTCGCCTATCTCATCGCGCAGCGCATCTATGCGGCGTGCCGTTTCAATCCGCTGGCCAATCCGGTGCTCATCGCGGTGGCGATCGTGGTCGTGGTGCTCGAAACCAGCGGCACGGCTTACGAGACCTATTTCGACGGCGCGCAGTTCGTGCACTTCCTGCTCGGCCCGGCCACAGTGGCGCTCGCGCTGCCGCTTTACCGGCAGTTGCCGAATCTGGGGCGGCTCGCCCTGCCGATTTTCGCGAGCCTTGCGGCAGGCTCGCTCACCGCGATCGTCTCGGCGGTTTCGGTCGCCACGCTGCTCGGCGCGTCGCGTCAGTCGATTGCGTCGCTCGCGCCGAAGTCGGCGACGACGCCCATCGCGATGGCCGTGGCGAAGGAGATCGGAGGCGTGCCCTCGCTGACGGCGGTGCTCGTCATCACGACGGGCGTGTTCGGCGCCGTCGCCGCGCGAGGCATCCTCAACCTGCTGCACGTCACGGAGGTCGAAGCGCGCGGCTTCGCGCTCGGTGTGGCTTCGCATGGCATCGGCACAGCGCGCGCGTTTCAAGTGAGCGAAGATATGGGTGCGTTCGCCGGGCTGGGAATGGGTCTCAACGGCATCTTCACCGCGTTCGTCGTGCCGGTGCTGCTTCCGGTCCTCTCGCGACTGCTATGAGCCGGCCAGCGGAGGGCGAACGCGCAGTCCCCGGAATGGCCATTGCTGCCGATCGCGACATCGATCGCCGCCGTCGCGACGCCATCACCGCCAAGGAGCCACGATCATGTCACAGCCCGCACTCTTCACGCCTGCGCGCGTTCGGAACCTGACGCTCGCCAACCGCATCGTCATTGCGCCGATGTGCCAGTACTCCGCCGAAGACGGCTGCATGAACGACTGGCATCTGATCCATCTCGGCCAGCTCGCGCTGTCGGGCGCGGCGCTGCTGACCATCGAAGCGACGGCCGTGCTGCCCAAGGGGCGCATCACGTATGCGGATGTCGGCCTCTGGAACGACGAGACGGAAGCCGCGCTCGCACGCACGCTCAAAGGCATCCGCCGATGGTCCGAGATGCCGGTCGCGATCCAGCTGAGTCACGCGGGCCGCAAGGCCTCGACGAACGTTCCGTGGGAAGGCGGCGCGCAGATTGCGCCGGATCATCCGCATGGCTGGCAGACCTTCGCGCCTTCGAACATCGCGTTCGAGGACGGCGAAGTGGCGCCCGTCGCGCTGGACAAGGCAGAACTGCAGCGCATACGCGAGGCGTTCGCGGCAGCGGCGCAACGCGCGGCGCGTCTCGGCATCGATCTGATCCAGATTCATGCGGCGCACGGTTATCTGCTGCATCAGTTCTTGTCGCCCTTGTCGAACCGGCGCGACGATGAATACGGCGGCTCGCTCGAAAACCGCATGCGTTTCCCGCTGGAAGTGTTCGATGCCGTGCGCGGCGCGTTCCCCGCCGAGCGGCCCGTCACGATCCGCGTGTCCGGCACCGATTGGGTGGACGGCGGATGGGATATCGAGCAGACCATCGCGTTCGCGAAGGCGCTCGAAGCGCGCGGCTGCGATGCGATTCACGTATCGAGCGGCGGGCTTCATCCATCGCAGAGCATTCCGGTCGGCCCAAGCTATCAGGTGCCGCTTGCGCGCGCGGTCAAGCAGGCGGTCGGCATGCCGGTCATCGCCGTGGGGCTGATCACCGGCATCGAGCAGGCTGAAGCCATCGTCGCAACGGGAGACGCCGACATGATCGCGCTCGCGCGCACCGCCCTCTACGATCCGCGCTGGCCGTGGCACGCGGCGGCCGAGCTGGGCGCGCAGGTGCGCGCGCCCAAACAGTATTTGCGTTCGCAGCCGCGCCAGTACCGGCATCTTTTCGAGGAGGACTGAACTGCCCGTCGATGCGAAAGTGGCCGCGCGACGGGAACGCGGCTTGCGCGCGAGTCGTCGTGCGCCGTTCGTGGCCACGCATCGAATCGTCAAAATTCAGGAGCCGTGCATCGGGGCCGCATCGAAGCTCGCGCTTCCCACCAAACTCCACGGGTAAAGCATGTCAGCTTCGCGAAACCGATCATTCCTTCCGCGCGCGCTGATCGGCGGGGCGGCCGTGGCATCGGCCGGCATGGCGGCATGGACCGCCACGCGCGCGCGGCGCGCGGAGCGTGACTTTCCGCCCTTCGGCCAATTCATCGATGTCGATGGCGTGCGCCTGCATTATCTCGACGAAGGTGAAGGAGAAGGTCCCGTCGTCGTGCTGTTGCATGGAAATCTCGTCACGGCGCAGGACTTCTTTGCGAGCGGACTGTTCGATCGGCTTTCGCCGCGGCATCGGGTCATCGCATTCGATCGTCCCGGTTTCGGGCACAGCAGACGGCCGCGCGACCGCATCTGGACGCCGCAGGCGCAGGCCGCGTCGATTCAGTTCGCGTTGAAAAAACTCGGTCTGCCGCGCGCGGTGATCGTCGGGCATTCGTTCGGCAGTCTGGTGGCGGCGGCCATGGCACTCGAACCGCGCATGGACATTCGCGGACTCACGCTGATCTCGGGCTACTACTATCCCACTGCGCGGGCGGATATTGCGATCAGCGCGCCCGCCGCCGTGCCGCTCGTCGGCGATGTTCTGCGTTTTACCGTTTCGCCCATCGTCGCGCGCATGATGTACGGCCGCACCGTCGATGCGATGTTCGCGCCGCGCAATGTGCCCGACGACTTTCATACATACGTGCCGCGCGAACTCGTCTTGCGTCCGTTGCAGATGCGCGCGACCGCGGAGGATGCCGCGTGCATGGTCCCGGCTGCGGCAGCGATGTACGACCGATACGGCGACATCGACGTGCCCGTGCGCATCTTCGCGGGAAGCGATGACGCGATCGTCGATACCGGCTCCCAGTCGGGCCGTCTCTCCAGGGATATCGGGCAAAGCGTGCTTTCGGTCACGCCGGACCAAGGGCACATGGCGCATTATGACGCCTCGGGTCGTATCGCGGACGCCATCGAGACGATGGCGCTCGAATGAGCGCGGCGCCACGCGGCGAAGCCACGTTCACGATTGCGTGACGCATTCGTGGATACCCTTTCTTTCAGGCTCGACGACTGGCACCGATTGCTCTTCCGCACCGCGTTGTGGCACTTCCTGCTGGAAGTGCTGCTAGCCCAACGTTCACGACGCGAAAGTTGGGCCAGATGAAGGTTGGGTGATTTCTGACGGCAGATAGGCGAACAATGGGTTCATTCGTTTTCCCAAGCTTTTCGTCCATGCCTGGTACCTTCACCGTTGTTATGAGACTGCGGCGCCTGACCTGGGGCCTTGCTCGGCCTGTAGCATCGACGTGTAGGCGTCGAGATAATTCTGCGCCATCGTTTTCGCACTAAAGCGGCGCTCGAATTGTGCGCGAACCCGGGCGCGCGACAGCTCGTCGATCCGATGCAGTGCGATGACTGCGCCTTGCACGTCGTCGCAAATGAAGCCAGTCACGCCATGATCGATCACTTCCGGAACAGACCCGCGATTGAACGCAATCACCGGCGTACCGCATGCCATTGACTCAATCATCACCAAGCCAAACGGCTCGTTCCAGTCGATCGGAAATAGCAGCGCCTTCGCACCCGAAAGAAACTCCGGCTTCTGTGCCTGGTCGATCTCGCCGATGAATTCGACGTGCGCCTGCGACAACAGCGGCTCGACCGTCGACGCGAAATACGCCTGATCGACCTTGTCGACCTTCGCCGCGATTTTAAGCGGCAGCCCGCTTTGCGCGGCGATCTGAACGGCGAGATCGGGACGTTTCTGCGGGCTGATGCGGCCGAGGAAAGCGAGATATGCGGGCTTCTTGCTCGGCCGCGGCGTGAGGAGGTCGTCCGGTAGCCCGTGATAGACCGTCTTCAGCCAAAGGACTAAACCGCTCGCGCGGTATGCACTCCGTTTGAACGTGGTGGTTCTTCATAGGAAACCCGCTCGGTTTCCTATGTTGAGCAATGAGGCAATCCGCCTCGTTACTCGACAGGAGCCCAGCCATGACAACCCCCATCCAACGCATCAGTCCGCTACGCCAGCGCATGATGGACGACATGCGCATGCGCCGACTCGCGCCGAAGACGCAAGCCAACTATCTTCGCGTGGTGCGACAGTTCACCGTGTTTCTCGGGCGCTCGCCTGACACGGCCACTGTCGAAGATTTGCGACGCTATCAACTGCATCTGGTTGACCACGGCGTGTCGCCGATTTCCCTGAACGCGGCGATCACCGGCTTGAAGTTCTTCTTCGGCACAACGCTCGGTCAAGAGCAGTTGATGGCGAAGATGCGTCCGATTTATCTGCCGCGTACCTTGCCCGTCATACTCGGCCGCGATGAAGTGGGCCGGCTGATCGCGGCAGCCACTAATCTCAAGCATCAGACGGCACTCGCATTAGCTTACGGCACAGGATTGCGGGCCAGCGAAGTGGTGGCCTTGAAGGTCGGTGACATCGACAGCCAGCGCATGACGCTGCGCGTTGAGCAGGGTAAAGGTCAGAAGGATCGATATGCCATGCTTTCGCCCATCCTGCTCGAGCGCCTGCGGGTTTGGTGGCGAGTCGCCCGAGCCCAGGGCAAGATGCTCGACGGCGGCTGGCTCTTTCCGGGGCTCAATCCGATCGAATCGCTCAGCACCCGCCAACTCAACCGGGCGATCCATGCAGCCGCCCAGGCCGCTGGAATCGACAAGCGCGTGTCCATGCACACCTTGCGCCATAGCTTTGCCACTCATCTACTGGAACAGAAGGTCGATATCCGCGTGATCCAGGTCATGCTCGGGCACAAGAAGCTTGAGACCACGGCGCTTTACGCCCAGGTCGCCACCGATATTCTGCGCGAGGTGGTCAGCCCTCTTGAGAGTTTGCATCCTGAGTAGCTCGCCGTCGTGGCGCATTGCGCGCTCGAGGTGGCGGACGTCTTTCGCTCTCTTGGCCCGACGTGGCGTCAATCCGCCCACCTGAGCCTTGGGCAACTGAAGGTCATGTCCGCGATCGAACAGTGCCGCAGTGCGGCGCTGGGAGGACACGTGCTGCGCTGCCAAGGGTGCGCCGAGATCGAAGTCGCCTACAACTCATGTCGCAATAGACATTGCCCGAGGTGCCAGGCTAGCGCTGCGCGGCGGTGGCTAGAAGCGCGTGAGGCTGATCTCCTGCCCGTCGAGTACTACCACGTGGTCTTCACACTGCCAGCTGCGATCAGCGCGATTGCGTATTACAACAAGGCCGTCATCTACGGACTGCTGTTCGATATCGCGGCCGAGACATTGCGCACCATCGCCGCCGATCCGAAGCATTTCGGGGCACAGATCGGTGCCACGCTCGTCCTGCATACCTGGGGCTCCGCGCTCACGCATCATCCCCATGTGCATGGCATCGTTCCCGGTGGTGGGTTGTCGCCGGAGCGAAGCCGGTGGGTCGCGTGCAAGGCAGGTTTCTTCCTTCCAGTGCGCGTACTCTCGCGCTTGTTCCGGCGACGCTTCCTCGAAGAGCTGGAGGCCATGTATCGCCGCGGCCGGTTGCGCTTCTTCGGCGAATTCGCCGAGCTCAACGATCTCACAGCCTTTGCTAAATGGCTTGCGCCAATGCGCGCATGCGAGTGGGTGGTGTACGCCAAACGCCCATTTGCGGGACCCAAAGCCGTGCTCGCCTATCTGTCGCGTTACACGCACCGGGTCGCGATCTCTAACCAACGCCTGGTCTCGCTCGACGAGCACGGCGTTACCTTCCGCTGGAAGGACTACCGCGAGCAGGGACGCACACGCAACAAGACCATGACGCTCCAAGCAAATGAGTTCGTGCGCCGGTTCCTATTGCACGTGCTGCCTGGCGGCTTCCACCGCATCCGCCACTACGGTCTGCTCGCGAACCCATCGCGGCGCGAGAATCTCGCGAGGATCCGAGAATTGCTCAGCATAGTGCCTGCCCGTATCGAACTCAGTGCCAACGACGTAGCCGCAGTCGCAGTGCCGCCAACCTTCGTTTGCCGGCACTGCGGTTCGCCGATGGTCATCATCGAGATACTCCAGCGCAGCAGACCTATCCGGGCACCGCCTGTTAAGTGAGCCAACGCATGAACGCTATCGCGTTAGGATGCACACATCGACTGTCGGCTCTTCGGCAACGAGAGCCGATAGGAGGCGCCTGCGCCTATCGTTCCAAACGGGTGGTTTGGTGCTGGCCGCGTTGGCGTGATAGTAACGCTCAGCAGCGTCGCTGCTACGATCGGGGTTGCCCAGGCTCAGATTTACCCACGTTTATATCCACCGTGCCCTCAATGAAATCGAACAAATCGCCATAGCGGTGAAATGTTCGGACCATGTCGGAGCACTCCGCGGTTTCCTCCCTTGGGGCTTGTAGGACGCCTGCCCGCTGACGTCTGGGTCAGTTGACGTGCCGACGGATCAGGGCAGGCGTCCTACAACCCTAAACAGTTTGCGTCCGGCAAGGGGAGACGCTGGTCGTCCGAAATTGAGACGACGCGCATGTGCGCGAACGTTTCAAAGATCGGCTTCAGTTCTGGCAGATCGAGACGGCCGTGCAGCGTCGTGAGGAACGGTGTATCGAACCGCGAGAACAGAGGGAAAGGCAGGTACTCAAGGTGAAAGTGTAGGACGTCGTATTCATGCGCGCAGCGGCGAACCGTTTCAAGCAGCACCATGTGCGGAGCGAGCGGATCTCGGATGCTCGGATCCAGGCGCAGCGCGCGCGGCCACGCTGGATGGAGCCTAGCACGGGTCTCCGAATCGCCGCTTGCGAACAAGGTTACATCGTGGCCGAGGTCGACGAGCGCATCTGTCAGATAGGACACCACGCGCTCAGTGCCGCCATATAACTTAGGGGGAACTGCTTCGTGCAGCGGCGCAATTTGTGCGATTCGCATAGGTTTCCTTCTTCCAGGGCGCCGTGGCCTAAGAACCCTTAACAAAATGAAGAAAAGGGGCTGTTAACCCTCGATGAATGCTGTTAACCTGTTCATTGTTTCGGCGATGAAAGGAACATGGCTAAACCTATACTCGACGACGAACTCTGGG
>Ga0160464_100146_pt1 | contig 75358 bp, 74 predicted proteins | sample HID1971I_E11MG_FD_108275 | JGI IMG/M metagenome (GOLD analysis project Ga0160464, IMG submission 108275) | Enriched millipede-associated microbial communities from UW Madison campus, WI, USA - HID1971I_E11 MG | ecosystem: Host-associated > Arthropoda: Insects > Digestive system > Unclassified ... | reverse complement strand
GCCAGTGGAAGCGCTGTCCAGCGCTTGGCAAGGTGGAGTATGACTTTAAATCGCGATTTGGCGTTGCCTGTGGATGATAGGGGGACGAGCGATTTTGCGCTGGGACTGTGGAATGACAAGTGGATTATGAGTGACGAAGCCGTGCGCTGTAGTTATTGCTTGGCCACCCAACTGCCCAGCAATGCCCACATTCCGTTGGAACACTGCGATGACTGTGAGATTAGCGACTTGCACTACCCGTTGCGGGATCTGGCGGCGATCCTAGGGACCGCGTTCGGCGATTCTGCCGGAATGACGTGTTTTCCAGTCAGGCGTTACCAATAACGCCGCTTATGTCAAAAGGCCCCCACACTTAGGCCAGGTGTGGAGGCCGGATTTTTGTGGCGCGGAAACCAGAACCCCTACACTCGTCTACAATACCCCCCATGCGTGGTATTAAGCATTCCCCCACCACATTTTTGCTTTAAGGCATGTCGCTATGTACGCGCCGCTTACAGACCCGCTGGCATTGGACAATGCCCAGCAATGGTTTAACGACCTGATGACCCTAGCAGACCCCGATTACATGCTCTATCGCTTGCGTCACCACGTCGAGGCCTTCCGCATTCAAGCCCTTACTGAGCAGGCACCCCCAAGCCTGTTTAACCAGCTGATCGGTTTTTTGGACGGCCTGGTGGCCGCTGAGGTCCTATCTCCAGAGCAAGGCCGAGAATTCCATCACCGACTTATTAAGGGGTTTGAATGCGCATGGATGAATACGTAAATGTTCAAGGCTTCGCTGCCGGTTCGCAGTCGCCGCCCTTGCGTACTGACTTCGCGCGGGGTGCCTGGAGTGACCACAGGATCATGAGCCATGAGGCTGTGCGCTGCCGCTACTGCCCGGCCCTGCAATGGCCGAGCAATGCGCAGGACCCGGTGCATCACTGTCCGGAGTGCGATCTGAGCGAAGCGCACCACTGGTTAGGCGACCTTGCTAAGATCCGGGCCTATCTGTCGGAGGTGCCGGCATGAGCATCAGTCAAAAGCTGGACGCCATCAGCCTGCCGCCGGGGCTGCGCACTAAGATGCAAAACCACCTGTCACGCCTGTCGCGGGCCGAGGATATGCACGGCCTGCAGCTGGCCCAAGCACGCGCGGAGGGGTTTGTGGAAGGCGTGGAGGCTGCGCGTGCGCTGACCCCTGCCACTATTGAGGCGCTGTTTATTGCGGTCGAGGTGGCCGCTATTGATCGCCGCCAGGTGCTCACGCCGGGGAGGCCATCCAGTCGGACATGCTAAAAGCCCTTGTGGCACAGCACTCTATCCGAGAGTCAGTCGTGGACCGCTTTGCCGAAGCTATGCGAATCACTTGGTTCAATGTGGAGCTGTGACTGGTGTGAGCTTCAATGCCGACTGCGGCATCCCCATGTGCAGTCAGTCTTAGGGCAAATTTAGGGCAAAACATGGGCCGCTGTAGGCCGTTTCTGTCCTTGCAGCCTACCCAAAAACCAATATAATTGCGGCCTAGAGCGGGTTGTGGGGTGTGCTGGTCGGGTTCGAATCCCTATCTCTCCGCCATTATATTGACGCTCTTGTAAATCAAGCACTTACGAGAGGTCACATAAAGCGTTTTGTACCAACGCTTTGTACCAAAATAAATAGCCCTGATCTTCGGATTGGGGCTTTTTTTTTACCAAAAATTTGTTCAGTTGCTGTGCCTACGGAGCTGGTAAGGCTTTTACCCTCGGTCTCCTTTCGTCACCCACGGTTGTTCCGTACTAGGACGCCTGTGCTGGGAAGTTTGTACGGAAAACGACAGAAGGGAAGCTTGGTTGGTCTAACGTGTCACAAAACGCCTCACAGCCCTTCTCCAGGGAAAATCATTTGCTCGTGTCGAGCTGGATGAGATTCAGCCCAATGGACCATCCTGCAATGCCAGGTAATCCACCATCAGAAATGCAGGAATAGCTTTAATTAAAAAAGTGTCCTGGCGGATACCTGAACGGCAAACGGATGATCCAAATTGTTGGTGATTTAGGGCTGAACAATTTCGCGCAGCGAGTGCCCGAACCTTTAACAAAGGAATGAGCTTCAAGGATCAATCAAAGTCATTGCTATCCCTAATGCATTTTCAAGGTTGATGGATGATCCAATACCCAGTTATGGTTAGCTGTGTTTGCTGACGCCTGAATGTTTTTAATGAGATCTTAAATTATACGCGCGCGCTATAGGATTTCAGTCCTTGATTTCCGTGGCCTGTAGAGACTTTAGAGTACAAAAAATTGTACTGTAAAGGTATTTTAGAGTACAAAAAACTGTACTCTAAAGCAGTTTTTTTCAACATATTTATGGAATTTCTCTTTTTGGAGTACAAAAAATTGTACTCCAAAGTTTGCTTTATTTTATCATACTAAAATATTTTCCAACAAATTTGTGCTTAAACCACAATTTTGTGTTTTTCAAATGCTATTGTATTAAAACAAACCAAATAATAATCAACATGAATATTGAGAATAGAAGATATATAAAACTGCCTACTTCTGAAAAAGCCTTGGAAGCTCTTCGTAAAGTGGCTTTGACAAAACACTCCGCGCATACGCTATTGATAAAACTCTGCACTGCTGCTGATAAAACAGAAACTGGCTTGCATGTCGTTTATACGGACAAAGCAGAGATTATGAAGTGGATGGATTGCACAAGCGAAAATGTACGCAGATGCATGAACGTTTTAATTGAGCAAAAATTAATTGCTGTTGAGCATGATAAAGCCCATGGAATGATGTGGATTGAAGTTAAGTTCCTTAACCTTTAATTGATAGAAAAATAAAAAGACTGCGGCAAACAGTCTAATTAATGAGTTGAGGTTGAGATGAAGAACCCTTTTAATAGTATAACATTTAATAAATTAGAAAAGAATTTTTACGCGCAGATTCTTACGAGCGCAATGCCTTATTATATTGCGGTGGTTGGTTTTGATAAAGTGGCGGGGCAAATCCTGATGGCGGCAGTCGAAAATATGGATAGATTTAATGAATGCAAAGTTAACCTTCATGACCTTGATAAGTACTTGGACGTTTCTGAAAATACTCGTAAGAAATCCCTAAATGTTTTGAGGTATATGAATTTCATTGAAACTAAAAATAGTAATAGGACAGGTGGTGAAACGACTTTTAAAGTGAATGTCCAGTTTGCTTGTAAAGGTAGTATTGAAGAGAAGATGAAAATGGCTAGCGCATTGAACAAATCGTTTAGATCTGCTGCGTTGGTAAATGGGCAGATTTGTAAAGAGAGATTCAAGAAATATAAGCAGTTTAATAATGATATGAAGCAAGAGGGTGTAGATGGGCTCATCCCATTCTAATTGGCAATAATATTCCGAAAGGAGAGAAAACAACAATAAACGAGAAAAAGAATGACAAAAACAAAAATAGCTAGAATCGACCATTTTTCTAACCAGTTAGCTTCCTTTGAAGCTGACAAATTCCAAGTTATATTCCACCCGGCTACAGAAGCCTTGATTGAGAAAGGCAAGGCGCCTTTCTGCCTGAAAGCGTACAACGCGCAGGGGGTGAAGGATCAGTTCTTTACTGCTGATGACCTGCTGACCGACAAGCTTTTCAAGCTGATGAGCGCAAAAAACATAGAAGGGTATGACGTAACGATTGTCCCGAAGTCAAAGACCTACCACTACCTTGCTATCAGCTCTGTCACGTCCGTAAAGCTCAAAGACCTGGCTAGCCTTGGCTTTGCCCCAACATTGGTTACTACGATCAAAGGAAGCCTTCACAGCAAGCTTTATGACCTCGTTTGCAGGATCGACAAGCATAAGGATGATGACCAGTATGCCTACAACGCACAGATGTTCATTTGGGCTCTGAACAAGAGTGTCAGCACCTTTCGCGTACCTCGTCCAAAGAGCCTGGAAGCACCTATACACGCTGCTGGATTCAAGCACCATGGCACTGGGTCATTCGTGACCTGCAATCGCTCGCTAAAGCGTTCCTGCACTGAATGTGTGGCTCAGATACAGAAGGCCAAGGGCATGAAGCTCACAGCTCCTGCTGTGGGAGCTGGTAGCCCTGATGACGCCGCTTTCTACCTAAAGGCGTTACGTGAAACGCTCGTGTACAAATCAAGGCTTCTTGGTGATTCCGTGATTGACGATGTAATCGACAGGAAGGTGGTTAGGCAGGCATTTGCAGAGCATTACAGCGGTGATGACGTGCTGGCCTTCCTGATGAGCCAGGGCCACGTCAAAGCGAGGGAAAATGCATTTGAGCATGCTGTAAAGCTCATGACCTTCTGATGAGTGACCACAAAAGAAAAATGGCAGTGATTTCAAGGCACAAAAAAAGCCCCGTAGGGCTTCTATTGTTGCTTACCTTATTCAAATACCTTCACGGTGAAGCTGTAATGCGCAGGAGTAGGTTTTGCAAGTGAAACGTACTTAACAGTGACTGTGCCTTTATCAATGCTAATTCCTGAAAGCGCTAATTTCTCTTTGGCAATTCTTGATTGTGTCAAACCATCTTGACCAATGTATTTATCTAGAGTGACCGGCGCAGACGTTAATTTCACGCTTGTAGATTGTGTGCCTAATTTTGACTTAAAGGTTTTCACAAGGTTTGAAATCTTTGTGCTGTCAAATGCCCCAGCGCTTAAGTTATCAGCACTGACATTCATGATATAGGCTTTACCTTCAAGCTTTGATGTGTCAATTTTGTTGAGTTGGTCGATTATCAAATCGCTTTTTGAAATAGAGGTTGTGGTGAAACTCAAGTTTGAAAGAACAGAATCTTGCAAATGTTCAGCGCTTGGTGCGTTTATTTCATCGCTTACCGAAACAGCAATGCAGGTGTTTGACTCAAGAATTGGCGTGGTTCCGTATGGGTAAACCGTACCTGTCGAGTTCTCAGCTTTTACTAAGTACTTTGTGATTTTACCCAAGAATCCGGCTGGGCATTCTTCTTCAATAAGCTCTTTCGTAGTAGCTGTGATTTCCTTAACACATGATGTTGTGTCTTCAGTTTTAGCTTGAAAAGTAGTGTTTGTAGATCCAGACACTGGGTCAAAGATTGTTAAATTGTCGCCAGTTTTTGTTACGTTCCCCGAATATGTACCCTGTTGAACTCCATAATAGCTATCACAGCTCACCGTTTGAGTGCCTGGTTTGATTTCAACTGTGACTGGCCCCGTTGGCTTACAAGTGTTTTCTTCTTCAACGATGTATGAAGAATCGTTTTGTGACCAAGAGATGTATTGTTTTAATTTTACGTGTGTTTCCCTTACGATTTTTCCTGATTGACCAACCGGGCAATCGACCTCATTTGTACTTGTTACCGTGTCTTTCAAATAGTAGCAATTGTTTTGAACCACAACAATTAAATTCCAATCACTTGCTGCGCCAGATGGCTTAACGGTTCTACCGTACAAACCGAGGGTGTTTCCGAGATTGTACTGATAATTCGGTGCTAACGAAGGGCAGTTTGCTCTTGTGAGCTGCTGGTTTTCGTTTTTCGAACAAGTATCTTGAGTTGTAGTCCAGCCCGAATAATTGGATTTATGACCGTCGCTGTACAAGTCGTATGTTCTCGAATTTACGATTTGTCCTGTAAAGCCGCTAGGGCAAGCTTGTGTTTGAGTTTCTGTTTCTTGAGTTCTGCATGTGTCACTCAAATTGTAAATGCTGAAAGCCAAATTTAGATAATTTGTAACTTTAGGGTTTGTGTAATGTATATATTGTCTATATTTAGTAACATTTCCAATGGCCTTTGGATTTTCGCATGCTATTGTTTTAGTGTCATAAGCTACTTCATAGTCAGCTTTCAATCCCTCTGCTTGAACGTTGTAGCAATCTCTTATTATTTCATAGCCGTCTTGTTTTCTTATTACAACGCCATTTCCTTTGTTTAAATAGTTTCTCGTACCATCTGGGTTGATTATATAGACACGTCTGTACTGATACTGCGAATTTGGCACAGAGCATGAAACCCCGCCTACCTCTGCGTTTAATGATTCTTCGTAAAGCTGGTCTGCAGGCCAAGTGTAAGCATTTGCTGTGTTTGTAAGTCCAATTATGGAAAGCGTGAGTACCGCAATAATTCTTTTTTGCATGATTCAAAAGGTTTGTTTATTAGCTTAATTATACCATTTTGCCTATTCCATATTTTTCCGGTGGGCAAAATTAAAGCCTCTGATGAGACACTAATTGATAAGTGGTTAATCATGAAGCGTCTATATGCGCGTCGTAATCGTTTGTGTCTTCATAATCTTCAATAGGAATTCCTTTGAAGTCTGTGCTTAAAAAAGAACGTGACTGTGCATCCATATCAACGAAACCCACTGAGTCAACAATTTGTCTTGTGGTCTCAATCAGGTTTTGTTCATCTATATTCTGTTTTCCTGATTTGTTTTGAGTTGAGTCATTTGCATGGGATAAACTCGAAAGTAATGCTAAAGCTGCAAAGGTAAATAATCTGATTTTCATTTTAGTAAAGGTTTGTTGTTTTTAAATAATAACATTTAAAAAAATAAAATCTAATTTTTTAAGAATAAATTCTTTATTGTCTTAATTTGTAAATATAAATGTTAAACTGTAAAGGCAAGCAGCAAGTTGTTCATCTTTTAGTAAAGTCCGCTGCTTGTTAGTTAGGTTTGTTTTTAGAGAAGCCCGCAATCGTGCGGGCTTTTCGCTTTCTGTGATTCCTAAGTGGCTTCGCTGCGAGATCTGTAGTTACGATCAGATTGACTACCTCCTGGGCGCCCTCACATGTCTCGACCGATCCGCAACAGGTACAACCCTAGGGAGCGCATTCAGCTAGATTTTGACGTTGCTGCGTGTGTCCTGACCCTGAATCAGCACCTACAAGCTTTCCGTGAATTCTCCATCTCTGATGACCGTGAAGCCTTTCTACGGACACAAGGGGAGACGGCGAGGAACGCTATGCACGTTCACCAGATAATCGCTTGTTGGCTTGGGCTTTATGGCTTGGGTGAGGATGGGGAATGGCAGGAGTACTGCAGGGCGTTTGTTGAGAAATTCGTAGACGTTGATACGGGCTTTGCAGAAGTGGCTCTAGCTGATGCAGTCAGCTACTCACAGAGCCTATTGGAATCCCTCGATGCTGCACGGAGTCAGCTTACCAATGGAGCAGAGAAAGGCGTTTAGGCTTCCACCAGCTCTAGGATTTCACTACCGCTATCAATGATGAGCCTTCGGCCCTCAAGGTGACCTATGGGCTCTCCGTACTGGAACAGAACGTTATCAACAAGGATTCCGGCCTCTGCATGCTGGTTATGCGCAGTGAGGCTGGAATCGAATCTGTAGAGCTTGCCATCCACCATTGCCCCAACGTCTTGGCCTTTGTGCAGCACAATGCACGGAATTTGAGGGTTGTAGCTGAATTCCTTATCCATCTGGTCAACTCCCTGAACCTGCGGTATTGGTGAGTATAACCGGCTCTGTCGTTGCTTGGAGTTGGACAGATTCTATCGAGTTGATAGGGGCATTCGGATTCTGTTCGGAATGGCCTAGGAACGGCCTAGGGAAGGTTGAGTACCTGGTAGAGCATCCGCTGACGCGAGAAGCACCTTGTTTGGCTTATATGATTGGATAAGTAGATTCTCGTTGAATGGTTCGGCGGTACAAAGCAAAAGGCTTTTTGGATTTTATTCACGGGCTATTCAGTCTGATAGAAGTCAATGGCAAATGGGTTGAGCTTTAGTGCTTGCCATTTGCCACAGGCATTGAGCTTTATTTAATCCTACCTGCAAATTTATTGAACAGCCCTTTCATTCCTGACGTGGTGAAGCGGCTAGCTACGATTCGTTTATAGTGATTGTAACGATTGACTTGTTTGTAATAGATGAGTTCTCTGATTAGCCACGCTACTTTTGAAATCTTCTGTGCGAATAATCCTATTGTCCACAAACAAATCGAACAGATAATTACTAGGTGGAAGGGGAACATGTCGGAGATTGGTGTGCTGCGAACAGAAAAATAAGCATACCAAACATAGATGTTTGCTGAAATGAACGTGATAACCAATAAAGTTGGCAGAATCATCCAATACCTAAAAAGACTGTGATCTGCTTGCATTAGCCTTCGTATTGGAAAGAAAGTCGCTACTAATCCATAGGGAAAAAATAGCGCCGTCAATTTAGCTATTTTGTAGAGGTTGTCCACTTCACAATATTGGCTCATTGCATAATCGAATTGTTGCTGAATAGCGCTTTTCTCTTCATCTGAATACTGAGATTCATTTTTTGATAATTTGATTGACATTATAGTGTTAGTTGTTTTCCTAATTATAGCATCTGCACAATCTCAAATTGGCCATAAGGCCAACTTATAAATTGTTTTTTCCGAATTTGTTTGAAGAGAATTCTATTCCTTGGGCGTGTTCGGGGAGATTGCTTTCCGTTGAATACAGTATCACTCCTATGAAATCTTTGATTTGGGTTGATCTGCGAATTATGTGAATGCATAACATTAAGACAATACAAAGGTAGATGCTGATTCCCATCAGGGTTGAATAAATGTCGCCAATTCCGGTGATTCTGTATCCGATATTTAAACTGCCGGTTATCTTTTCTATGTCTATAACCTTATAAATAAATAGCGCTTTTATGTACCAGAGAGAATGGTACAGCATCACTGCATAGCAGGTTATTGAGAGAAAAAGTAAAACCAATTCTTGGATGAATTTGAATATATCCGTATGCTTGTCAACTGTAGTTCCATTGATATTTTGAAGAATTGTAGTCGGGGCCGTGACAGAAAAACCTATCGTGGATTTTATAGATGTATATATTACGCTCAAACCACTCAGTACAATTGCAAGAGGAATTGCCCAAATCAAAGCGTTTCCACCCAAAATCAGGGAGTTTGCAAAAGTGTCCAGGAAGGCAGCCATTTGCGGAACCTTGACAATTATAGCTAGCGCTATGAGAGCTTCAGGGCCAACGCTTAATCCTACGGGGTTGTAGATCTCATTGAAGCCTGTTGTGGCTGTTATACCTGTTGCAAGGATTGCAATCTTACCTGTGAATGATCCAAAGAAGCTTGATGCAAGGTCGATTATGTTCTTGCTAGCGTTTAATCCTGCTGCCTCTTTAGTTCTGCTAAACGTGTTCTTTCTGATCGCATCATTTACTCTGAGTTCTGCTTTTATAATCATACCTACTGCAAGAAGGTTTTGCCCAAACCCTTCAATTTCTAAAAACACAGAACCACATTCTCTGCCGCTAGGCGACGTTGAGCTAGAGTACTGCAAGCAGTCAACAACTCTATCTATACTTAAAGGACCGTCATTTCCGATTGTAATGGATTTCAAAAATGCTGTGTCCCAATCCTTTGCAACTGGTGATAACTGGCTTGCATCAAGACTATTGTTTATGAAGTACTGTAAATTAATATTCGACTGAATCCTTTCGTATTCAACAGTAAAGGCTTCTTTGTCCTTAATTTCAGATGTAAGTATGCTTGACGATTGATACATGTCTAATTTTAACGTTGAAGCTAATTGCTCACCTGGGCCAGAGAATAGGGTGTTTTTGAAATCGGTATTCAATATCTTTGCAAAAAAAGTAACGATGTTTGGATTGGTCATGTATCTGTTTTTGAAATAAAGGTTGTAAAAATTTAGTGAATCAGCACAGTTCTTTGGGCTTGAGTCATTTGCACAAGCCCTTTCTGCACACGCTCTCAACGTTGATTCAAGAGTCGAATTGCTGATGAAGGTGGTTGAGTTGGCATCACGATCTAAACTGGTATCTGACCCGGCGCTGTGGTCAACAGTTGAGCAAACTCTTACCATTCTGTCTTTGGGCATCAACGCTTCTGTGTATCCTGGAACCCTATTAAGGTCGTCAATCACGCGCCCGTGCATGCATTTTGCGGCATCGTAGGCGTAGTCTTTAATGCTATTGGGGCTCATACCGCTGAGATTGAAATTCTCTTCGTCACTGCAAACGAGCTGACCTTGTGTGTATGTGTCAGGTACTCCCAATCTAGGTTTACCTGCCTTGATTACGTTCTCAGCGATTCCTTGTGCCTTCTGAATATATTCTTCCTCAATGATTCGTTTCATTGTCTCAATCGAATTATCCACATAGCTGGATAAGCCATAACGTTTTGCAATGCTTTCAGTATTCATGTCGATAGTGAAGCTGACATCCAGTATGCAGCTCCCCACTTGGTGAAAGGCTGAAAATTCACCTGTAGACTCGTTAAAGTTGAAGATGATTTTTTGTTTTTTTGAGGCTTCTTGCTCTGACATACTCGACGTACACAATTGAAAGCTAATCGCGTTGTACTCGTTAGCAGGTCCACCTGAATTCACAGCGGGGATAAATCGCTTTGGGTATTCAATTTTGGTTTGTTTAGCATCGTTGAATAAATAATATTCCGTTATGGAGTGAGCTTTGTAAAACGTCCCTATCGCTAAATTTGTAAATAGGTTGTATCTAATACCCTGTTCATTCACGAAAACGGGAAAAGCAAAAGCATAAAATAGTAAGGTGATTAATGTGGCCGTTAATGCAGAGTTTTTCTCGTTCATTTTTTGAGAGGCTGCGGCAAATACTTTAATATAAAACCACCTGCTAAGTATTAAAAACGCAAGAGTGGTAATCACTGTGAGCATTTTCCAGATAGACAGATTTACTATCTTGGATACGCCGCTATTAAATTTGTTGTTCTTTCCAATGCAGTTATATTTGCCAGTTTCTGTTCCTTCAGCAATGCTCTGTGTCATTTCACAGCCATACAATGAGTCTAATACTGGCTCTGTGAATCCTGACCTTCTTTCTTCATCTGTTTGAGATTGGATGTATACCGTTGCTTTAGAGCCAATAGACTCTGCATTAGCAAATTGTGGGAATAGGATTAGTAGAAGCAGAAATGCATAAGTTGAGAATTTCATTAAAGGAGGGCTTGTTTTAAAGTATTATACCATTTCAAGCCCTTCTTAATGATGCGTAATTACCTTCGTTTGTAAGATGTTAAAGAAGAAATAAAGCCTGTGCTTAAACTTCTAATCATACCAAATGAGCCCATCGATAAAACGTTTACGATAGTCATCATCCAACCTATAACCTTAATTCCCGCTTCTGCAAACATCATGTGTCCTTTGAGTAATTTAAGGGTGTTTTGCATAAAGTGCAGGCAAATGCTTGTCGAAACCAATGTTACGATGAATGGTCTTATACACTCAATAAAGAATCCAACAATGTTGTCAAAGATACCGCCTCTTTCGTAATAGAATGATGCATCTGTGAATACTAAAACGATCCTGATTACCTCCCAATTAATCGTATATCCAATTAGAGGTAGCATTGGGAAAACTGTAATGCTCACTGCAAACGCAAAAATATTCCTGCGCATTGCGGCGAAATTGTCACCATCATTCAGTCTCACGAAAGCGAATAGGAAAAATGGGGAGAATTTGATGAGTGCTATTACAAAATATTTTTGTGTGACCGCCATTGTGTAGAACGGCAATATAGTTACCGAGATAAGCAAAAATCTGTAACCGTTACTAATCATGTCAAGTGTCAGACTCAAAGACACAATGCTTGAGCCAATACCTGCTGCTATGAAAGTTACTGTCTGTGCTAATGAGCTTCCAGCTTGGATTTTATTCGGCTTTCCAATGTTAGCTGCGCTATCGGTTTTAGGCATTTCAATTTTTGACTTGGCATAATCGTTAGCAATTTGCCCTGAAATTGCTAGGGTCAATCCGAACGCTCTCAAATCGCTAGCCGTATTGCTTAAGCTGGTAGCGTACAATTGATAACATTTGATTGGGTGGGTAACTGAAAGCTTGCAGCGTTTTAAGGCAGTAGAAGGCAATTCAAAGCCTATTCCTGCGCCCTGTTCAAAGTCATTGTGCATTCCAGCAGACGTACCATTCTCGAAGATCAGCTTCTGAGTAATAGCTTCTGCATCAGTGATAGTTGGCAATGTTGCACGGTCAGTCTTTAAGAAGTAATTTCTGACGTATTGGCTGATGTTGACGCGGTTATTATAGTCAGCTTCATATCCGTGCGCTCTTGCCCATTCGTCATCTATGAAGAAATCCACTGCCTTTCTTTCTGAAATTTGCAAGACTTTGGTGTTGAATAGATTTTGATTGATGCTCGTGAAAGTAGTCTCTTCAACAAGATTCTGGTAGTTGAAATAGAAATTTAGCTCACCCTCTCTAATCATTTTTTTCAACTGGTCCAGGATCGAAGGACTTTCCAAAGCTGTGCTGAACGCATCGTTGAAGGCTAAAATTCTGTCACGATAAGTATCTTCCAGTTTCTTTCTTGTTTCGTAGAGCTTTGTTTTGTAACTCGCTATTGGGTCTTCGCCCATCACTTGCCAGTCGTTTCCCACGCATTCAATTGAGCCCGTGCCTCTTGCCCCAATGCCTTTATGTGCATCTATGTAGGTTTTTGCTGAAAGGCGCAGTTGTTTATTTTCTGCACATACCAGATTCAAGACTGTCACAGCAACATCGTCTGCTAGCTTAAAATCGTTTGGTAATTCTTTGAGGTAAGTGTTTGCTCTCGTATCCTTATAGAACATCACCATTACGTTGTTTTTTATGTCTTCGTATTCAGCTTTCTTGTTTTCAAAAGGGCCGTTACGCAGTTCATTTCTTAACTGATTTGCAGTTGCTTCTACTGTGCGAATGTCAGCTTCGTCCCTAAACCTTTCGTTGTATCTAATTTCCTTCAAATAAGGTGTTGCCGTACCTGCATCAAGCTCTGATTTGAATACCGTAACAGGGTCAAGCTTAAACAGTAGCTCTCCGTTTTCGCTAAACCTCTTAAATGTGAAGGTATTGTTTTCCTGTTTTGAGATGTCTGATAGCGAATTCGATACAACCCAATTCGAAGAATCACTCTTATTGAAAATGTCGTTGTAAAGTTGACTTGAAAGCCTCGCGACAATGGCTTTTGAAATTAATTGGTTCGACAATGCCGAAGCCGTAAAAGCGGCTTGTCCCTTTGTCACATCATCTATTACGCCTGTTTCAGAGTCTTTAACCGTTGTTTCCAAATATCCCTTCTGTCTAACCCAACTTACCATTTGTATGAATTTCTGCTTTGCGATTTCGGATGTTACGTCAAGCCTTATGATTACTGCATCTGCTATGGATAAAGAGTTTTTCTGTCCGACCATTCCTAACCCAAATATCCCTACCGCCGCTATTGCTATGAATAGGTTATTCAAGAAGCTATATCTGGCTTTTACCTGTTCTCCATGTTCATTCTTTGAATCATGAAATTCACCCGTTTTCCAAGCTTTGAACGCCATGATTAACCATATTATAATAAATATGGCAATTATTAGGTAGGAAGCTAAATCCCTTGTGTATTGCTTGTCTCTTATAAAATGATCTTGGTTCGCTTCATCAAAACGTAACTGTGAATCCGTTTTTGTTTCTTGAATCTTTGCGTATTGGGCGTCTTGATCATTGCTCAGAAGAAGAACCCCTTCGCCCACTGAACTGCTCATTAGCTTCATGGCGATGTTTTCAGGGCAAAGCGTTGATGAATTAGGATCTACTGTTTTGTTATCTGATTTGAACCCACATTCTGCTGCAGATGCTTGTGACATATACAGAAATGGCAATAAAAGAAGAGCGAGAGCTAATTGACGCATTGGGAATAGGTTTTGTTTTCTAAATTATACCATTTGGCTTCGTGATTTCGGATGATAAGCCGATTGTCTTTTTTACCCATTTCCCATGCACCAGGTGGATCTTCCATCGACCTTGGCTAGGCAGTGTGTAGCTCTCGCTCTGCTTCCTACCCCATCACATTGGATAGCTTGTGGCCTACTGTGCCGGGGAGATAAGCAAGCTTCTGGTGAGCTGTGAGAAAGATCAGACGTTGTTAGGTTGCTTTGTTTTCGGTTCTCAAGCTGTGATCCACATATTTTTTCAAAATCGTTTTAATCGACTTTCTTGCACCTGATCGAGTTTGACTATCAGAAACGGTAGGGGAGAACAGCGTTTCCCTAAAAAACCGATTTTTATTTTTTTCCAAAAAAGTCATTTCCTTTTTCTAAATGTCCTCTAGCCCCGAGAAACTAGGAGCTACAGCGATGTGTGAGCCTCTATGTGTTATTTATCAAAATCATCATTTTGGATTTAATATTTATTGGCTAAATAAAAATCTGTTTTTTCTTAATTTTGGTTGTTTGACAATGTTTTTAAAATCATTAAAGTTCGCTTCATCGAATCACGGGGATTCGAAAATATGAGGTAAACACAATGGCTAACGTATACCGCACAGAATATGAAGTAAAAGGTGCAGAGCAAGAAATTAAGAAGTTTATATTCGAGGTTTTAGGCGATGGTGCAACTGAACGTCAATATTTCGATATGGACAAGATTCTTCCCATGAATGGTCAAGACATGGATACCGTCTGGGGAAGCGAAAGTGAAGCATTCAATTTTCAACTGTGTCACATGAGTTCAACTAAGATTGTTTTTCGGTTTGATACTAATAGCGGTACACCTCACCAAGTATGCTTTGCACTGATGAATAAGTACTCTCATCTTACATTCAGTGTTCGTTCATGTTGTGAAATGCTTATTGAGGCGGTTCGTTTCGTGAAAGATCCCCGCTTTCAAGGCATTGGTTGTGAATGCCATGTGTGGAGTGATGATGGTGGAAAATGGAAAAAACACATAAAAAATGAAGCCAAATATTTATGGGGTTATTCGAAAGAGCCCAACCTTGAAAAACGTGGATTTGTAAAAATAGGAAATACCTATGTAAAGGTTCATTACGGTGTTTCGCTAGAGGAGCTGCGTCCACGTTTCAAGGTTTCCTAACGTTAATCGAAAAAGTACAACTCATTTGCACTACCTGAAATAGCTCTATTTCTAAAGGCTGATTGAGTTCAGCAGTGCAAGCCCGAAAAGTTAAAGTCTTTTCCGCTGGTTCATTCTGAATCCGTGCATCGCTCTGTGCGCGTGTGAAATATTTGGGCTCAAAAGCCAAACTGCTTGGCTTCATTGATTCTGTAGTCAGTGATTGCGTTTCTACAATTTCAAAGCCATCAAATGAGATTGTTCTGTGTGACCTGTTCAGCGGGTCGGGCAGGGTAGCGAATCACTTCAAAAATCGTTTCAAGGTGGTAGCTAATGACCTGGAGTACTACTCCTATGCGACGCTTGAAAATCTGCTGAACAATGACCCTTCGACCGTCTACGAATGTCAGCCGATCATCGACTACATGAACCACGGCATGGATGGTGTTGAAGGCTTCATTTTTCAGAATTATAGCGAAGCTGGTGGCCGTACCTTCTTCACTAATGGCAACTCCATGAAGATCGATGCTGGGGTTGCGCTTGTGTACGAGCTGTATGGCAATGGGGAGCTGACTGATGGGCAGTTCTACTACTGCCTCTGCTCTGTCCTGGAGGCTGCTGACAGGGTGAGCAACACGACCGGACTGTACTCATCGTTTCTAAAGAAATTCACTGGTGCTTCGCTCAAGCCCATCGATTTCAGAGGGTTCGACCTCAAGGAATCCGTGGCAAGCAATGAGGTGTACCTGGGAGACGCTAACGAGCTGTTGAAGCGCGTTAGTGGTGACGTTCTCTACCTCGACCCACCTTACACGTCGATGCAGTACAGCAACGCATATCACGTTCTGAACACCATTGCGCAGAACGAGCGACCCACGATCCACGGGATCAGCGGTCGGCCTGAAGGCCGGAACGTCTCTCCATGGGCTAGCAGGCCGAAGGTTGAAGCCGAATTCAGGCAGCTTGTTGATTCTGCCAATTTTGAATACCTGGTCATGAGCTATTCAAACGAAAGCATCATGCCGGTGGATCTGATTGTCGATGTGATGAGCTGCTTTGGCACATACGAAAGAAAAGAAATGCAATACAAGAAATTCAAATCACGTAAAGAAGCTGCAAATGAAATTTACGTGACTGAATACCTACATGTGTTGCACAAGAATAAATGATCGCTGTTGTATTAATATATCTGAATAGGAGGGTTCCCAAATGGTTACTAGAGACGGTTATGCAGTGTTGTTCGATTTTATGAGCAGGGAGGAATGTGAAGCAGAATTAAAAACGCATAAGTCATCGTTTCCAATGTTCGCCGGGTTCAATAATAGGACTTCAGGTTTCATGATTCATCCTAAACGCAAGCCGGTCTACGAAATAATTTCGAGATTAATGTTCGCTACGTGGAATGAATGTTTAAGATGTGATAACGACTGCTGCGATGTTCAAGCAAGGTATCTATGTAATGATATTTTTAAAAAATGCTTTCGTCGTAAAGTTCAGGATTTAGAATTTGAGAAGATTTTTATAGCTTTCAATAGAATCTACAAAGCAGCCTTAAAGTCAAATAACCATACTCTTTTTTTTAAAGGTAAAAATGATAAATCCCATGATGCAAAAACAAATAGCTAACAAGCGCTGTTATTTTTTGGTTAATGTAAAGCCCTCAAGAGAGCTTTACATTGTTGGTTTATCCTTTGATTTAGTAGGGTCAGCGCTACGCGGGTAGGTGCCTTATTCCTGGATGGTCCCAACTGCTATATGGATTTTAAGCAAGACGGTTTTGCCTTCTAAAAACTTAACCGCTAGGCTACTATCGACCTACAGACACAACGTCTAAAGGGATAGGAATGCATAACGCCACTCTGGATACTCAGCTTAATATGAAAATCCCAGTCCAATGTGAGAAAACCGGTATTCAGGGATTTGTATTTATTAAGGATGTTCAAGCCTTGCCGTTAACATTGGATAACTGGCTTGAATTTTCTAACTCAAATGATTTGAAGATAAAAATTCACGGTATTGTTGCAGATAAGCCAGATTGGGATACAAAGTTTCCCCCTGTTGGTCAGGGGTTTAAGCTTGGGTTTTCAGTTGATCCAACCTTAAAGAACTCATGTTTTACATTGGTTAAAGGCGGATGGGTGCCTATATTTTATGCCTTTTCCAAGGGTAATATTATTGCCGATAGGAATCTAGTATCTGAAATCCAGGCTAGATTTTCGAATGGAGAAATTTCATCGGGAGCGATGCCTAACGATTTTTTGGACTATATCTGTGATAAGAGCTGTTCATGTACTCTTCACACATTATCTTATGCGCTGGAAAGTAACGAGCGAAAAATTCCTTCCGCAGAAAAAATTATTGAACAACATCGTGCAGCTTTAAAGACCTTATCGAAAGCTTTGCCCCACGTTAAAACCTGGCCCGAATCTGATTCGGATCTAGAACATTTTCTGGAATTGGCAGATAAGTTTCGTGAGTATTTTACGCAGGGTGTGCGTCTTCTCGTGAAATTAGCTCCATTTGTGATTAATTCACCAGCACGTAATAAACGAGTCGATAGGTGGAAAGCCATGGCTCAAATAGCTAGGGCTGAAAATATTCCTGTAAGTCATATTGTATTTATTGCCTGTTTAAGTGCTACTTCTGCTGAACAAGGTTTCAATCCGGCTCAAAAGCTAATCAAGCCTAAAGCGATTTACACGGAAGAAGATGCATACAATTCTATGTATGATCTTTTTTTGATTATGCTTACTAACGTTCTCCAGACACAAGCCCCAGAGCTAAAGGTCACTCTTGTCACTCGCGATAAAAATTTAGCCTTCTTTTGGATGGGGCTTACCTTTGCAGATCCATCAAGCCCTGGTCAGCAGATGATTGGCCTTCACCAAAAGTTATTGCCAGTTTCCGAATCAGAGTTAAAAGAACTTGCAGTCATCCTAGGAGAAGGGCGGGTTAACGCTTCCTGGGAAATGCCAGCTCAACCCAAATATTAGTTTTGTAGTCCAAAACTTTTTATGAATTTCTCTCTATTGGAGGTATCCAAATTTCTACCTACGATTAAATGGATGGATCGAGACTTGAAAATTGCATGCCTTGGATGGGGATCGCTGATATGGAAGCCTGGTGCGTTGCCTCTAGCTTCAGACTGGTTCAGTGACGGGCCTGAACTGCCTATCGAGTTTTCACGGGTTGGGGATGGTGGGGAGCTTGCAACGGCGATATGCCTCAACGCTCCACCGTGTCAGGTGTTATGGGCAGTGCTAGACGTGAAGTCGCTCGATGAGGCTGTGCAGGCCCTTCGTGAGCGTGAGCAAATTCCTGATGACAGAGCTGATGGTGTTGGTGTGTTCACTATCACTAGCTCCACCGTCGGAGTCCTTGGAAAGTGGGCTGCTGACCGTCAGTTGGATGCGATCATCTGGACTGACCTGCCTCCACGATTTGAAGATGTTGAAGGCTTGATTCCCTCTCTCGATGATGTGCTTTCGTACCTGATCTCCCTGGACGGGAAGACGTTGGAACACGCCAAGGCGTACATGGAGAACGTGCCAGAACAAATCGATACACCGTACCGGCGAGAGATCAAAAAGCTTGGGTGGGACTGATGAGCAAGGACAGTAAGACACTTCTCGTTGGGATCTTCGATCAGCTTCGGGTGTTACGTGCAACGGTCGCTGAATTGGAATCTGTTGCTGAAATCGAGGTTGATGCTCTCCGGGGAAGTCAGACTGTCGATGTGGATGACTCAATTCACCAGTCATTCATGAAGCTTCAAGACCAGATAGGGGAGATGGAAGAAACCCTAGCAACGATTGCTGAAGCAACAGGCGAGATTCCCAAGCTGTGATTGAAGGAGAAGGTTTATGTGTGGTCGATTCGTAATGTTCAGAAGCCTTGATGAGTATGTGCAGGAACTCGACCCCCAAGGTGATCTGTTCGCCAAGGTGGATAAGACGCCCATAGGCCGCTACAACATCGCTCCCAGTACTGACGTTCCTGTCATTCATGCCGAGCCCGAAGGCCCGCAGATCTCGCCCGTGCATTGGGGTTGGAAGCGTGAGGTGTCTTGGCCGAAGCCGAAGGTTGTGCAGCCGATAAACGCACGCATAGAGACCATTGCGAAGGGTAGGTTCTACAAGGATCTGTTCCCTGACCACCGGGCCTTGGTAATGGCTGACGGCTGGTACGAATGGGTCAAAGAACCTGGTGATGAGAAGAAGCAACCCTTCTTCATTAGGTTGAAGACTCGAAAGCCGATGTTCTTTGCTGGACTCGCCCAGGTAGAGCCAGGTCCGTCACCAGATGAGCCACCGGGCTTTTTGATCATCACTGCTGATGCAGCCGGGGGCATGGTAGACGTTCATGACCGTAGGCCAGTGGTTCTTTCTCCCGAGCTCGCACGGGAATGGCTTTCCCCTGAATTGACGAAGGAACGGGCCAAGGAAATTGCCAGAGACCTTGGGCAACCTGCAGAAGATTTTGAGTGGTATCCCGTCTCAAAAGACGTTGGCAATGTTAAGAATAAAGGCGAATATCTGATTAAGTCGATTACATGAACAAGTAGAGACAGGGCTGTGTAGCAGAAAACAGTGAACCCTAGGTGATTCAAGCATAAAGGGAATTTTCAGATGAATCTTAAATTCAATTCACCTGTGGAAAAAGCCGCTTTGGATTTTGCCTATATTTTGATGGTGAAGTCTGCAACCTATCCAGTCTATATTAATACCAATAATACGCACATGGAGCCTGATGGTTCGCTGTTATTCCGCGCGCTGAACATTGAAACTCTCGAAAGTGAAAAACTCTACCACTCAATGATGCACTATGAGTGTCTCGGTAAATTAGATTTCTTCAATATAGGCGAGGTGCTTACTGAAAAAGCACAGAAAAAAATGGTTCAGCTTTGCCAGAAGCGGTCCTGCCTACCTCATTCATTTACCTTCGTTGAGCTAATGGCTCAGATCGATGTGTTTAGCAGTATTGAAGAAAATACGGCAAAAGATGAAACTGAATTTGTTAAGCATAATCTTGAGATTAATTTTTCTGAATGCTTCCAAACGGATGAATGTCGATTTATAGCCTATAACACTTCCTACGACCGTGAGCTTACCAGCGGTCATAAAATGGTAGAGGAAGGGTTTCAACGATTAGCATTCGATCTAACCTTGCTAATTGGTGTTGCTAAAGATTGAAATATTTTTGAGTAAAAAATCATTAACGGCGAATTTTGCTAATTCCGTTTGGTATAATTTGACTCATAAACAAACCTATATTTACTATGGCTAAAATTAAATTCAAATCTGATGAAGAATATCTTATGCATTTTGAAGGGTTGATTGATTCTTTAAGGCATATAGCCCGTGATTACGGTTATTGCGCATTTGGTTTGTCTTACAAAGACTATTCAGGGAAAATTGTAATTTCTTTGGACTACTATGATGTAAAACTAGATTCGTCGGTGAGCTGGGATCTGGTCAAAGAAGTAGGGGTTGCTGTTCGAAGATTCAAGAACAAAGAGGTATTGCTTTTTCGTGGCGAGACAGTAATAACTCATAAGCAGATAAAATATTTAAAAGAAATTGAATTACAAGCCTCCTAGATGGAGGTTTGGTTTTTGCTCATGCTCCCGGTCAGTCCGGGAGGGTATCGAGCCTAAACGTGCTGTGCCGTCAGCTTCACGCCTAATGCATTCACAAGCTTCAACACTGTGTCATACCGGGGCTTTGCACCTGGTGCCAACGCTTTGTACAGGCTCTCACGGTTCATGCCTGCATCACGGGCCAACTGCGACATACCACGGGCCTTGGCGACTTCTTGCAAGGCGCGCAGGAACACGTCAGGGTTTGGGTCTTCAAGCGAGGCAGTGAGGAATTCACTGATGGTGTCCTCGTTAGTAAGGTATTCAGACGCCTCAAATGGCTTGAGCTGGGTCATGTTCGTTCTCCACGATCGATCTCGTTTAGGATAGCTTTTGCGGCCCTTATGTCGCGCTTTTGCGACGACTTGTCACCACCGCACAGTAACAGATACACAACTTCTCCACGGCGCGTGTAGTAGACGCGGTAGCCGGGGCCGACGAAGATCCGCATCTCTGAAATCCCATCACCTACCGTCTCACAGTCACCGAAATTACCTTCCTGTGCTGAAACCATCCGCGAGACGATCCGGGCTCGTGCCCTGTCGTCCTTCAAGCCTTTCAACCACAGGTTGAATTCTGTTGTTGTGATGAGTGTATTCATGAAGCAAGTGTAGCCGAACGGCGACACTCCAGCAACGCCAGAATGATCACTTTTTGATCAGTCCTGAAGGTGCTTCTCTCTGATCATATCTTCCAGCTCGTTCTTCCTGTCATTGAGTGCCTGGATTGCTTGTACCGCTTCAGGAGACACTTTGCATATGGTCATGTAGAGAACCATTGCAGTGGCTAGCCCCAGTTCTACACAAGCTAGGAGCCCACCCTCGTACTCATAATTGCCCACTCCATAAAGCCCCACATTTTCTAAGCGGGTCATTCCCTCTTCGAATGAAATGCGCGTGTGTAAGGTGACGGTCTTGGCATTAGGGTGCGCGCCGAAGTCGATGGTGCTTTCGTACAGTGCATACATCCAAGTACCCAGTACTGGGTCATGCTTATCCACCAATTTCTGTGCATCTTTGATCGGTTTTTTGAACGCGTTTTTGCAGGCTTTCAACCCTTCGGGTGAACTGTGCCGACCTATCCATTTCTCTGGCAGGGTTTCATCATTCGCCATCAATAGCGCATAACAGGCAGTTTCCAACGCCGTGCGCAAGATGGGGAAAATTCCTGAAACGTGACCCGTGAGACCAATGCGAAAGCCGGTCATTAAAAGAAACCTGGCATTGGTACGCATAAGGTGAATTATCGGATTGTCGATCTGGACACTTGGACCACTCACGTACTGATTTAGGAACGAATCTAGGTCGTCCATCATGGTCAGGAACGGGGAGCCCGCTTCAAGGATCTCGTCCAGGTTTTCAGTTCCGGCAGTGAGGTAAGCCCGGAATGAATCATCACCATTGTTTCTGAACATCAGACCACCTCGTCTGGCTTGGACCTACGCAATTCAGCTTGGTATTTTTCAACCTCGGCTTCAATCCGTTCTATGGTCCAACCGTTCTCTATCCACAAGGGTTCAAGGATGGCTGTGAGTGCTGTATCTGTGTCATGGAACAACTCAATGTCATCGTTTAATCTGGTGACGATTTCGTCAAAACCACCTGCATACAGAACTTCCATGTTTTCGCGGAAGAAGGTATGAGCTAGGTAATTCCGGCGTTTGTTGGATCTGCGAATCAAGTCATCAAAGGCTTCTGGTACGGTCATCACTTTTCTCAAGGAATGGACAAGCGCGCCAAACGTCTTGGAGAAATTACCGTCAAAAAACTCTTCGTATTCAGTGTCAGTCCATTCGGATTTTTTACTAGGTAAAAAGTCCAGGAAGAAGATGGCGTTCACTATCCCATGCTCAAGCACCTGGGCCATGTGCATGGCTGCACCGTAGTAGGCGCAGACCTCTTTGAACTGGAGGGATTCAGGCTCAAGCTCTTCCATCGGTTGCTCCAGGGTATCGATGATCGAATAGGGCTGTGTAGCTCTTGTAGAGAGCGTCATACCGTTCCCATGACGTTGCCCCGGTCGGTGAGTAGGTCTTTATGTTGATGGTCGAGCCCTTAATCACCGTCTTACCTTTGTACAGAACAGTGTTGGCCATGTCGTAATAGTCGATGAGCTTTTCGTCAGTGGCGTTTACGGGTACGGGGTATCGCCCAGCCCATACAACGCTGTGCTGATAGAAATTGAGGATCTTCTTCTGCGCAGGGTTCCTCTTCACGTCGAGTAGGTGAGCCAGCAGATTCAAATCGTGATGCTCTGGTGGGGTTATCCCTTGGCTAACAAGCGCCGCCTTCATTGCGACTTCCAACGATAGCCCACACAGCATGTGGTAGACGTGGGAACAGGCAAGGTGCATGTCGAACCCTTCACCTAACCCAAGCTCCATAGCAGCATCGCGGCCACGCCCGTGTGACATGGAAAGCCAAATGGCACCTGCAGAGGCATGAAGGTCGTTAGCACGATTCCGCCAATGATTTTGATGGCTCTTGTCGTCTACCAGTGTGGGCCGTTGGTGGTGCTGAAAAACCTCATACTCCGGGAAATCTTCTTCCATGTGAGTCCCTAATGACAGACGAAAAAAAGCCCCGATAGGCCGGGGCTTCATGCTAGCAGTTTGGAACCATCAAGCGATGGTGTAGCCATCGAAAGCGGTTTTCTCAGTGATAGCCCTGATGATGTTTGGTCGGGTAGCTGGAACCTCGGAGCCGTCTGTAAGCTTGATAGTGGCCGGGTTGAGCGTTTCCTTTCCGTCTTCATCCTTGACGATCTTAAAGCCCAAGAAGGTGAATGCTGGTTCGTCTTGGGTCAGGTTAGCAGCAGCACGGCCACGGCGGGAGAACAGCTTTTCAGACTTACCATTGTGCGTCACGGTGTGGAATGTCGGCTCGCCGGATGGGTCTTTCTCGCTGGTTTTGCGAGTGCCCTTTGTTTTGCTACCGGCATTCTTCAACGCTACGTGTGTGCCTTTGATGACCTCGAGGGAAATCTGATAGGCCAAGGCTTTGAATTCGTCTTGGAAAGCCAACAGAACGCGTTCAAAAGAAGTACTTTTCTTCAATTCTGCCAAGGACTTGAGGTTAGCTTTTTCTGCATCTTTCAGCTTTTTCAATTCTTCAAAAAGCTTAACCAGCTTTTCGTCATCGCCCGAAGTCGCTGCAGCGGAGATTTGAGCGTGGATGTCAGTCAAGGCTGATGAAGTCGTGACAGACAGTAGGTGCTTCAAAACCTTTGCGCCCAGCTCTTTCGCAGGAGCTGCGTGGAGATCAGCAGCAATGGCGGTTTCGTATTCAGTTTGAGAGGCTTTGTCAGTCATTCACTCGTTCCTTGCGTGCGTGTTGGTGTTTTTAATAAGAATTGCCTGAAGATAGTTGATGGATAACCTATTGTCAATTTGTTTGGCGTGGTTTTATAAAAGAAAATGATATAATTGTTCATATAACAAACAAGTCTAATATGAAGTATACAAAAGAAGAAGAAAAGCAAGCGCTGGCAAAAAGAAATCAATCATCCGAAATAGATGATGCACAGCAAACAAAAGATATTGATGACATGCTTGCAAAAAAAGGTGTTTTAAAGAAATTACCTGAACCAGTTACACAGCAAGGGATAATAAGCGGGGGAGTGAACGTTAAACGCGCAGTTCCTTTAACAAAGCTGTCAAATGAAGAGGAAGAAGAACAGCTACCAGTGGATGAATTCGTTTCTGCTCTACTGAAAATAGGTAAAAAATACGATAGAAAAGTAATGCAGAAGAAAGACGACATTCATGATGGCGTAGACCTTTTCTTCATCAAAGTTGGGCAAGTACGCGCTATTGATGTGAGCATAAAGCATGGTGGTGATATACGATTCAATGAAGGCGAATTGAATTGCCAGATGAACCAAGACATTGTGAGAGCTGTAGCTCCTTTCAAATTTCACCAGCCTGACACCGTGCTTGAGGTGTGGGTAGATGATTCTAAAAAAACTCCAGAAGCAATTGCTGCGCAAGAGGAATTCATTAAGAACACTATTGGCACATTACTAGAATCAGGGGTTAGTCTCGACCGTATTGTCTTAAAAAACGAGCAATTCAACTCTATTCTGGAGAAGTACAAAACAGAAGCACAAGCAGCTAATCCAGAAGAGCCCGCTGTAGCTGGTGTTAATGTCGTGAGTCAAAACAAGCCTGTTGAAAAGCCAGTTGAACCTGCTGCACCAGTGGCTGAATCCTCCCAAAAGGTCGTCCAACCAAAAGAAGAAATTCCTGCGAAGCAGAATGAAACCGATACTCCATCTGATGAAGTAAAAAATAGAATCGAAGAAATATTTATGGGCGAAGGGTTGTTCAGGAGGGGAGATTCTATATTGGACATGATAAGTAGAGGGGTAGAATTAGATAAAGCAGAAGGGATTAAGATTAAAATATCACAAGATGGCAGTACCTTTAATGTCACAAAGATTGGGGGTGATGCGAGCATTCCAGATCGAAATTTTCAATTTGATACTTCAAAGATGCCTGATGCTGAAGAATACAGAAGGGTCTTCAATTCGCTTGAAGGTCAAGGTCAGTTGGCAATCATAAGATCAGGTATGAATCTCGAAAATTTTGTTAAACAAAAAACGTATCTAAAGAAAAATGGGATTGATTTGTCATTTTCAGATGATTACCAAGAAGTGGTTGTTTCGAAAGTAAATGGTAATACAAAAGAGAGGGAGACATTTCCTCTAAGTAGCATCGTGGTTGGGACTTCAAAATTAGGGGCGGGGTTGTTCAACGCACTGAATAATATTTCAAGCGCAGATAACCAGTTTAAAGAAATAAAGCCAAGCAATGCAGCCAAAGCAGCAAACGCGGATGCTTTGTTTGAGCCAAAACCTGTGGATGTGGAAGAGAGGCAAACAAGTCGAAGAAACAAACCTTCGATGTAAAAAGAATAAGAGAACCTACGGGTTCTTTTTTTGCGCATAATTTGATGACTGCGAAATGGTATAATTAAAGCAATAACAAACAAATCTAAAATGAAGTTTATAGACAAAATTAAAGACAACCTCAAAGAGGTTTTTGGCGGAAAAAAAGACACGGGATTCTCAGAGAATACAGTAGGTGTAATTCAGTCTTTTCAAGATGCAGATTCTACCCCTAGTGTCATTAATGATTTGCCTGAAAATCAAGAACAATATAGCGATGAAATATTAAAGGCTTTCGCAGAAGAATCTAAGACGTTTGGTATGGGAAGCAATAGTCAAACTAAATATGATTATCTGACTGATACTGACGGGGCATTCCGTGACAAAATTATTGCTAGTATAAATGTGAAGCGCGTACCAGAGTCTGAGCTGGCTAAAAGCCCTGAAAATTCAATGGTTGAGGCAAAAGATTATCTAGCTGAGTTGAAGGTAATTCTAGAAAAGTACAATATGTCTATAATGGAGTTTTCTAATTCAAAAATTAAGATAGCGGATGAAAGAAATAGAACTCAATTTGACCTCAATAGAACAGGTGGGGTTAGGTTTTATGTGAATATCAATGGGCCGTGGGTTCAAGAGATAGTTGATTTTGAAGCAAGGCATAATTACTCGGGGAACAGAAAAAGCATTGAGCTTTCAACAGATCCAGATTTGGTAAGCCATGAAGAACGTAAAAAATATTTCGTTTCATGCTATAAAACTCTTCATGCTGCAGGTATCGATCATAAGAGAATTGTCGTTCTTGATAAAGATTTCAGGTACTTGATGGATGAGCTAAAGCCTAAAATCGAACCTGTCAAAGTTGATGCGGAATCAACCAACAACGCGAAACCATTGAATTCACAAGCTCCACCGTTAACTGGTGGGGTTCGAACAATTACTGCACAAGAGGCTTTGGAACAACGCACCTTGAGAATATTAAGATATTGCGGTGGTGATTTAGAATATTTAGAAAGTAAAAGTAAAATCTTGGCCAGTGAACATAATTTGGAAATTAGTTTTAGTCCTGATGGCGATCATGTTACTGGTTCAACAGTTGATAAAAAGTTATCCGCAACTTTTCTCACAAAAACTGTCGAAAAAGGAGAAAGGTATATTCACGAATTAAGCATGAGAGAAGTAGACGATACAATTCGTAGAATTGTTACGAATTCCAAAGGGAATTTGTCAACTTTTGAAGATTTAACAGGGGCGGCTTCAAAAGATTTGAGTATTGATATTTCTATATCACAAGATTCTAAAAATATTGTTGGTGAAAAAGCGAAAGACGGAAACCTACACAAAGTATCATTAGAGCTAAATGGAATTAATGGAGGTAAAATTCTTTCAGAAATGCATAAGCTTGAAAAGAATGAGCAAGACGACCACACAGTGCGCGATGCAGTTAAAAGGGGGTACAGGCCATGATTTCTATGAAGGGGCTGTTCTCCTTCTTCGTAGCTAACCAAGCTCAAAAGCCAAGAAGCAATGAGGCTTCCAAAGCTGCTGATGAGCTGGTGTCGAAGCCTGAATTCCTCAACAGAAGTCGAGAGCGATTGATCAGCACCATGATTCGTGCGGTCCGGTCTTTGCGGCTTGTAGTGCCTCATTTAGGGGAAGAGATTGTAGCCCCGGCCAATGGCTTGGCTTCTGTTCTTATGATGAGCAAGGGCTTCTGCGTCCAGGACGTGCGTACCCAGTCTGCGGAGCTTGTGCTTTCCCTCATACGGGATGTGCATCATGAGTTTTCAGTGGGAGCCACGAACGAAGGCCAGATCATTCTCTCCCTGGTAGCTGATGAAGCTGTAACGCCAAAAGGGGGCCTTGTAAGACTCATCACTGACGTAATTCACAATGCGTGCCTAGATCTGCCAGATTCGGTCCTGGAAGCTGGGCGTGACGCCGTAGAAGGCCAGGTTCATGCTGTGATTGCGCGTAAGCTTGCTTCGACTCTTGGGCAGTACTTCGCTGACAATCAGCGCATCCCGCTTTCTGTAGCGCGCCATGAAGCCTTGAAGGCACCTCACATGATGGTGGATGTTGAAGACTTGAAGAGCTTTTTGGATAAAAAGCTACAGAAGAATGCAGATGTTCTATTCGATGACCTTTACACCTTTGATACGACAAGCACCTACAGAAAGGGCGATTAAAGGTCGCCTTGCAAATCTGTGAATATCTCAGATAGGGCAGATTTGTTCGTTGGAAATTTTAGGCAGATTGTTAAGATTTCCATGGGCTGTCTGTATTCCCATTTGACCTTTGAATAACCCAGCTTGAAAATAATTCTATCCAGCTCGAATAGATTTTCTAAAAAGTGAGTGTTCACCTTGTTGTTTTCGAAATGGGTGTACTTAAAAATACTATAGTAGTCGTCCATATGTTTCACAAAAGCCTTTACTTCCTCAAAGCATGTCTTCCATTCAGGGGAGCCGGGTTTGATTTTTGTGTAAGTTCTAATCATGCTCGTGACAAACATTAGGGATGCACATGTTTCGATTGGTTGTTTTAGAAAATTGCTTGTGATGATTTGATCAAATGCAGTGCAGTATTTATCAAGCGGCGCGCCTAGTTTCTTCTTGATCCCGGAGTAAGATTTATCTTCTGGTGGAGGGTCGGAGTTAAAAATTTGATCTAGGATGTCTGAGTTTGGATTGGGTATGTCTTTTTCATCATCACCGTTTATCCCCGAATCAAGGTTTTGCATCATTTGATCTATTGCGTCTTCGTCATATTCGTCTGTCATAATATCCTCATTAGGTTGGTTGGTATTGAAAGTATTTTCATTAATCTTTGTTTGGGCTTCGTAGCCAACAGGAAGGCTCTATATGATTTTGCTTTTTTATTGAGATACTTCTCGTTGTACCTTTGGAAAAGGTGCCCGTATTTTTTCAGAAATGGTTCATAAGTGATTAGCAAGTCTTTATGAAGCGAGGGGTGTGCTGTCATGTAGTCTGTTGGGTATCTCAGCCATTCCTGCTTGTTCACGTAATGTGTAAAGTATCTTGCATAGTTTTTCTTTAGCAAAAAAACGATGTATTCATTGATACTATTGGGCCTAGCATTTTCGGCCCACTCGTCAAATTGGCATAATTGAAAAGCGTCGAATGCCAACCAATTTTCTTCATTCGTTGTGAAGTTATTTAAAGACTCTTCGTTTGGAATCTGTGCCCAGTCATGTCTGATTCGGAATCTATGATCCGTACAACGGCTATTAGCTCTATACCCACTGACGTTCAAAGCATCCGTAGGAAAAGCATATAGAGACTTTAGGAAGCCTTTCAGGTCTTTCTCATAGAACCACTTCAATCGAAAAGTGAAAGGTTTGTTAGCCAAGCGCTGTGAGTAATCGTCAAAGATAAGCGCGTTGATTAAATCGTTGCGCGTTGGGCAATTCGAAAAGAAAAGTAGAAATTCAATTTCTTTGTTGTACTTGTAGAGAATGAAAGGATTAGTCAGCTCTGTGTAGTTTTCAGCGTTGATAATTTCATCGAGAGTGTTGGGTTTCGGATCAAAGTCGAAAGTCTTGCTGTAAAGCAATTCATCCAAGTCATTGATAGGTATCTCTCGCCCTTTTGTGAGGCTAGCTTTAAACATAATGTCATTGTTTGTTTTTCTTCTCTAATTATACCATTTGTAGGTGATGTAACTCGCCTTATAGAATAAAGAAAAATCAGGCATTAGCCTGACTGTTTTTCCTTCTGTAAATTATTAGGTAAGAGAGACCCATTGGAATGATGGTGTAAGCAATCAGGCCGCAAATGATTTGCGTGACATTTGATTTTTGAGATACTACCACAAGCCAATCTAAGAAGCTGAAGCTACCAATCGAATGGCTCATAAACATTGAACAAGATATTAGAGTGACAAAGCTTAGTATTATGAACTTAACGAAGCGTTCTGTTTTAAAGTAATTTTTGTAAGTTTCAGTTGTAGAGGAATTTAGGTTTTGCATAATTGTTCGGTTTGTTTTTATAGATTATACCATTTTTTAGGATGACTCTTTAAGGAAGACGTTACTAAAATATGCGAGGTCTTTGAGATTTGATTTTGGATAGTGAGCAAACACCTGACAAGTGGCCGCATCCACCGCGACCATACAATGCAATTCTCCTAATGGATTTTCAATTGCGACCAATAACTTATGTGTTCTTGTTTCCATATCTTGCATTAATTCTAAAAATGCTTCATCTCCATTTGGGATGTATTTGATGACTGGGCTTTCAAGGTCTTTTGTTATTGAGAGTAAACCTTGAAGCAGATCTGTTTTGCTAACCTTGATTGGCGTTTCTGGTTGGCTTCGGTATGGCATAAATTTTCTATACGCTTTGCTGTAGTCTTCGTTAGTAAAAGAATCCCAATTATCGTAATTCACGACAACCTTGAAAAAGCGGCAAAGGTGTAGCTTCAAATAATCGTCATTAGCTGTTTCGGATATACCATTATTGCTAATGTCGAATTCAAAGCAGCAGTGGTGTTCGTGTTCGATGCGTATAGCGTCTGGTGCTGTAATACTGATGTGTCGCTCTAGTAGCAAGTCTCTTGTGAAATGCACCTGAATCTTTGTAAAGAAGCGTTTTCTTTGGGCCGTGTAAATCATCAGCTCACTAGTATTCGCTTTGTGCAGATCTGCCAGTGCCTGGATAAGATTCTGACTGATTAAAGGCTTTCCGTTTACTGTGAAGTCTTGAAATGTGAGTCTCGTGGCTTGCTTTAATACGTGAAGGTTTGAATTCGGCATGTGCAGGAATTTATTTATTTAATGTATTATACCATTTGGGCTAATCGCATTTGCTATAATGACAAAAACGACTGTGTAAAACATGAATGAATTAAACTTTAACGAACCGGCTGTGCAGATTGATTTACCAGATCTATTCGGTACAGAAAAATCAAAAGAGAACGTCGCGGAAAGAACTGACTCACTGATTCAAGCTTTAAGCTCAATAACAGAGAGTCGTGGCTTGAATGCATCACTCGCAGGGATCAAGCTCCCAGCACCAGCACCAGCACCAGCACCCATCGTAGCGCCTGCAGGAGCCTCTGTTGAGCCTTCGCAAGGCATCGGGGATGATGAGTGGCCTGTCGTTGTGCCTGACGTGATTGTTCCCCTTGGTGTGAGCGAATCGTATGAGCCTCTAGGCATCGTCCAGGTTGAGGAAGAAGTAAGCTTAGACGTAGCTTTAGCAACGCCACCGGCTACGCCTGTGGAAGAGAAGGGCGGTACTCTGGCTGATTACAAACGCTGGGCTCTTGAGTACAAGAAAGAAGAAGAAGCGCTTTTGCGTGATGCTTTTAAAACTGCACGGATATTAGTCAGTTACGATTTTGACCCTACCGCAACAGAATTCGATTATTTAGAGAATGTGCTGAAAATGGCTTTTATCAAACGGGGAGTCTACAACGAATGTAGACATGAAATCTCAAGGCGTCTTTTCGACCAATTCATAAGTGAATGACAAGATTAAAATAATAAAGGCCCCATATGGGGCTTTTTTTACACCTGAAGCCCTAGCTTGGTCATAGTCCCTTGTACCATGACGATGGTGTGAACTAAATCGACTATTAATGTAGAAGCGCAGAGCTGTCCCATAACGCCTATGAAACTACGTTGTCCTGAACCCGTGGAAATTTTATGAAGGGCAAATAAAGCATTCACGAAAAATAGAAAGCCCACCATCTGTAAACCAGATATTATGTTTTTAAGATTCCCTTCTAGCTCTCCTGAATGTTGCGAATCAATCATTGATTTCACCTTATCAAAGGTTGGTCCTGATATTTGACTGCTTGCAACACTCCAGCACATATCCTTATTTTTACCGATTTTCCAATCTTCAAATGCATCTTCATTGGTTATATAGCAAGCCCCTTTAGATTCTGAGTTGAAGGTTTTAACGACAGAATCCACGGTAGAAGTGATGTTGAGCATTAAAACACCAATGATCAAACCGAAAATCATCTTGTTCTTAACTTCGTGTTTGCCCTGTGCGCCTACTTCAGTGTACAGAACCATATTTTTAAAGGCTATGACTATAAATATTAGCCCTCCAAATACGCTGATTGTTTTTGTTAGCCAGATAAATATTGAAATTAAGTATTGATATTCGTCCTCGTTTGAATTATCCATCACTGCGTCATAGTCATCGTCGTTGTCATCTGTTCCCACAAAGCTGCTTGTTCGATCTGATGCTGTTTGGCCTGTTATTGGCTCTGCATAGCTATTGTGGATTGTTGTAATTGAAATGGCGACGATTGCTAAAATAATCATTAGCCATCTTTTTATTGTTTTCATTGTATTGGAAGGTTTGTTTCTCAAATTATACCATTTTGAAAATGCTATAATGAATACAAACAAACAAGCCATAAATGAAAAAGGAGATAACAGTTGAAGATGTAAATGCTTTAAAAGCGTTTAGTCTTGAGGTTGACGGCGATCAGTTAAAGAGGTTGTCGATTCTGGTGAAAGTCAGAGTCAAGGGGGATAAGTTTTTAAGCTTTACTAAGAAAATGCAAAAGATAACAAAAATCAAAGTGATGAATTTCAGATCGCCTATATTTATCAATTTCAGTGAGTCTGCAGTTTCTGCGCTCCATGACTTAAGTCTTGAGCTTATCGGTAATGAGGCTGTTAAATGAAAATAGGAAAACAGAAGCCATTTAACTATTACGATGATGATTTAGAGCCGATTAAACATAAAAAAACAGATGATGAGATTGACGAATGTTTGAGTCTAGAGCTGAATATTCAGCTTGAGCGGAAAAAGCATCAAGAATTTAGAGGGAATTGGAAGCCTATAAATACAGACCTTTGAGTCTGTTTTTTTATTTTTGCTTAATGGTGAATTTGATTAAAGTGAAATGCTATAATTCGCTTAACAACAAACTTTACTAAAAATGAATACATATGAAACGATTGTGCTTGAGCTAGAAGACAAGAAAAACAATGACTATGTGGAGGGTGTGAGGCTTCACAATCAAGAATCAAAAAGAATACGGTTAGCAGAAGAATTGGCTCGCTATGATTTAGTTATTGAAGCTGACAGATTAGCTAATTTGTTCTTTCATGATTTTGAAGAAGAATTTGATCAAAATCTGCCTACAACGAAAGATGCTTATCTTCATGCAGTTGGTGAACTGGCTGAAATGAATTTAACCCCTGGTGAGAAGAGGATTATAAGGTTGAAAATCATAGGTGGATGACGCTTTAGCTTGATGAATATCAAAGGCAGTAGTTTTAACTACTGCCTTTTTTACTGTTTTACCAAATGAATTTCTTTTGGCTTTCCGTCAACGGAATATTACGTTTGATTTCATTGAGCTGTTGTAGCGATGTTGTGCTTCCATTTTGATTTATTATATAAAGCTTGTTGTCTGAATCCATACCTAAATCGAATTCGTAAGGTCTATCATCGTCACGATCCATTTTTACAATTTTGATAGCGTTATTATATTTGCTGGGTGTAAACGAACTCACTTGAGTATGCCCCGGTGTCCCATCCACGAAGAGTTGTACTTTTATAAACCGTACACCTTTCATATCGGCAGGGTTGCCCGTGTACGTCACATCGTTTGAACCCATTCTTTCAATCGTGTAGGCGTATTCAGTTTTTTGCTGGTCGAACTTTATGTATTTAGATTTTCCAACTTGGTCTAGAACTTGGTTCCCAAAGCCTTGAATGTCGGCACTGACTTGTCGGTCGTTGTAGTTTTCGTTCTTCGAAAAGCTTGTGTCAGCTTGTACGAGTGTAGTTGTTGAAAATAGCAAAGCTGTAAATACAAAACCGCCGATTGTTTTGAACATGGTATGAATTCCATTTAGAAAGCGTAAGGGCTTTTTTTGTCTTTTCTTGAAACGTGCTTCTTAATTGTATCGACCTGTTCGAGCTTGGTTGTTGAGGTTGGGCTCTCAATCAGGAACAATTCTTTTTCGTCATCCAATCCAAGATCAAACTCATATGGGCGCTCGTCGTTACGATCCATTTTTTCTATTCGGATAGCCTGACTATATTTACTAGGTGTGAACGTACTGACCTGATTGGGTAATTCAAAACCGTCTTTGAAGGCTCTGACACGGATAAAAATCACACCTTGAAGGTCTTTAGAGTTGCCTGTGTATTGCACATCGTTCGAACCCATGCGTTCAATGACGTAGGCATATTCTGTGCCTTGCAGATCAAATTTGAGATACTTCGATTTGCCTGCTTGATCTAAAATCTGATTTCCGAAGCCTTGTATGTCTGCGCTTACCTGACCTGTTTGATAGCTTTCATTCTTTGAAAAGCTAGGGCCAGCATGGACATTTGTGGCGGCGGAGATAATCGAAGCTGAAAGCAATAGTGCAGCGATTTTCATTTCACAATTCCCTTGATCATCATCGTTATTGAAACGACTGAAATGATGATGAGTGTCCACATGAACACTCGGTCTCTTTGTTCTTGTGTGAATTTGTTGACGAATTTGGTGAGAGCGTACATGCCCCAGCCAAGGGGTATAAGCATGAAATAGCCAAGTCCACTTTGGATGTGCTGTGCACCAGCGAAAATCAAAACACATGGAATCAGGTAGATGACTTGCAGAAGATTACCTTTAAGGCTCACTTCCTTCTGAAACGTCTCACGCATTTCCCGGCCATGGGCTTTATCACGCTCGTTGGCCTGAAAATGGGTGTCATGCTTCTGTCCGTCATACGACAGCCATTTATCGTTCTCGTCTCGATCTGCCATTCCCTGAATCCTCGACCTGGTTACTCGTAGAGCCCCTGACAGACGGCGTGGTGGCCGTCTGATACCTAAAGCAGATTCTACGCCAGCCATCGTATTCTTAGCAAAAAATCCGATGGCACAGAGCGTTTGTAGACAAGGATTTTTACGGTGAAGTGCTTGTTTGAAATATGTGAACAGGCTGAAAAACTGTGGTGCTTGCAAAAGCGATTAAGAAATACCGGCTTGGGAAGGGAATCACACAAGCGGAGCTAGCAATTAGGTCGGGATTCGACCCCAAGACGATCAGTCGATTTGAAACGGGCGAGTACGTCCCAACGGTCGAGGCTGTCTACAAATTTGCTGAAATTCTAGGCGTGCCGGTCAAAGAGTTTTTTGCGGATCTGGAGGGGGAGATTGAGCAGAGGGCGTTTCTCTTTGAAGTTATCCACAACGCTGATGCTGATGAGCTGAAAAGACTTGTTGATCTGGTAGGGAAGGCTCGTAAGGCGCCGAAGCCCTAGAGTGTTCCTGGGCAGTGTTTTACAAGCCAGCCTTCACCCTTTCTGGATCACCTTCTAACTTGTCTTCAACCTCTTGGAATGAGCGAGCTATCTCCAGCAGCTCGCTTGCTGCTTGCTCATCGCCAGTTGCCTTCATACGGTCAGCTACTGCGACCAGATCAACGCCAGCCCATTTGAGGGTGGCTGCTGCTTCTTTAAGATCGTCGCGCAATGCTTGTTTGGGCTGCGTGAGGGGCATGGTGCTATCCGTTGATTTCAGTTCCTGGTGAGTATGACCAAGGGAGAATGACGATCTCAAGAATCCACCCTGATCAATTGCGTTTGTCGCTACGAAGCTAGTGAGGAAGAATGGGCGCGTTGCGCGCTATGGATGGCAGTGTTACTGACCGCATCCTGGCTATTCGATGTATCGATGGCTTGCATGAGACCGTGGGCCTGATTGCTGAGTAAAGCGAAGCCCCGAATTCGCCATACCTCCGGGGCTTCTATTCTCACCACCATCCCTCAATGAAAGCGAGCGTGGCGGGACGGTAGCAAATTGACCTGTGGGTGCCAACCCTCGCCACGATTCTGCGTTTTTTAACGTGCAGCGCAACATCCATAAGGTGCTGAAGAAATCAGATTTACATCGTCCAATACTTCAAAACTCTACGTTATTTATAAAATCGTCCACATAATAAATTTTGGTTTTCACTTTAAAGGCACGGAAAATAACCTTGGCTTTTTTTACCGATTTCTTATCGCCGCATATGAAGTATGAACAATTGGATGCTACATAAACATGCAGAGCATCTGAAAACATATTATTTAGATTGTTTTTTCTTTCAATTTTTTCTTTAAATGCAGGGAAGAAGTCTAGTATGCCATAGGCGATTGTGAATTTGTCTTCTTCGCTGATCGTCTCAATAGAGCGCCCATCAATACTCAAAAAAGATTGGAAGATAGAGATAAAGTTTGTCTCGATTTCCTCTGCTGATGAAAGTAGATATTCGTAAATCGGCCACTCCCTTATTTCCTCAAGGGCGGGCTGATTTAGTTTTACAATTTCAATGAATGAATTTCTAAAGTCTCTTTGGAGCTTGTGATCTGAAAGAGCATTGCCTAGTAGATGATCGATGAAGGTTTCCATCAGCTCTGGGGACATAAACCCATTGAATTTTTCTAGGAATGGTATCAAAACATTTTCGGCTGAAAGTTTTTCTATTTCCACTTTATAAGAAGGGAATTGAAATTTTATTTCGTCAGTATTGACGCTTCTAGTTGGATCCGATTTCATCGCTGCGAAGATCAGTTCTGGAGGGATTTTATCTATACAAAAGCCTGATCCATCTTTATGTGGACCTATGCATGATGTTCCTGTAATCACCGCCAGTTTACCAAGGTCACTTTTGACATATTCAGGATTGGAACATCTGAGTAAATCTTCGATGTGGATGTGTGAGTATGGTGTTAAATAACCTTTTCTTTTAGCTTCGTTTATGTTTTCAACTAGTCGAGGGCTCTTCCTGTTTTGCATTATGTCTTGGAAAATATTCCAATCAAGATACATTAATTTAAAATTTTTTGTTTTTGTGCTCATAAAACATCCTTGTGGTGTTATGTTGAAGTCAACGTGGCTGCGGAAGGCGCGTTGACGAACAGCCCGTCACCTGTGGATAAATCAGGCAAACAAGCGTCGATTTGTGTTTTGGTTCAAAGCCGTGATCTATCATGCAGCGTTGCGCTTTGGCTGTGTCTCCGATGCTTGCAACGTCCAGATTTGATCCCAGTGGTTTGGAATAGCCACAAGCGTACATCACCGGCAGGGCTTCACTATCATTGGCTATCTGGACTGAGAAATGGGGGGATGCTCCTACCTTGCGCCAGGTGACTTGCATGCGTTCATCCCTGCCAGAATTCGGCTTGATAGGGTGAAATGCTTCGTCCTCCACAAATGGCAAAGCCTCGAGCTGGGACAGGCTTAGAGGATGCCCCTGCCTTTCTTCGACGCAGGCGGGCATGTCTTTCATAATGTCACAGTATTCAAAACCGTCTTTGCGAATGAAGCCATTACGCTTCATACACTGGAACTGCAGCACCTGTTCGTTGATTGGCAAATCCGTTATCGAAGTGCCTACCGGGTCGCCACATTCTGTCATTGCGGCTTTGACACCCTCAACTGATGTCGAAGGGCGTTTCCACCGCGTAAATTCAGGTGACGGCGGGCAGCCGGTCAGTAAAAGCGCCGTCGCGATTAGGGCCGGGAAGGTAATGATGTGAGCTTTGCGGAACATGTTAATCCTTTAGGTGCGTCAGGCTCCCCAACTGCTTCGATCCTTGGGAGCCTCCATTGACGATGATCATGACAGAAACCGAAAGAGCCTGGCAGTGCTGGAAAGGGTGAAGAGTCCATCATGCCTTCCTCGGTTTACTTGACGGTCGTATAGGGGTTCTAGGCTTACCAGATGCTAATGAATCTGGCTGATAGTAGGCTTTCGCCATTACGGGTAAGCTCACAGCTCTCATGGCTGCAACCTGAATCTAGGAGGCAGTACCCGATTGGCGTGCATAAGGATGAAGGTTGATGGTTCAGGTAGGAGCAAGATGGTGGAAACTCGACTTTCATACGCATACGCCAGCCTCGATGGACTATGGGCGCCATGAGCCTCATCTTCGCAACACCGTGACGCCTAGGGAGTGGTTATCATCGTTTGTAGAAAAGGGCATTGAGTGCGTAGCGGTTACGGATCACAACACTGCATCTTGGGTAGACCGTCTGCAAGCAGAAGCTGCAGTGATGAGGAATGAAGGAAAGATTATCCATGTCTTTCCTGGTGTAGAAATTACAGCCAACGGTAACATCCATATTCTTGCTATTTTCGACCCTTCAAAATCATCTGAAATTGTCATGGCTGCTGTTGGAACTGCGAAATTCAGAGGCGAGTACGGCAATAGTGATGCAGTTGCTGGTGAAAGCGCTGAAAATATTGTCGATGAAATCACCAAATTAGGTGGCATTGCAATTCCAGCTCATATCGATATGAAGGCTGGAATGTGTCAAATTCAGTCAAGCCATACCATAAAGCAGATCTGCCATAAGTCTTCTGCTGTAGAAGTCATTTTTCCAGAAGGCGGGCGTGGTCCAGAACATGATGAATGTTTAAGGCGGTACAAAGTCCTGGAGTTGGGTTTGGCCGAGGTCATTGGATCTGACGCGCACCGTCCAGATGAGGTGGGTAGGGCCTATACCTGGGTGAAGATGTCTAGCCCGACTATTGATGGTGTAAGGTTGGCGTTGGTTGATGGTGCTTCCTCAATCAAACGATCAAACATGGTTACAGGCAATCCAAACGCTGTTTCAAGTAATGTGATTCATTCTATATCTATTGATAAAGCAAAATATTGTGGTAGAGGTAAGCCTTTAGAAATTGTTTTTAACCCTTGGCTGAACTCTATCATCGGCGGGCGTGGTAGCGGAAAGTCATCTATCCTAGAATTCATCAGACTTGCATTAGGTCGGGATAAAGATTTACTAGATATACCTGGCCGTAATGAGGTTAAAGAAACCTTTACACGCTTTGCACAAAAGTCAGCAGATCGTGATGCCGACGGTGTTCTGCTGGATGAAACCTGTATTAGTTGCGTTATTCAGAAAGAGGGTGCTTATTACCTTCTGAAATGGGTTTCCAACGTTCCTAACGTGGCTATATTCAAGTGGGATGGTCAGGAGTGGAAAGCAGAACATGGTGATGCGCGAAGCAGGTTTCCGGTAAAGATATTTAGCCAAAAGCAAATATATGATATAGCAAGAAATCCGAGTGCTTTGATAAGAATCATTGACGAAACTGACGTTGTTGATTTGTTCGGTTGGAAAATGGCTTGGACAGAGAAAGAAAACAAATTCTTATCACTCTGCGGACAGAGAAGGGTTCTCCAAGGTCAGATGGCTAACAAGAATGTTCTTGAAGGTCAGCTATCAGATGTAATTCAGAAGATTGACGTTATCGAGTCATCTGGACATGCCCAGGTACTGTCCGATTTTAATGATGCAATGAAAAAACATACAGCCATTGTAGATTTCAAAGAGTCATACTCAAATTTGGGAGAAAAGCTATCAGAGCAAATGCGTACTGCTGATCAGCTTAAATTTAATAGTACAGTTTTTGCGGCTACGAACGAAATTGATGTTGAGGTGCTTCAACGTGTTGGTGCGATGAATCAGGCTTATTTGGAAATCAAAAGCCAGATTAATGCCCTTATTGCTGGTTTGAATAGTAGTCTTGATGAATTCAGTCAGTGGCAGGCTACAAGTGCTTTTGGTAAGCAGCAAGACTCATCTTTTAGCCAATATGCATCTCTTGTCGCAACCCTCACTCAAAATGGGGTGGATAATCCCGATCAATATCAACAGCTCGTTGAAACCAAAAGTGGTATTGAAAAGAAGCTTGCGGAGATAGAAGATTTTGAGTCACAAGAGCGCCAAACAACAATTGATATCAATCTGATTTACGCAGATCTGATTGAGTTGAGAAAGTCACTTACCAATAGGCGCAGAGATTTCGTTCGTCAGCATTTATCGAATAATCCCTCAATCAGCTTGTCTATAGAGCCTTTGTGTAATATTGATGATATGGAAGAATCTTTCCGAGCAGTCATTGGTCGGCCAGATGGTGCATTTGCTAGTGACATACTTGATAGGGAAAAACAGATAGGTTTCTTGTATTCTCTGTGGGCAGCACTCATTGCCGAACATAAAAAGAACCCAGCAGTGCCACACGACCTTACTCAGAATTTTACCTGTGTACATGATTTTAAAAGCCAATTATTTAAGTACGCAACGGGGCAAATCAACGGCGTACCAATTGGTAAACGATTCACTGATTTCATGAGCCAATTGCAACCGCAAAATTTTGACAGGCTGAATCTGTGGTTTCCAGATGATCGACTCGTTGTTAAATTTAACGATGGCAAAAGGCTGAAGGATATTTCTCAGGGGTCTGCTGGTCAGAAAGCGGCTACGGTACTCTCCTTCCTATTGTCCTATGGGAATGAGCCTCTGATTTTGGATCAACCTGAAGACGACCTTGATAACGGCTTAATTTCCTCGTTGATTGTCTCAAAGCTGCAGGAAAATAAGTCGAGAAGGCAAGTCATAGTAGTCACTCATAATCCCAATATTGTCGTCAACGGTGACTCTGAATTCGTTGTAGCTCTCCAAGACAAAGGTAGTATTGAGGTGGCTGCATCTGGCGGCCTTCAAGAGCCAGACGTTAGGCGTGAGGTATGCGAAATCATGGAGGGTGGTAAGCAAGCCCTAGAACAGCGATACCGCAGGATGATCGCTGTCTGACTTGGGCCTTACGGCCATCGTCATTGTGGTGGAGTTACATCTTGCCGGGTTGTACCGGATGGCGTCTAGGATCTGTTGGCTTACCCGTAGCTGCAGATCCTGGCTGAACTGGCTTGTCCTGCTCTGCTGGTGGAGGCGTGACAACCACTGGCTTCTGATCTTGCGCAGCAAGTGCCGGCGCCTTCGAAGGTGGTTTTGCCGGTGGGGCGTCTTCTAGTGTTATCCCTGCTCGTATAAGGATGCTGTCCAGCTCGTTGGCCGTTAGCTGTTCGTCTTTGCGCAGGTCGTCAATGACACGCTTCTTCACTGCCCTTGGCAGATCGTTCAGGTGCTGGACGTATGTGAAGTCCTGGAAGGGTATTCCCTTATGGATACCGTATAGGAAGCCATAGAGCTTGGGCCTTGCATCAACCTCTCGATCCATTCTGTTGTTCGTCTGAATGAACACCTTTTTCGATTTGCCGGTTGGGTCTGTGGTTCTCATGGCTACCGCGTCCTTCACCCTCTGACGGTTAGCTATCACGAGCTTCTTGTACTCTTTGTCCATCATTGCATCGGCTTCTCTGACAAGCTCTGGAGAAGGCGTGTAGTCCAGTAGCGTTGTCCCGCAGATGCGTGATGCAAGGTAGAGGTTCGCTTGCGTCCTTGGGTTCGGCACCCCTGTGCAGCAGATCTTGGTGTGGCCCTTTGCAACGTGTATCGACATGGTGATGAGTGCCGAATTCAGGTCAGTCTGGTAAGTCTCTACGGCATTCCCAACGATTGTGCATACGTCTCTTTGGTTGAATTTCGACACAACGGTGTTCCCCACGATCATCTGCTTGGTGATGGATGGGCCGTATCTACTGTTCTCGTTGAACCGTTTGATGAAATCCTGAAGGCTTTCAGTGTTGTCTATGAACCTGAATTTGATCTTCTTCTTCCTGCCGTCCCCAATGGAGATTGAACCGTTGGCCGTGGCTTCTGTGACCTGCTTTTGAATGTTCTGCTTTTTGATCATCTGGTAGAGGCTGTTGATTGATTCGACCTCATCCATGTCGATTTTCAGCTCGTTATCAATGATGACGCCGGATTTTTTGGCAGATATTTTGAAGTCGAATTCGTCCAGGTAGATCGACCAACCGCTAACCTTACGTTCGCCATTTTTGTTTTTGCTGATATTCGGGACCAACCTAGCGCCGAGTTCTTGGTACAGTTTTTTGTTCAGCTCTTCAATCCCATCGCTCATGTCGGTGGCGTTTATTAGCGCCGCTGCTTTTGAAACGATCAGGGACACATCTGTTTTTGTTTGATTGGCTTTGTATTTGTAAGCTGCATGCAACTCAAGCACACCCTTTGTTTGATGGGGGAGGGTGTCTATAGAAAGGAAGTCATCGCTATAATCCTTGTGTTTGATCTTGATGTGCTGTTTTCCATTAAGGTAATCATCCACAACCTCAAAACCACTTTCTCGTAGCGCGAGTGTGAATTGTGGATAAGAGAAGTTCTGCCCAATGAATTTTGAGGTGATTGACTCAATTCTATTTACTAGCTCAACGTCTTTTCCAAAGACTTCGCCTGTATTTGGATTTGTTGATACATCAATATTTTTAGCTCGGTCTTCATGCTCCATCTGTAAAAGGAAAGGATATTTTTCTTCGAGACGGAATTTTACGTCTCTCATTTTCTTGATTATACCGCTGTGTTTTTTGCCACGGAAAAAGCTTGGTCTGTACCCATCCAGTCTACGAGTAGACATTAGGACGTGTACGTGTGGATTCCCGTCTTTCAAATGCGGAACAATCATGTATTTAAATGCAATATCCGTTTTTGAATTAGACAGCTCAAGTAAAGTTTCTTTGGCGGAATTGATAAGGAATTTTGCTTTTTCTTCGTCAGTCTTTAAGCTAGAAAGCTCATTGTCTGTACAAGAAACAATAAACGAGAATGCATCAGACGCTTTGGACGAAGATTTTTTACCTTGGTTAGAATGCTGCATAAATTCATGTGCACAAGTAGATGCGAATTTTAACGTGTATTTCTTTTCATCAAAGTAGTTTTTAAAGAGGCCAAGCTTCTTCATTTTGTATGGTGAATCTAACTGTACATCCAGATTAGTTTCTGCGTACTGGGCTCCTACGTGAGTGTCCATTCCGTCATCGTTTATTTTTGGGAGGTACAGGTATGCAACTGCTCCTTTGATCCTGACCTTACCTCTGATTTCAGGATCAGAGGATTCAACGTACTCAATTTTTGCGTTTGATGTAATGCTTGCGAATTTAAGTTTAAGTGGTGCGGCAATTATCATTTTTCTTCTCTTATTCTTATGGTCTTATTGTTCCTGTATTTGGTGTGTAAAAGCTCCAGCGCTTTTGATGCTTCAAGCATTGTGCGAACCAACAATTCTTTGTAGTCCTTTCCGATTTTCACAAGCTCGTTCACATCTCTGACACGTCGATTCAGAAGGTCGTAAATACGCTTTCTTTCGACAAAGAAGGGGTGTTTTGAGCTAACCCCAATCTTGAATATCTTGGCTTCTTCGATTGCCCTCACGATCTGCGAAAACGGATCATCGTCCTGCTTGAAAAACGCATAAGGTTCTTCATCCAGCAAGGCCGATAAGCGCGTTTCGCTCTCTTTATAAAGTTGGGCGCTGCGTAAGAATTTGCGTTTGGCTACAGCCTCCGTACCAGTCGTTTGTTCAACGTATTCGACGTGGACATACGTGAATTTTTCACTTAGCAGGTTCACCTTGACGTGATGCTTCAGAAGCATCGTAAGCACGTTGGGGAGCTTGACCGTCTTGCCTTGCTTGGAGGTGTACTGCAGGCCTTCGCATAGGTTGAAAAGCTGCTGGATGTTGCTCTGATTCCTGTTGAACGTGTCCTTGAGTGCGGCAACGCTTTTCTGATCCTTCAAGGGAATGTAAATGTCTCTATCCCTGTGGAGGTGAGTCAAGAAAAGGCTCACGCCTTTTCTGTATTTGGCGACAACCTCAATCTCATTCACCACCTCTGGAAGGCGTGTGTAACCACACGCAAAGACTAGGTTCTGTAGGTCTGACTTGAAGCGTTCTGAACACCTAAATCTAAGATACGTTTTCATATATCAACCCTCACTGCTGATGAGGGTAATTATTGTGTTGAGGTTGAAGTTTTGTTTTGAAAGCTTCTTTTAATTTGGCAGTGTCTCTGATGTTGGTAAGGTTCTTCATTTCTTCTACAAAATCTAAAGCCTCAATTACTAATATTGAATATTCCAGCTCGGAAATTTCTGACGATATTTTACTTCTGGCATCGAGCTTTGACTTTTTTGAAGTCTCATTCTTTTTAATAGATATAGTTAAGTCATTGTAGGTTTTTCTTGCGGTAGATTTCGCGCTTTCGCTGGCCGATACCTTGTTTAAGATTTCGTTGGCCTTGTCTCGTTTAGATCGAATAGTATTTTCTTGATCTTCGAATTTTTTAATCTCAGCTGCTAGCCTGTCAAAAGCAGTCTGCTTAGCTTTAATCTTTACTTTTAGGTCTGTAATCTTTTCGGAAATATTCATTTTTAATGTTGTTTGTTTGTACCTATTATAACATTTTTTATTTCGCAAATTGTTCGATTGGATTTCATTTGGAAAAGGTATATTGCAATAGCACTGGCTATGATAAATATAATCAGCTTGTCTAAATTCTGATGGGCTGTGTATGCGAGAATGAGCATGATTGTTGTGAAGCTGAAATTCAGTTTTAGAAATTCTGAAAAGTCGTTCCCGTAGGTCAGTGCCCTTTGCTTAACCTTGTTCGAAAGATAGATCTGTTTGTACTCATAAATAGCGTTGTCGATTTCTATTTTTGAGGTGTTCAGTCTCGCTAAATTCATTGCCTGTGGAGTGTAATCTTCTGCCTTGCTTCGCACTGATTTGAACAGAGCTTTCCTGAATTTCGTGGGTTGTGTACGCTCGATTTCCTTTAAGCATAAACGCATGCTGTCTTCTACAGAGTTTCTATGATCTAGGAGAATTTTGTAAATTTCTCCCTGCTTAATTTTTCTAGCTATCTTGAGAAAGCGGAAATAGGTTTTCAGGTGTTTGTATATCATCTTGTTATCAGGTTGTTGTTCTCAGATTATAGCATTTGGGTAGCGCTCAATTTTATATTGGATACCATTTTGGTGCTTTCACTTTTTTTAATGATTCAAACCTGCTTTTCGATAACACTGATTCACTGAAAGCTTTATAAAATGCGGTATCCAAACAAGCGGAGCGCGATAGATTGTTGAAACGGACTTGTCCATTACCAACCTGACCTTGCCTGCTTCAAATCCTGCTTAAAAATAGCTCTATTGAATAACCAATACTTACCCAATGGTGCATAGCTCTTAGTGAAATCCCCGTTGTCGTGGTCATCCGAAGGGGGAGGGGAGTGAGTGAGGCATCCGACCGCTGCGCAGCCGGAATCAGCATCCCTACCTGGTCTGTTGGTTGTGGCCGGGATCGGCTGTGTCTGGATGGTTCGTATACGTGATCCAGAAGCGGTAAGAGCTTTCAGTCAGATCCATTCTATAGACAGGGCTGGTTGGCGCTGGTGTGCGCTTGGATCGGCTAGAGGGGTGCGTGAATGGCGATGCTCTTAGTCGATGAGAGATGTGCTATCGGTATGCCATTAGCTTGGGTAGAATACTGAAAATATCACTAAACTAGGGATGGTTATGAATACAAATTTTCCGAAAGTATTTATCTTTGAGAGTTTAGCCTCTACGGTTGGTTGGGGGTTGTTAACTTTCTTTCTTATGAAGATTGGATTCGTCAAGTTCGCAGAGTCATATGCGTCTGAACAAGATATACAAAAGGCCGCAGTGGTTATGACGATTGGCTTATGTCTATTAGCTATATTTGGGGTTGTTGGAAATGGCAGATTAGCCCAAAAGGTTAAGAATGCTATTCATTGGGTGGTCTTCGCTTTTGCGGGAAGTGGATTTGCCGCGTTGACGTCTTGTGTTATTTATTATTCGTCGTCTGGTTGGACCACGCCTATGATTTTATATACGATTGGAGGCGCATTATTCTGGCTCTCTTCGTTAGTAATTATTTGGACAATTGCAAACGCAAAAATGAAAACTAATGAAAGGGTGTGGTTGAGCTTAATTGCCTCTGTCATATTGCTGCTCTTCTGTGTTTTTTTATATGTAATGCAGCATGAAGGGAAGGTCTAATGCGTAAAACAATTTGGCAGAATGTCCGTGAGTACCCATGGATTTCCGGTGTCATTGGTTTGGGCCTTTTGATCATTTTTGCCATCTTCACTACCTACGCTTTAAGCCTAGGGCCTCGCTCCCATGACCACACAGCGTGGAGTAGCTTTGGCTCGATGCTGGCTGGTGTATTCACCTTGTTTGGCACCACTGCAACCATCGCAACATTGTTGTTCCTCAATGCTCAATTTAAAGAGCAGCAGAAGGTAACTGCAAAGCAAATTCAAGCCGTGACCTTTGAACAGTATGTGAACCATCGCAAGCTGTTTTTTGAGCGGTTAAAGGAAATTGAAGAGAGTCTAGACGGTAAGATAAAATTCAAGAATCACGACAACCTTTACCACAATATCTTTCCTCAAAATTCCCCGCACCAATGCTTATTTACGGTTGAGATTGTGAGCGGAGAGTTGGCAAAGGTAGATGACTTATCAGATATGCATTCGAGTTACATTCTGCTTAAAGGAATGCTTGAAAAGTCACAGTGGCTTCCAATCGAGGCAGACAACCTGGTAAAGCATTTAATCATGATGCCTAACGCTCTGAGTTTCGTTCATGTTGGTGATGAATATGACGGCGATATGGAGCTTGAAGGATACAATTTTGGCATTAATATTTATTCTATAAATGAGTATGTGATTCGCGTTACTACTATCCTGAATGCATTTCTTACCTTCACTGGTAATTCACCAGTCCCTAGCATCGATCACCATGCCGAAAGCTCTGAGTTGCGCAAAGCACTGATCCAGAATTTTGAAGGCCGCTATGCTGCAAAGCATGGGCTTGTTCCGATAAAAAAAATTAAGATGATTGATGAGCTGGCTAGGCTTCATTTTTGGATTGATCAGGCCAAGGATATAGCAGGCAACCGGATGTTCTTAAAGGCATGGCAAAAGCTCGATATTCTGTTCAGTTCGAAGCTTAAAGTTAACGAGCTAAAAGACTCGCGCACCTATAAGGAAATGATCAAAATGTTTTTTGTTGAGCTGCACGAATCGCAAGGTAAAACTGTGCCTAATTCTCATGAGTTTAAAATTGTGGATAAATACTTTAGTATGTTAAGAGAGATTGAAAACGGCTTAAGTAATTAATTTCGAAAATATATCTACTTAATGTCAAGTTTGAATTTTTGGCGTGGTATAATTCGCTTATATAACAAACTTTACTAATTATGAAAATTTCAAAAATACAAATCTTTCAGTTTTCAGCTTTATCTGTTTTTGTTGCATTGCTCTCGATAAATACTCTGTTTGACGGAGCTGCGGAAAGAATGGGGTTCGTTTCTAAGGCTATGGTTGCTGTTTTAAAATATACACTTCAAAGCCTTAATGGGTTTTTGGATGTATTTATTTACCCTGCGTCAATATTCTGCATCCTTGGTTTGGTAGTGGTATATGTTCCGATGTTGTTTTTAAGCTTTAGGAGTGGCCGTCAATCCTTATAAATTTAAGCAATAATAAAGCCGCCTTCACTGGCGGTTTTGTTTTTGTTAAATGGTATAATTGGAGCATAAACAAACTTTACTACAAATGAAAAATCAACCAACAGATTCTGAAATCAAAAGTCTACTGCACGTAAAAAGGAATCTCCTTGAGGGTATGGGCATGAACCTTGTACGCATCATGCCTATAGCGTTTCTTGGAGGATTCGTTATCAAGTCCAATATCTCATTCTTCATAAAAGAACCCTTGAACCCAAGCTTCCTTTTTTACATATTCACAATGACGTTCCTATTGAGCTTGATCGGTGTGTTCTCCTTGGCTGCTCTCAGAGCGAAATGCGCTATCAAGGATGCTTCGTATACGGGCGGATTCAGTGGCGCTCTGAAGCAGGCTGGCGAGATCCTAGCGGGAGATATTCTTTCACCTGGTGAGTACGTCAACGAAAGAAAATTGGTCATCAAGGACGCTGCTGTGTGCTTCCTTGCGCCGTCATTGCTTGTCGCTGCTGTTGGATTCGTAGGATTGCCCGCATGGGTCAGCTTGATCGTTTTAGGCGTTGCTGTGTGCCTCTGGTCTTCAAAGCTCAATGGTGTCCAGGCAGAGGCATACGTGCAGATTGTAAGCATCACGACTAAGTAATGTGCGATGGAATCAATGGGCTGCATGTGCGGCCCTTTTTTATGGATAAAATATATCCTTACCAAAATTAACCATGATGGCAAATGTTATAATACGTGGAAACAACTCTATCTACTCATGGCTAAGATTAATGCTTTAGAAAAATGCTTCTTTTTATTTTTGATTTTCGGTGCCATAGGTGCCACTAGCTATCTAATTGATAGCGTGTTCGCAGGATGGCCCTTGAATGATTTGGACATACAGTTGCAGTACCTAGTTTATGCATCAAACCAGACAGGGGCGCAATACTGCGAATACGTGGGATTGATTCCAGACATAATGTTATTTGATAACCTAACCGGCCTCACCATAATGAGTAAACATAAATTATGGGTTTTCTTAAATGTGGTTTTCGTTTTTTGGCTAATGATGCCCCCTAATAATTCTAAAAGGTTGGTGGTTGAATGCAAAGGAACTACTAACTGATAATTTAACTGCTGGAAATGGTATAATTAAGAAAACAAATTCAAAACCTAATGCGTCAATTCAAAATTCTGGCAATGCTTTTCCTCATGCTGGTTGGCTCCCAATCACATGCTTTCGAATATTCAAACCTTTGTGAAGTGATGAAAACGGCAACCCCTCAATCTAAAGGGCTTGCCTCACAAATCACACCGGGAATATTTAGCTGTAATGAAGACCAAGCCTTAAGCGTTATTTATTCTCTTGAAGGTGGGAACTCTACCGCGTTATCTACCATTAAGCCGATTCTTAAAAGCGGCGGTATGAGTGAAGATCATTTTTCCACACCAAACCCAGTGCTTGATGCGTTTACGTCTTATATGTGGAACATGATAATAATCATTGTTGGCGCTTTAACTGGTTATATTGTGTTTAGGTTTTTGGTCGACTGGTATCAAAGCCAAAGCATTCAAGCATCGTTGAAGAATAACACTACCCGTATCGTCTCCATTGTCATGTTAATAGTCTCGCCCTGGACTTTTAGCATGTTTGCACTGCTGTTTGCCACAATATCAATTATGTTTTCCAACAAAGAATTGCTTGCAGACAGTTTGGGCAAGCTTTCAAAGGTCGATGATTACAACGTAATCAGACCCGAAGAAAAAATGGTTTTTTCTGCAAACGTCGAACGTATTAACGATATTGCAACTGAAGACACAAGAACAATAGATGCTCTTTTCGCAAATAATCGTATTGCTCTTGGAGAAGCAGGCTATACGAAAGAAGGGATGCTTAAAATAATCGCTGAAAGCGGATTGGAAATTTCGAAAGAAGAAAACTCTTGGATAGACAGTGTCAATGTTGATGTTACTACAAATATAAAAAATATCGTTAACCTGGTAAATGAGGTACATAACTATCCAATGAGAAAGACGGCTGATTACTCTATGAGCGATAGGGCATTGAAAGGATACCCAGCGAGCGTAGGTAAATTCGTAATTGGATCAAATGGTGGTGATGTTGAAACTCTTACTGGTCAAAGTCTTAATAACGGCACGATGAAGTCGATGTTCGAAAAAGGGGCAAAGGCTAGTACAGAGATGTTGGGAGGTTCTTCGACATATCTTAAAAACGCCTTCAAGCTTGGTAAAAAATACAACGCTCAAATCATTGATGATTATTTTCAAACCTCATCAATGAACGTTGTTGATGGAAAATTTGAGTCAGAAGAGCAATCTATAGTAGATGATGCGTATTCTAAAACCAAAGAGTTGATGGACATTCTTAAGATAGATGAAATAGGTGTTAGTAAATCAGCAGATGCCGAGGTGATTAAGGCTAAGTATGTAGCAAATATTTTGTCCGCATACATGGGACATGATTTTGATAAAAACGGTGCTTCGTTTAGAAATACCCTCAATGCATTCAAGAATACGATTGTCAGGGCGAAGCTTGATGAGTATTGCACTACTCATTGGTTTGAGCATGAGGCTTCTAGACGTGCAATTGCAGTATTCAATGAATTGCCAAATGACACGAAAGGGCGTGATTTAAATCGTATGCAAGGCATAGATTTTGATATGCAGTGCGCGACACTCAATGCTTCATCATTGAAAATAGAAATTCTTGGTAGCCCAAACGAATCTGATGCAAAAAAATTCAAAGCAAAACAATTAGCCTATTTGACGGCATTTAATCGGGCCTATGATCTTTTTTACATTGGCGTGAAGAAGGCCCTACAGGAAAATAAAGAAGGCTTGGATATTCTCACGTATGAAGTACTTTCAAATGTTCAAAGGGGAATATTAGGTGCTGCTTTGTCTTCACAAGCAATTACGCAATTCGAGAGCAATAAAAATCTAAGTTCTCAGATACTAAAGAATTCTTTCTTCGTGTATTGGGATAATGCTGATGTGAAGAATTATGATTATGTAAACAAAAAGATATTGTGTGGGATTACTGATATTAAGCCTAATGGCGCAGGTGGTGCTTGTAACCTGACACCTTTCGCACCAGTCGATTACAAAGGTCTTTACCTTTCTCCGATCATGAACATCACGCCTTCGACGTTGACGGAAAACGACAGTTTTCTTAGTAAGATCGATTTATATAAACTGATTTTTGAGATGATTGGTTTAGATTTTGCGTCAATTAAGGAGATGGCCGGTTTCGATCCTAGCTTGTCTATTCCTAAAGGTCGTGCTCAATGTGCTTCAAATCCTCAAAGCTGCGAGAATAACTACCATATTGGTTTGGCTGCGGGAATGTACAAGCTTGGCTCTGAAATGTTTGATTTCGGTGTCAACATTATAATAATCAAGTCACTTACAGGGGCTGCTGATGGTGCGCTTGATGGTTTGATGGAATTAATTGGTAATAGTGATTCGTCGTCTTCTGCTGGAATTAACACAAATAAGTTTACAGGTAAGCTTGCGAAGTTCTTAGGAACGTTAAGTGGTAAAACCCTTCAGATAGTCGTTAAGTCGATGGATATTATAATGTCGGCATATTTACCACTTGGATATGTCTTTGCTGCTTTGGGTTTCTTTTGCAAATACATAATGCCAATGCTCATGTTTTTCATGATTTTGGGGCAGTTGATTAAATTCGTCTATTTCGTGATTTTCTTCAAATTTATAGAAGTTCCGGTTCTTCTCAGCTATTCAACCATAAGCGGCGACAGTAAGTTCATCAAAATCATGGGCTGGAAATTCGTCTACCTTATTTCGTTCATGATGATCCTGATGTTGTTCATGCTGGTTATGAATTTCATGGCTAATAATCTAGACGCTAGAGCTGTGATTTGGGGAATCCTGGGCATGAGCGACGGAACATTCATTGGAGATATTCTTTCGATTCTCATGGTTGTGGTTTACGCAATCTACACATTGTTCATGATTTATAAGCACGGAATCGACTCATTCAATAGAGTGATGAAAACTATATCGAATGAAGATGCAATCCACGATGATTCTGTTTCTAGAATGCAAGCATTCATCATGCACCCACAATTGCAAAATGCCCTTCACGCAGGCATACCAATGCTAGGTAACGCATTTGATAAAGTAGTGAAGAATAACGCATGGGCTAAAAGCTATGATTTAGAGAATAGAAAAAGAAAGGAAGAAATTCGCAAGCAGTTCTCAGAAGAGGAACGTAAAAACTCTACAACAACAGAAGGTGAAGCATGAGTGAGAAAACTAAACCAAAGCAATATGGCCTTTTTATATTCGTTATTTTTCTAGGTGTTTTGAAGGTGTGGGAGGTCTTCAGTGTTGGTCCCGCTCTGATTACGGCATTCGCTTGCGCGATATTGTTTTTGATCTTTCTGCTTGGTGTACGCATCAATCAGAATTTAGACAAAAAGATTGAAGAGCATGATGCTAAAAATCGAGCTGTGATTGACCACAATGAGAAGTTGATAGGGTTGGAAATGGCGCGCAAGAATGAGATCAAAAGGCAAAAACTGGAAAAGCTTGGGATAGGTGATTTTTGAAGCACGTTAATGGTTTCACCAGAGCCATTCTGTGCGGTTTCCTAGCATTGAGCTTGGCGTCCGCCAGTGCTGGCAGTCATCGACTCCCTAGCGCGGCTGTACAGCCTTGGCCTGTTGCTGTGATGACTAGCGCTGTGGATCTGGCTTCCCTGGTTGGTGTTAATCGTGTGGCATGGCCTGTGAGCTGTTCTGCAGTAGCGTTCACCCTTCGGGACGGAGAGAAGACGAACGTGTTGAAAACGCTTCTTGGTGAGGACATTGAAGCCTTCACCGTCGCTGGTACCCGGTTAACCGAAGCCCTGGACGAGCTCAATACTTTGAAAAGATCTTCAAATCTTCTGAAAAAATTATTGCGGAAACGCTGATTTTTTTGAGAGATTGGATTGTGTGGAGGGAGTGGGGTACTGGGTCATGCCTATCTAAAGTCGATGAGATGTATTTCAAGGCCATTGTGAGAGGCTTAAAAAATCGGGGTGTTGTCTGGACAGTTGCCGTGCGGACTCCTGATTCCTATGAAAAGAATCGGCCCGCTTTGGTCGTTTTTGGCGTGCCCTCTGAGCCGGTGTTATGGAACCTATGGTCTGATATGTGCTCTTGCGTATGGTTTACAGCTACTTATGATGAAGTCAAAGAAGCCCTAGAAGGTTTTTTAATTGCAAAATATTAATTATTTAATTGATATGTTGTTGTGAAATGATGAAGCTTATGAAATAACCTTGGCTTTTATAAATCTTTCGAAACAAAAACTTTGTGCTTATACTTCGTCGACGAAGATGCATTTGTACTCGCTAGTGTCCACAGTTTAATCGTTATTTAAAGTTTGTGAATTTATATTTTCGATTTCTCTTGAGTGATAATTAGTCTTATGCAAAAAATGAATGATTAAATTTTATCAGTTGGGATATTTTCTTGTTGTTATAATTTTGAATTTGAAAATTAGTTCAAAGTGCAACTGAAGGGTAGCTCGCGCCTAAAGATTGCGCTGACGATGATAAATAAAATCTGCGGCATCGTGCGTTACCTCAAAGACGTTAGCGGTGAATAGCGATTTATTGGGGTCAGGGAATAAGAATTCCGCTCCTGGCCCAGTTGAAAAGCTGGCTTGTTGAAACGAAATCCCATGTGATATCCCAAGCGTGTTGGGCAAGACGCTGAATTAGCTGATCATTAACTTCAGTCGTATGGAGTGTAACGTGGAGGCTCGTGTCTCACCGACTGGCAACAATGCGGCTGAGAAAGCTGTAAAGTAGTTTAAGATAGGACGCAAGGTTTGGCTGTTCAACAACATGCCCAAAAACGCTACAGCTAGGCCCAGATCTCCAGTTTGGTCGAGACTGCCAAGGTCAACTGTCAGAAGCCCTATTCTGGGCTACGACACGTACTGGAAAGGCAGCCGCAAGCCCACTCGGTTGAGGACTAAGAAGTCTTGCTACCGAGGGCCAGCGTGCCAGGGATACCACAGTAAGGATCGCATTATCTTGAGGTAGGTATCGTTCGTGGATCCGTTACCGTGAAGTGTGCTAATCGTCCTGGTACAGCAGGTTCAATGGAAAGAGCAGTGAATGAAAGACAAAAAGAGTCTGTGTTCGGCAAACTTTGATTTCTTTAAAGCTCACGCAGCGAGGGCCTAAAGAGTGAGTGGGTTCTTCAGACCTTCACTAAGCACGTTGAGCGTGGGTTCATGGAGTGATTGCGATGAGATGGCATCTTAATCAGATATGACTGGACACGATCATCCCAGAAAGAAACAGTATCCAACTAACTCTTTACCCCATTGAGAGTCAGAGGCGCTTGTGTAATTTTTTTATAAAAATCATACGTCTACAACTCGCTGTCCCACACTAACGTTACATTTCCTGAATAACGGCTCCCCGCGTAGTTAATCATCTGCGCGACGCTCTCACGGTTTACCTCAAAGTCCAGCGCTGCTCGCCCGTTTTCGACAAATTGAGAGTTATGAAAAACGCTAGGATTGCTACTGCTAAGTAGATGACGGATCGCAGGCTTTCCATCCTCATTCATCATCCTGTTAGGAAGCGTTACCCGAGTTTCCACGGGAACTAAGTGGCCAGCTTTGTTCTGAATTCCACATTGATCAGCAACCGAATATTGGCATACCAAAAGCATTTTAAATTGTCCAGATGACCAAATTTGGAAGGGTTGGTTTGCAACGAGTTTTTCAGGTCGCCGTCCACTATGTAACCATTGTTTCCAACCTCCGACGGGGTATAGTGACAGTATCTGGGCGTTAGGTGGAAACACAATACTAAGGAAATGATATACACGCAGATTAAAATTAATATCGAGATTAGAGTCTGTTGGCTCCAGTTGATCACCAAAATCGATATCGCCTCCGTTGCCAATAGTAAGACGCAAGTCTCCGACGTAATCCCCGCTCCTCATATCAAGAGGATTCGGAGTTCTTAGCTCATATGAGATATTGATTGAGCTAAAGCTGAATTCGGGAATTCTGAACAGTGCTTTTTTAATGCAGACCGCATCGGTTGCATCTTTTTTCCAGAAAAAAGTATACCAATTATTACTGTACCAACCCACACCTGAATAACTAGCACCACAATTTTGAGGAGTATAAACCCAGCTCCCCCCAAGCCAAAGAGAATTGTGCCCACTTAAGGTGTCTTTCGATCCTGTAATGGTAGCTACATTGGGGCTAAAGTTTTTAGTTGCTCCAATACCTGCTATGCGAAATTCCAAGTCATACGGCGTACCTTCTGAGTTCGTTACTTGTATTTTCCTCCAAGCACCAGGAACCCTTATCATTGCTCCTTTTCTCGGGTCATCTTGATTAGCCTCGATTGGCAATACACTTTTAGCACCTAAACTTAGTTGCACGCTGAATGTACCATTATTTTTACAATCAGCTGGAGAAGCCACGCAATAGCCTGAAGTGGGCGTAGTATTGACAAATGTGTTCTTGCCAGGTTGGGTCGGGGAGGGTGCGAATTTGGCACTTAAATTAAGGGTCTCACCTACTGAGGCCGAGGAAACCATTACCATTACAATGAAGACTGCATTACGGATTGAAGGTCGAGGCTGAGTTTTTAAAGAGTTTACCTTGATCATCGGGACTATTTTCCAACCTGAATTTTTTTAATTGCCTTGCCTTCTACTAGATTAAATCGGTATAGCCTGTCTGAATCTTTGGCAAAACTAAATACTTTTCCTGGGAGTACATGATGTTTTTTGGTGGTTTGGCAATCGCTTTCATTCTTGGCTGAACAATCCTGAAATTCATCCAGTACAATTGTACTATTCCCTGCATTTTCTACCCTATACTCTACAGGCCCATCTTGAATTTTGGTCTCGAACCGGGTATTTTTCGGACGTATAAAAAGGATCGAGCCATAGCCCGTCATGATATTTACACCTGCGGACATCGCTTCTTTATACTGTTCGCGGTCAGAATCGGAGATATCAAATTGGTCAGCTTTTTCCGGTACGACTGGTAGAAAACGAACGCGGTAATAACGTTCATGATCCCGCTCGCCGATGAAGAGCAGGCGTGTCGCTTGCATCCCCTTGGCGGGCACGATCAACCGGGCTGGGCTTGCAACCAACCCTTTGCGCTGTGCGACACTGCTACCTTGGTTATCCAGCGGCGTTTCAGTAGCTTCGCCGGTTGCATCGAAGGCGATTTGATAAATGTTGACTCGCACAAACGCTGTGCTCTCGCCGCCGTTATAGACGCGCTTGAGATAGGTACTGCTGTCGCCGTCCATATAATCGTAGACGGTACCAATATTAATGCTTGGTCCAGCTTGTGCGGCGGTTGCACTGAGGCCAATTACTACGGCGGATAACAATTTTTTCACTGGGAGTGATCCTCTCTCAAAAGAACGTCGTTGGTTTGAACTACGTCTTAAATCATGAATAATGGTCGGCTAAGCTGTGATCGTTAATAGTTTTGCTCTTATTTCCAGAAAAAGCTTCAGGGGACCAAGCGGCCGCTTCGAGTGTGTAGCGGCCTTCGCCTTCTTACAGGAAGCTCTTTAGTGTTTTGATATGCCTAACGTCTGGCCAATTTCCCTGTTGAGCTGCCTTCGATGCATCGCAAATCACCTGCAATCAACACTTCATCCTCAATGGGAATCATTTTCGGGTTAAGGTCAAAGCGGCATAGCACACGGTCATCGCGCACCACTTCTAGAGTTGGAGTGCCGGCACTAAGTTCCATGGAAAAGAATCCATCAACTTCGGTCACACCACGGCTAGCATGGTTGATAATGTGGTGCCCTTTCAGGGGCTGCCCTTGAGCATCAATCAAACGTCCCAGTACGGTCAGGGTCTTCATTACGCTCACTTTCTGATAAGCAACTCCGCCTTTGTTCAGGTGGTATCGAGCGCGTGCAGGTTGAATAGTGGCCGCAGGTGCATCTGTCCCTTGGAAGTCGAATTGCACATTGCCCCCCCTGTACGCACTGATGGGCACTACGTTGCGACCTGGATGTAGTACAGCACCTCCGCCATTAAAGTCGTCCGCACGCAACTCAATTTCATTCAGGTCAGATTCGACATCAATTATCATGCCCGCATCGCTGCCAATATACTGACCGGACAATGCCATTTTGTTACCACCCACCAGCAGGTTGCTGTTTAGGTTGACGCTTCCTGATAGCGCATGATTGTAAGACGAGCGTTGCAGCTGAACGTCGCCCGTGGCCAAGGAGGTTTCGAACTGTGCCGAGCCGCTAAGGCCAATACCGTAGGTATCGGTCTGAACGTTACTGTTGATGTTGCGTATCGGTCCGGATTTCATGTCCTGTTGGTAGCCCACAGTGGCGTTACGATCGTTTTTACCGTCGCGTGAGGTACGGGAGCCCGCGCTTGCAGTGAAGCGCTTGCCTTCGCTGCCCAGCGTGAGGTTCAAGCTCAAATCAACCCCGCGATTGCGGTGGTTTCCGCTGCTTGCAGCTCCAGGTCGGTCGAACACAGATAAGGTCCAGTTCGCGTCATTTCCGAACAGCTTAACGCTGCGCATCCAGCCAATATCAAGGCCCGTGCCAACCACGTGCCCTTTGCTATGTGAGAGTCGAGCATTAAGGCTGTTTTGCGAGCTCAAACGGTGGCTGACCCCCAGTGAGGAGTTGCTGACATTACCGTTGTATGGGCTACGTTGACGAACACGAGTGCCATCTCTCAAGGTTTCCCAAGTGCTCCGGTTATCCAACCAGCTGCGATTGTGGCTCAGGATAACGCTGCCCGAACCGTAGCTATGTACGGCCTGCACATCCATGCCGACCCCACGGTCCTGTGCTTGATAAGCACTGGCATAGAGACTCGATTTCGCACCAATGCCAAGGTCCAGTGATGCACCTAGTTGGTTTTGTTCCTTAACTTGGCGTACTGACAGACCAACCACTGCACGCGGATGCAGCAAATAGTTGACTGCCGCACCGACAGTGGAACTTCCTTCATCCTGGTTATCCCAGTTGCTCAAAAATTTTGTTTCGCGCCCAAAAAATGCGTTGTAGCGCCAGCGTTGATTTGTATTGCTCCAGTTATTGGGTTTGTACACGAACTCGTCAGTGCGTGAGGTGATGCTGCCGTCCTCTATCAAGCGTACTTCAATGTCGTAGATCCCACTTGGCAATGGCCGAGTATCTAGAGCATGCAAACCAGGTGTCACGGATTGAATATTGATTAAGGCGCCATTGCGGTAGATTTCTACCTTGGCTTCACGATTGGCTGTGACGTATATCGGGTACACCGACGGCTTTGACCCGTCTTTGATTAAGCTGTCAGAGCTCCCAATCATCACGCCCAATGCTGTATCGGGACTGTTGCCGAAAGAGCGGGGTTGACGACTCAAACCAATTGAGTCAGGGGTGAAGTAGCCGACACGCAGAAAGCTACTTTGCCATTCTTTCTGAGTATGCAATTCGTAGACAGTATGCTGAAGACCTGTATCGGCGCCACCGTCTTTGCTTAGTTGACCATTGAAGGTTTGGGTCCAATTGCCCATACTAGAAATTGCCTGAAAACCATAGCGACCAGAGAGATCCTGCGTCTGACCACCTGAGAGATTTAATTGATTTTGCAGAATCAAGCCGGTGCTGCCGCTTTCCGGCTGAGCATAATATTCCATAACACTGGTATTGCGCTCCACGTTGTTGCTAAGCAATAAAAGTTCAGAGTTTTCAAGGCTGTAATCCACGGCCAACAAACCCTCAGCACATTTAGTCAAGCACCGGCCTAGCGCAACGCCTTTTTGCAGTAGTGATTGCCAAGCTTCACGCTCAGTTGCACTAATATCACTATCGTGAGTATCAGTAAACTCAAGCAACGTTACACGTTCATTACGGGATAAAACCACCATGGCTTCACCGAGCACCTGACCATCCAGCATCACGCGGACTGCCAGTGGCACGTCGAAGAAATACTCCTGGAATTCTTTCGGCAATCCTTCCGCTTGAGCGAGCAAACTCAGATGTGTTGATTGGGCTGCTATTGAGGTGTTAGAAGTTCCAATGCAGGCAACCAAAGCTATCGCAAATGAGAAAGGAGAAAAGCGAAACATGCTGGGCCACCGAAATTTTTGACGAGAAAAGACTTCCGGCGGACATTGAGGGATCCGCCAGAAGTTCAAGTGGTTACGGGGTGGGATGAGTCACGCAAGGTGAGCATGATATCGAAGTGGATCTAGAAGCGGATGAAGTTTACAGTACCGCATCGAATGACAGCTGTACGTTGCCTACATAAGTGCCCGGAATATAACCACCTGAAGGCATAGTAGGGGTGATTTCAAGGTTGACGGTACTCGCTTTCGCTGCCTGCGTCTTACTGACTACTTCTTTTCCCTCAGTATCAAGAGCAATGCCGTTGAATTTAACTGCAAGCTGGATAACATTGGATCCGCTACCGAGTACTGCGTCTGAAAGCAGTGTCGCTTTGATAGGACCGGCGGTATTAAGAACAGTAAAGGGTTTGGTCAGCGATGTGAGTTTCTTGGTAACGGTGCTGTAGCTGAGGGTCTGCTTATTGGAGATCCAGGATGAATCAACCGGTAGAACATAGAAGTCAGCAGTAGGAACGAAGGCTTCAAGCTGGATCGTGTGAGTGATTGGATCCGCTACGGCGTGTACCGAAGCCAATACAGCTGCAAAAGCGGCAGGAGCAAGTGCGATTTTTTTCAAGAGGGTCATGTTGACAGGTCCACAAAAGTTGAGTGTCTTTTTAAACTACAGTTTTCAAACGTAAATGAGTGACGACAGAGCTAAACGGCATTACCGAATAGCTAGGCGTAGTCTAAATGCCTACTCCAAGTCGTTAAATGAGACGAATCTTAAATTGCCGATTGAGCGCTAATGCGCCTATGGCTGGCCTAAAGCAGCTCGTCGTCCTCGACCGCAAGGCTGGTGTATAGAGCTTCAACCCAATCCGTGCCGGTGAATACGCATTCGACTTGCATATTGCCAACAAAAGCCCGTTGCCAAAGCAGGCGCTTCACTCGATTGGCGGCGATACGAGGTCGAGCTACACGTCAATCAAACCGCGATGAAGACCGTTGTTCATTGCATCAGGATCGGCTTTGTCCGTCGCTGAGAGACTGCGTGGTTGATGCTGGCCAAACACGAAGCTGTGCTTGAGGGCTACGTCTCTGTCAAGGTCCTGGATTACGCCCTCAAACGCTGGTTAGCGCAGTCCCGCTACCTAGGGAAATCCTGAAAAAGACTTCCTGATCTGGCAAAATCTCCGGACACCAATCGCCGAGCTTTTCAATGAAGCAAATGACCTTCGCCGATGCCGAGTACGCCGGTAAGCGCAAGCAGACCCGCAAGGAATTGTTCCTGATCGAGATGGATCGGGTCGTACCCTGGAAGGGTTTGATTGCCCTGATCGACCTCATTACCCGACGGGCGAAGGGGGGCGTCCGGCCTATCCTTTGATGGCGATGCTGCGGGTTCATCTCATGCAGAACTGGTTCGGTTACAGCGATCCTGCGATGGAAGAAGCGCTGTACGAGACGACGATCTTGCGCCAGTTTTCAGGTCTGAGCCTGGAGCGGATCCCAGATGAAACTACCATCCTCAACTTCCGTCGCCTGCTGGAAAAGCACGAGTTGGCCGCTGGTATTCTCGGCGTGATCAATGGCTATCTGGGCGACCGTGGCTTGTCGCTGCGACAAGGCACCATCGTCGATGCCACGCTGATTCATGCCCCCAGTTCGACCAAGAACAAGGACGGCAAACGCGACCCTGAGATGCATCAAACCAAGAAAGGTAACCAGTATTGCTTCGGTGCCAAAGCTCACATTGGTGTCGACGATGAGTCAGGGCTGGTGCACAGCGTGGTGGTCACTGCGGCCAACGTCGCGGACATAACCCAAATCGACAAACTGCTACACGGTGCTGAGAACGTGGTCTGCGCCGATGCAGGCTATACCGGTGTCGAGAAGCGCGAAGAGCATGCGGGACGCCACGTCATCTGGCAGATTGCATCCAAGCGCAGTACCTAAAAAAAACACGGTAAACGCAGCGCGCTGTACAAAGCGATGCGCAATATCGAGAAAGCCAAGGCCCAGGTTCGCTCCAAGGTTGAGCATCCATTTCGAGTGATCAAGCGTCAGTTTGGTTATACGAAAGTGCGTTTCCGAGGCTTGGTGAAAAACACTGATCAGATGGTGACGCTGTTCGCCCTGTCGAACCTTTGGATGGCGCGTCGATATTTGCTCTCCAGCGCAGGAGAGGTGCGTCCGTAATGAGGGAAATAGCTGCTGCGAGGAGCGTTCAGCGGAAAAAATGGATGGAATAGGCAGCAGACGTGATCGGTTTTGAACGGCTGCCGTTTTTTGAAAGCGCCTATGGCTCAGCAGTCGAAAAATAGCGGCCTACTTCAGACTATCCCTAGAAGATAGCCGTACCCATCGAAAACGATTCAATCGAGAAATTTATCTGGCCATGACCCTTGGGCAGTCGAACTGGTTATTTTCCGGGGCGCTGCGCATCGGCGGTGTGCATCAGCCATCATGATTTTAAAAGCTGAAGTCTTCAAAGCTTCATTTTTGGCTTTTTTTATTGGCAATAGTCAGCTCTGTATCAGTTGCTCGGTCGAACTTATCAACAGTGAGTTGATTGTTAATTTTAAAAAAATCGTTTAAAGCAATGTTTAACGGCTCACCCCCGGCAAACGCTTTATCAGCTTTGATAATAGCTTTGTAATAATTCCCTTTTATTTTATATTTTCGCTGAAAATCCAAAAAACGGTGTGGGTGATTCCTAACTGCTTGAATGAATTAGCAGTGATTCCTTCCGTATTGTCTGTGTGTTGTAAATTACTCAGCGAGCGAACTGCTTGTTTATTCAAATAAGAGTTGCGGCCAATACCATCTAAAGTGTTTTGAATGGCTTTGTACAATGTGATGGTATTATCAACGCTGCCAAATACAGCGGGCTTTGATGAACTTGGGAAAAAGCTTTTTATCTAGTTCGTTTTCGAATTTTAATCTCAAGAATTTTAGTTCTTTTGCTATATCCATTTTGGTGTTGGTTGTTATGTTTGAAATATACCATTTAGCTTCTTAAAGAAAGGTTTTCAAATGGTATAATTAAGTAAAACGAACTCTATATAAATGAACTCCAAAAAGATAATTTCTTTGATATTTCTGCTTATGGCATTTCTTTCGCCATTATCCCAAGCAGAAACGTATCAAGACGCCCAACAAGCTGACTGCTACTACGCCACTTCTGACATGGTGGGCAAATGCGCAGGTCATGAGAGTAAGCGAGATTTCGCATTTAGCTCAATTGCAAAGATGATTACGCCCCAATCAATAATGGTAGCTGGGCTGGTCCTTGCGCCATATCTCGGGGATAACGACACATTGTCAATTGTAGCTGACAAGTCAAAAGATGGCGTCGCAATACAAGGAGTCATGAAAGACGCAGTAGGGATATTTGGGATAGTCTCTATATTCGTTTGTGGTTTAAACATATTGGCTAGGTTATTCAAGAATGCTGCCAATGCTGAATATGGCCTAAAGGAGAATAAATTCCTAGTCTTTTTAACTTTGGGCGCGGTTTTGTTTTTAGTGGGGAATGGGTGGATTATTCATTTGGTTCTTGCGGCCTTGATAGTCAATTTCGTCTTATTGAAATCGACCGTTATGTTTTTCATGCCTTTCTATATTAACGCATCGATTAAAGATGAATCGGCCTACGTCACTAGAGGCGTTGTTCAGGCTGAAAGCATCTATAAAATGGAGATTATCAATGCCATTCAGATGGCGTCAAACGACCTGGCGCTGCGTAGGCAGCTTTTGGTAAAGCACAATTTGGTAAAAGACGTTCAGTCCGGCAAGTTTAGATTCGTAGAAACTGATTTTTCTCGCTGTCTCGAAAATCAAGCACCAGCATCTAAATATGATGGAGACTCTTTAAGGGTTGGTGAGATTACTAAGACAACGCAGTGCCTATCGAAGCTGCAAGTGAATGTTTATAGCGCTGGTAGCATCAATTCATCAGGACAATTAGGTGTAATCAAAGAAGCTAATCTTAAAATATTTGACATGGCTTATAAAGAAGCTAGAAAAATGCAGATGTTCATGTGCAGCACAGGGCTTGATAAAGCTGATAATCGCGTGAAATACGCTGATAGTGAATTGCTGCTTAATGACTGCTTGGACATGAATGAAGATGGAACCGTGGCAGACAAGGATTCGTTCGTCCACGAATTTAGAGACACAGTTTCTATAGAAGAGCTTCACAATGGACGTGACCAAATGCTGAATGTTGTGAGGGCCACTGTTGACCCTGTGGTTCAAGTCCTCCTGCAGGGAATCACACCAGAAAAATTCACATCAGATATTTTTGCCTCTTTTATAGGCTTGATGAATCTCAATAACTATCAAAAGCAAATGACTAACGTCATTGATGCTCAATACTCAATTTTCAAAATCAGTATTAATCAGAATTTCAACGCTTCGGATTCAGCAGAGGCATTGAATGAAAATGACAAGAATCAAATGAGCAAAGAAATGATAGACAGTATGGAGGTGCAACAGCTCTTTGATATAAATAAGTCTATTTATGAAGTATATATTTCTCAGGCGGAAAATAAACTTAGTGCTCTCGCATTGGATGGGATTCAGGCACTGCTAAATAAATTAACGGCGCGTTATTACGAAAATTTGGGATTTCAATTTAAGTCTTGCTTTAATACAGATTCAAACTGTGTATCTCCGGTTCTAAACGTCCCGGCTTCGCTTTGGAGCAATGCGTCAGAATACACGCAAGTCGCACTGGTGGTTTACTATGGGTCTGAAATAATAAGAAACGGAATTTTGACTTTTAATAAAAACGAAAGGTATATGAGTAGTCTTCTTTCATACATATCGACAGCTTCAATGTTTATGTATGGATTCTTTATGGCTAACCAGATATTGATAGGTCTGCTGCCTCTTCTATTGCTTTTTGGTGAGATTGGCGTGGTGGTTGCTAGCGCGCTTGAAATAATAGTGACAATGAGCGTTAGGCTAGTTAAATCTATCTTTATTAATAGAAATGAACAGGAAGCATTTGATGTGCTAAAAAACATTATGCTCCAACTGGTTTGGATTTGTTTTAGCGGAACAATTGTAGTGACTTTATTCTTTGTTGGGATGACGTTGGTGTCGGTTATTATTGTGATAGTAAACGAGTTTGTTGTTTATTTGGCCTCGATATTTTTCTCCGGCGGAACAGGGTTCATGTTCGATGTGATGAGATTGTTTGTGATGCTCTTTTTGCATTGTACTATTACTATAATGACGTTCATCGTTTTATACAGTGGGATTAAATCTATCTCATCTGCATTCAAGGATATGTTGGTTGCAAAAGATTTATTTACAGATAAAGCGATGGGTGAGCAAGCGAATACTCAAGTTAATTCAATGAGTGAGAAATTTAAAGGTGTGCTACCTTTACAACGAACAAGGTAAAAATGGTTATATCCTTTAATTTATATATTTCTAAAGAGTTAGATCTGTTTGTCGGCTAACTCTTTTCTTTGTAAAAGTAAATGCTATAATGGCAATAACTAGAAGAAGGTGAACGGCATGAACGGCATGAACGGCATGAACGGCATGAACGGCATGAACGGCATGAAATGGATGAAGAAGGAAAAGATAAGGTTAAATTTCTTACAAAGATTTATCTTCTTTTATGCTGTGATTGGTTTTTTACCATTGCTCAATGGTTTGCTTTACAGCGGCATGGCTAAAATAAACTCTACCTATTTTGATGATCACCTTACCCTGATACGTCTCGGGCCGATGATCTTTTTCTACCTGACGTTACCTGTTTTCTATCTGATCAATCAAATGGACTACAAGCCCAACTACTTCAATCCTGACGTGTGGGACAAGCGTATCAAGGCGTTTAAGCTCATCATGAGTATCATCGTTTGGGTGTTCATTTACAGATCGATGGTTGTCTTCTTCTTCGGTATTAGGTTTTGGGATTTAACTGGCGAGCTGTCAACCGTGACTTATTTTCTGCATGGTTATTACACAAGCGAAATTGTCCATGCTCGTGCGGAATTCTCCTTGAGCGATCCATCAGCAATGTTCGGCTCTATGTTTGCGTTTACAATAATTTGGCCGATTACTCTCCTGGTTGGAATGTTCACTTTGGTGCTGATGAAGAATAGAAGCTTACGCAACGAAAATAGAAGAACTGCATGAATACAAATATTTGGATATGGAAAGGCCACTCTTCAGTGGCTTTTTTATTGGGGATGGTTTGTCGATTTGCATTACGGCTTTGCCGTAGAGGTGAGATTTATCTGGTTTTGCACGTTGGTAATTTATTGAGTGCGCTCGTGGGCAGGGAAGTGCAGTAAAAATCCAACAGGGCATTTATAGGCGGTTTAGGCAGAATCAAACCTTGTTCATTGAGGATAATCAATTTCTGGTCAGGCAATATTAATCGGGCTTGGTTAGGTAAAATCAATTCATGTGAGTTGTTCATAATGGCAATGGTTTGTTTAGTCTAATTATACCATTCTCAATCTGCTGTTCTTACTGCTATCGAAATAATTAATTTCAAATTAATCCTGCACATGTTGAAGGCAGGTACACGCGCTGTGTCGAAATTGGGTGGGTAATCTCTTACCAAAGGCTCTAGAATTCAGCACAGCGCGCCTATGCCATGGCGCGGATAGGCTGAAACGACAACTGTAAGGGACTGGTGGACTATGAAGGAGTCATACAAGCTGTTGGTGTCGCTGAACAAGAACGAGCTGCGTCCTTTGCTGGATGAGAAAAAAACCTTTCTATCTAGGCTGTACAGTGAGGCAATAGTCCACTGCATTGATCATGCTACCAAGCATCGTGACTACACACTGTTCGTGGCTTTGGTGGAGGTTTTCGAGACCCGTGACTACAAATTGTTTGTGTCTGGTTGGGTTTGTGAGCGTCTTGGATTGTTGAGCAAGATGGGACCGAATGGAGCTGTCTTTGCTTGTAGTGAGAATCAGCCTAACGAGCGCATGAGCTGGAAGGTGAGCCTTGAAGAATTCGCAGCGAGGAAATTTAAAATCGCCTTACCTGCGAAAAAACCAACACCTGACAAGACAGCAGATAAGGCACGGAGAGGTCCAAAGAAAATTGACATGTTGGATTCGTGGGCACGTCTCCCTGGAAGCTATGGAAGCGGAAAGCGATAGGAGCCGAGTCTGACTGTACTAGGAATCTACTCGTGGTTTCTTCTGAATAGAATCGGAAAGGGTTAGGAGCTAGGTTGGGATGCGCTCCTACTGTGTTCCGAATTATCTAGAACTAAATTCCGATTTCACTCTGATAGTGGTCATATCCGATTTGTTGCCACCTGTTCATAGGTTCTTAGGGGATAGTTAGGAATTGTTCCCGAGCGCGTTCCTAGCTTTTTCAGAGGAAGTTCGGAATGTACTCGGAGTTTCCTCGGAGAAGGTTCAGTACGCTACAGGCAAAAAAAAGCCCTGATTAAAGGGCTTGGGGGTGAATCAGTCACATCAATCTGTGTTCAAGCCAATGATGCTCAAGACCTCATTTCGTGCATCCGCTCCCATGGCTTTCAAAAGTTGGTTACGCTCTTTAGGTGCGAGTGACAAGACTGCGACCTTTGTGAGCAGATCCTGCAGTGCTGGATCTGTTTGGGCGTGTAACCGCAGAAGGTTGATTTGCAAAACGTCCTGAAGGTGCGATTGCAGGGTAGCGTTTTCTTCATAGTGGGCTGTCCCTGTTACCTCTACGGTGCCGTTCAATAACGCATGGTAGTAGTCAGGTGTAGCCACTGAGACGTGCTTCTTACCAACGGTTGTGGTGCTAGGCGCATCCAGAAACGCTCTACCAACCGCCTGGATTTTTTCTCCAATCGTTTGCTCAACCAAAGGCGCTTGGATTCCTACTGAAATCTTTGAAAGGCTTTCTGACTGGTTTTTGTTGATACGTGCTTGCATTGCTTGAATGTCTATAGTTTTGCTCATGTTATTTCTCCTATTAATTATTGATGTTAAGTTCTGCGAAAATTTGATCAGCGATAGCTTTGAATTCTGCTTTCGCAATTTCACTTTCTGCGCTGTTGGAGCTAAATATTGATTTGGCCTGCGCAAGCATATTTGGATAAATAGCGCGATAAACCATTGGTGCTAAAAGAGGTGGATGAGTTTCGCCATACGCAAAATGGAAATCTGTCAGTGTCTCTTCGATACGGCTGATACCCTTTGCACCCTTGTATTTCGATGATTCGAAGCTGATCAAGCTGCGAATGATGGTGTCCAAGCTCTTACCTTTCGATTCCATACCAGCTTTCAATTCTTTCACTACTCGACCTATGTACGGTGCTGTTTTCAATTCTTGTGCATCTGCCTTGAAGGGGAAAATTGCAAGGTCGGATTTTTTCAAAATCTCAAGGAACTCCGGCTTTATCTCGTCTGTTGAAGTGTAAATATTTGCAGGAATGTCTACCAAGATGAAATCAAATTCAGTGTGAGTATTTTGTACGTTATCAATGTTGAAGCTTGCGATAGCCGAACCGTAAACCTTCAATTTAGCGCTCATGGTTAAATTTTTAATTTTCTGGTTTAAGTGTGGTATGTTTTTAAAGTTTTCATTGTCAGTGTTTATGGTTATCAAATCTGTGAGAATTTGAATTGCTTTGTCTTTCATTTCTTGACGTTGGACATAGAAGTCATCAGCGGCTCTGATGGGATCAAGGTCCACATACAGAATTGAAAAGCCAAGTTGCAAAAGGTAGTCAGCTAGATTAAGTAGGAATGTAGTCTTTCCACTGCTTTTATGTGAAGCAGCAACGATGGTTTTAGTTTTGTTCTTTTTAATCTGGTTAAGCGTTATGGCTGTTTTCATATTATTCTTGCTTTAGTTTTAGGTTGTTTTAAATATCGTAGCATTTAGATTTATAGAAATAGGGGGTTATTAGGAATATTTTAGGAATATTTTCCTAGTCCTTTATCAATGGGTTAGGAATTTATTCTGAATGCTTTATGAATCTGTTCGGAACCTATTCTGAATTGGCTCCGAATGAATTCATAGGGGGAATCATAAACATCACTATTACTTAGCTCCAGCTAAGAATTTCGTGGTGTTAGACTGAAGGGATATCAAAACCTTTGATTTTCGAGTTTGTGGATATCAAAACGAAAAAAAACAGGAATATCTTCCTGTTTATTTTCTAAGATCACATTTTGGTTTCTTAGTAAATCCTTTCTGGCGGAATTTCTGTATAGGGTTCATTTGTGGATTCCTCTACAAAGCATTCCTCTGTCAGCATTCCTTGCTCGTAAAGAACCATCAGCTCTACGTCTCCCTCGATTAGATCTTCAAAAGCTTGTTTTCTGGTTTTGTCGAAATTATTCATATTTTCAATGTCCTCTTTTTTTGTTGTATGGGTGTGGCAGTCTCTACCTGGTTGTCGTTGCTGCTGATGGTCGGCGCCTTCACCTGTGGCGTTGAATCCGTATCCACCCGCGAAAGGCGCTGTTTGATGAAGTCGGAAACGGGAAGGGTAGGGTCCAGGTCGTACTTCGCTTTGAGGTCGTTCTCTAGCTTGTAGATGATCTCGTTCGCTGTGCGGTCTGCGTCTGCTGCTGCTTTGAATACCTGGTCAGGTTTGTCTCTCAAGCCCTTCAAGGCCCAACCCACATCGTAGGTCTGGTGGTTCTTGAAAAAGGCATCGTCTAACTGTTCGCGCATGCCATCGGTGATGTTGAAGTCCAGGTGCTTGATGACAGCTTGTGCTGAGAGGTTTGCTACCAGTTCTTCATAAGCCCTGTGTTCATCGCTCTGCGCGTATTTTGCGAGGCTTTCACGGTTCTTGCGGCTTGGTACGCCGTATGAGTGGCTGACTTCGTGGAGAAGCGTCGATAACTCGTGGAGGTCGCTCTTGAAGTAGCTAGACGTGGCCATGTAGATGGTGTCTTCAGCGGGAGAGAAGTAATTGCTGTGTTCAGCCCCAGCATGCCTTTTCAGTGCCGTGGGCATGGTATTTATGACTGACTGAAGCACGGTCTGTACTTCTGACGGGGTAGGAATCTTGGCGCGTTGCGCCATCTGCGCTTTTATCTTGTCTGGTAGCTCCCCTGTGAATTGCTGAAGGTTGAAGACAGGGGATAGCTTTGAAGCACGTCTATAGATTGCTTTGCCTTCCGCATTGTCCTGGTCATCGTTACCTCCAGCACCTGGCTTTTCGCCGTCTTTTACAAAGCCGATCTGCATGCCGAAGTGGTGAGCAACGAAGTCTCCCTTCTCGCCCTTGTTTGACAGGCCAGCGTCGTAGCCCTGTTTCGCTGTGAGGTAGTAGGGCAGTTCAAAGCCTTTCTCTTTCCCTAGCATGGACAGAAGCATGGAGTTCTCGAGGTTGTAGACTGTTCCTGACACGGGATTCAGGTAACGGATTTTGAAGCAAGGTGAGTTCCAAACAGGCACGTCTTGATTTTCAGACTTGAGCATTGCGTGGATGCTATCGACCTTATCCGCAAGGAATCCCTCGAGCTTCTCTTTACTGTTGTCGATGTACTCGTTTTTTTCTTTGTATGATTTTCGTTTAGCTACTGCCATTTTGTTTCTGGTTGTTATATGCCTGATTTTACCATTTCATTTTTAGAAGGCATTCGCTACGCGAAATAAAGGCAGGGGTACTGTGTCTGACGAACCTGTTAGGCATTGAAGGGAAAAGCAATTTTTAAGCTATATCTATCGGATTTAGTAAAGCACTAAAATATTTCTAGGATCGATCTTGATTGATCCTAAAGACTGGAGCTATGGTTTTGTCTCAAACCAACATCGAGTGATTCAAATGAAAAGGATTTTGACTGCTGTATCTCTTGCCATTTTTGTAGCTTCTGCAAGCCATGCAGATGACAGATTCACATTTGAAAAGTACCCAGCTTCTACGGTTTCCAACAAGTCTCTTGCAAAGTAGATTGGTCGAGTAACAAAGGTCTACAAGGGCACTGGCGTATCAAAGATTCAATTGAAGGGGCTGTAGGTCAAAAGCCTGACTTTGCTGGGCACTTTATAGTGTCTACCATACGGCTATGGTACGGGACGTGAAGCAATGGCATTAGCTGAGGTGCACAAAGGGAAGCTTGAAAGGCAATTTAAAAGATTTCAAGAGATGGTGATAATTAATACTGATAGTTTTTCTACAGCCAGGACCCTTGCTTTGTATAAGAAGCTATTGAGTGCTAAGTATTAATTTTGAATGCATCAGATTAGAAATTTTTATACGATGGCAGAAGAAAAAAATCTCATTGGTATGAAATATATTGCCTGCTAGGAAATAAGTAATTTACCTCCAAGAGACGTAAATATCGAGTCATGGCTAAAAAACCGAACTAGGAACTCGTACCACAAATTCAATGATGAATGAGAAATAAGCACCTAGTCTTACAAGGCAGATATATCGCCCGTAATGTCTATATGAAGTTCTAAAAATTATTCTCGTTTAGTAAGTAGTTAGTTATTTTCAAAAAAATTAATTCTGTTAGCTTGCCCTCTTCTTTTCTTTAATTCAACAAGAGCTAAATCACCAATCAATTTGCAATATTGCAGAGCGGCAGGAAAATTCTTAACAATCCACAGCATAGGTACATAAACATGATTAGCGTAGATTAAAAAAGGCGTTCTATCTGCAAGTGTACAGGTCGAGACTTTTTTTTCGCTACCTCCAAGTGCAGCCGCTACATACACTTTACCGTCTTTAGCTAAGTAAATAGCTCGCTTCCAGCTAGGAAAGAGTTTGATGTCATTGCCATTAACGATTAACCAAGTCATATACACCCCTCAAAAGGTTAGTATATTATCGTCAGCCAGGAAAATCATTAGGACAATTCTTAAAGTGATGCTGTATAGCTGCTACACTTCGAATGTAACGAGGTAAATAATAACGCTAAAGCGTAGCGACACTGTTAAATCATCCGAAAAGATTTGTATGAACACAGAAAGAAATTAAGGCTTGATCATTAACAAAACCTAGTTTTTTCATAGCTGATATCTTCTGGTGACTCACAGTTTTGACACTGCGATTAGTTCTAAGTGCTATCGAACTGATATTTAAGCCTGAAACGAAAAGACGTAAAACCTCATACTCCCTAATCGTGAGCTTTTCGATTAGCTTATTGCGAGAATTGTTTTCTGCATGCATAGTTTGAGTTCTAGAGTTGTTAGCCCTACTAGGGCTTGATAAGATCTCGTTAAGTGTTTCTGTAATTTGTTCATAAAAGTTAGTCTTGATAAGGACTCTGGTTACGCCTATATCAATCAATTTCTCGATAATGACGCTATTGGTGATCATTGTAAGAACCACTATTTTCGTATTAGTATAATTGCGGAGTATGTAGTCGATCATTTTTAAACCATCATCGTGAACAGGATCACCTGGCATATTGAAATCAGTTATTAAAAGTTCGGGCTTATACTCATCCAAAAGAGATATCGTATGGCTTGGGCAATTTGCCTCACCTACCAATAGGAGATCTTTGTTTTTTTGGATAATCTCTTTTAGACCGAGTAAAATAATTGGGTGATCGTCAGCAATTACTACTCTAACTTTATCAATCATGATCTATTCCTTGGTGAAAATTGAAAATAATAGTAAGAATGTATAATGGTGCCGACTATATAAGCTTATCTTTTTAAAAGCTGTAGATCTTTATCCAATTCAAATAAGAAATCCTTGATTTCCTTATCTAGACTAGAGTTTAGATGTTCGGTTTTGAGTCGATTTTCATAAGCCAGAAATTGCTCAGCGATATTCTTTTCACCTATCGCCGCGTAAGCGCCACAGATTTTGTGCAGCTGAATAATAAGTGCGTCTTGGCGATTATTATTGAGCGCGTCCAACGCTTGATTAATGTCTTGTGTAGTAGTTACATAAAACAGAACTTTCATTTCACTTGAAAGGTTTGCAATTGTTAGACTGCTGGAACCCTGGGGTGGTAACGTGAATGGATAAAGCACCTTATCGAACAAAAGTTCATTAATGGAATGTTTAAGATTTTCAATTGATATTGGTTTCACAATGCAAACGTTCATGCCCGACTCTATGCATAGTTGCTTTTCTTCAAGCATAGCATTAGCCGTTACGCCTATTATGGGTACTTGAGCTCCATGCGCTCTTAACTCTCTTGTCAGTGCATATCCATTTAGATTTGGCATGTTAACATCAGTGATAACTAAGTCGAATTCATTCTGATGCCATGCATTCAAAGCATCTTTACCATCTATAGTAGAAGTTACTTGTAAACCCAAAATTTTTAGTTGTGTTTCAAGGATCGAACGATTGATATCGTTGTCTTCGGCTATGAGCACATTATAACTTTCATTAGTGAAACAATTGATTGATGGTTTTGAATGAATATTTTGTTCAGGAAGTGAAATATCCAATATTTTCAAGGGTAATTTAAGGAAAAAACTACTGCCTACACCGACATCGCTCAAGACTCTTAAATTGCCTCCCAGAAGCTGACTTAATTTAGCACAAATTGCGAGACCAAGACCCGCTCCACCTAGTTTGCCCCCGCCGTTAGCTTGATAAAAAGGTTGAAACAAAAATAGTTGTTGATCTTTAGGTATACCTACTCCTGTATCTGTAACCTGCCAGCATATAGTAGACATCTCCTTACATTGGTTTACGACATTGATGTGTAGGTTGACGCGACCTTCTTCAGTAAATTTTATGGCGTTATTTAACAGATTTAACAATATCTGTTTAACACGAATATGGTCACCAAGTACACATTTTGGGAGCCTAGGATCCAGAGTCAAATCTAGGGAAATATTCTTCAGATCTGCAGAAGCTTTTAGTGAACTGACAACTTCCTCCGCAAGCAAGGTTGGTGAAAATGGAGAATCTTCTATTACGAATTGACCTGATTCGATTTTAGAAACATCCAAAACATCACTTATTATACTTGATAAAGCACTCGAAGAATTTTGTATTAATTTCAAGTATTCCTTTTGCCTTGTACCTAAGTCCGTTAAACTGAGCAGTTCTAAATTACCGAGTACCCCGTACAGTGGAGTGCGAATTTCATGGCTCATAGTAGCTAGAAATAAAGTTTTGGCATTACTAGCTTGATCAGCAGAATTTTTGGCTTTAGCAAGCTCTGTATTGTCATGTCTATGCTGGGTAATGTCGATAAATGCGCACAAGATAACTTGTTCACCACGGTATCTCGTGGGAACGAAGAATACTTGAAGATACATTTGTTTTACTTTAATACAAAGTTCTGTAGACTCTGGTTGATCATGGATTAAATCAAGAAGTTCAGTGGTTCCACCCCATGTTCTCGCACTTTGATTTTCTAACAATATAGTTCGATCTGCGCGCCTTACAATAGAAAGTCCGGTAGGAGCGCTATCGATTACATCAGTAATAAATTTTTGACTTTCTAAAAGTTTTGAGTGCGCCGTTTCTGCGGGTTGAACAATATTTTTATTATACCAATTGTTTATCATTAATATGAGGATGATGCTAATCAAGGCAATAAAAATAATGCCTATCAAGGGGATTTGCAGTATTTGGAGAAAACTTATGAAACCAATAGAATATATGCCTTTCCAACTGTTCTGCGAGTCACTGGATACCGTAAAATGAAATCCGGCCGAGTCAATAGTAAGCCCATCTGCAGTGAACGAAGTTGGTAACTTTGGACCAAATATTGTTGCTCCAGTGGGTGAAATCAATGTAAATTCATCATAAAACAATCTTTCATTTTTGCTTGTTGAATAGTTAGATTCTTTAATTTTAAAACTGGTTGATAAAATTGTAAACTGCTTAAGTGGGTCAGTGATATTGCCATTTTTCATATTTACTAGAATCAGACCATACAGTGTATTTTGATCGTCCTTACCAATGGTTGACCACCAAACACGAGAATCATTAATTGACAGGCGCTCGCTGAGCATTCGGTGTCTAAGTGTATTAATAAAATCTAGATATTTATCTTGCTCAAGTGGAGAACCAATTTTTGTATAGTCAGTAGCTGGTATTGCAATTGAAAAATCCGGGTCCTGGGAAACTAGAATCAATTGTGGTGCTCTTGAGTCGGAGCTTGACCAAAAATTAGCATAATAAGCTGCTATGCGGACAGTGAATTTTACACTTGAATCAAACCGACTTTGATCAATGACTTCGCTAGTTGCTAAAGTGAAAGGGATCGAAACATTGAGTCCGCTACCTCTAAAAAGCCTTTTCCTATCTAAATGTTGAACTTCATGAATTATTACCGACTGTGACCCTCCTGGTACATATAAATCATCAATCGGCAACCGATATTGATTGCTAATGTCAAGTAAAAAGTTTTCATTCTCTTGTAATGAATTGATAACTTCTGAAAAGTGAATATTTAATTTGTTTTTTTCTTCATTTACAAGTCGTTCACTTGTTTTAAAGAGAAGAATAAGACAAGTAACAACCAAAAAACCAAGGACAAGCAGATTTCTATTTTGCCTTACAGAACTAATTGCTAAAGCCCCGAGTGGGTGTGGGTCGTGATCCATGACTAAGCTCCAACATTTAGTTTAAAAATTTGATCGTAGAAAATAATGACACCCAGCCGTGAGATAGGTTCAGTTAATTAATAGAGTTTAAGAGCGCCTCGAACTGCCATTCTGTTACTGCTCCTGAATAGTAGTAGCCTTGAGCCTCATCACACCCCATTTTCCGAAGATACATAAGTTCATTAATAGTTTCAACTCCTTCAGCAATGACCTTCAAACCTAACATATGACCTAATCTAACTATGCTAGCTAAAACGTTTTTTTGGTTGTGACTCGTCAAGCAATTATGAGTGAAGGATCTGTCAATTTTTAATTCCGTGAATGGCGTTTTTGATAGATTAGCGTAAGAGCTATATCCTGTGCCAAAGTCATCTTGTGCTAAACCGAAGCCTTTCATTCTCAAATGCCAAGCCGATGCATAGTAATTGCTTAAGCATTTGGGCGGACTCGATTCAATCAGCTCAAAGGTAATCCTTTTAGGATCCGAACCATGATTGGTTACAAATTTTTCTAAGTCATCAGCAATTCCGTCTATTTCCAATAGCGGTATAGGGAGGTTAATCGAAATATTAATAGAGTATCCGCTAACCAACCAATTGGCTTGAGCCTGCAATGCTTTACCGAGCATAAAATACAGCAATTCTTTATCAAGTTGGTGCTTTTCAAAACGTTTGATAAATGAGCCAGGTAGTAAAAGGCCGTATTTAGGATGAACCCAGCGTACCAAAGCCTCTGCACCTACAATTCTTGATGAATTAATATTTACTTTTGGTTGAAACCAAGCCTGAATTTCACCATTTGCTAATGCAGATGAAAGCTCAGCATAAGTCGGATCTTGGAATTGAACGGGGTTATTCATTTGACCAAATTGAAAAGTATGAGCGTTTTTAATTTTCGATGTGATTTCTTGTAAATGTCTGTTTTGAACTGGCTTTGAAATCAAATCAATAACAGTAAAACCATTAGTTTTAGCAACCAACCCTGCACACTCAAGCATACCTACTGGCAAAGAACTCATTAATACTAGGTTAGGCTTATGATTATTTTTACTCATGAGTTGTAAAAGTTTTACCCCGTCAAACTCTGGAAGCATCAGGTCTAAAAAAACTAGTTGATAGTTATTATTGCTTAAAAGTTCTAAAGCTTTGCTGCCACAATAGGCCGAATCTATCTCAAAATTGCCTAGGCGACGCATATTGTCTCGTAGAAAACCGTTTAGAAACACCTGATCTTCAATGATTAATATTTTCAATTGTGTGAGCTCCACTATTTAATAAAATTCCTTGGCGTAACTCTATCATTTGCAAAAGTAATAGGGTTTCAGAATTGATGTTAAATGCATAATGAAATATATTTAGATTTTAATATTCTAGTAAATAATCAGCTTGAATCATATGAGAAATTTCTCATTCTTGGGGGGGGCTTAGCTGAAATCAGGTTATTTGATTTTAAGATTTTTCTTAAGTCTTTTCTGGGTTTTTCAGGTATAATGGGTTTATTGATATTTGTATTAAATTGGTAGTGATCGTTTATTCTAATTAAATTTTCTTGAGGAGGTATGATAATGTTTACTCCTAAAATTTTGGGTATATGGTTCTTGCAGTAATTAGTCTTTATTGTTGTGGCGATATTGGTCTTAGCTGTGCATTTTCAATGCTTTTGTCCAAAAGCCCATTCCGATTTAGCTTTCAATAATCGGATAGCCTGCTGGTGACACATTTGGTCTGATTGAATTTCCAAATGTGGATAGTGCGGGGGTATCTGGCTGGGCAGGTATTAAAACCAACCGAAAAGGATTTCCTGCTTTATCTTATATTCAGGCTTATAGATACAACTGGACGAACCTCGATATGGAATCAATAGGTACTGATACTGAAATTGATGAGATTTCCAAAATTGTAGTGCCAACCCGTGGTTCAATCGTGAAGGTCGCCTATAGTTATACGGCTGTGCGAAGAATTCAATTTACAATTCTTAACGATAGCGGAAAACTTATGCTGCTAAGAGCTCAAGTACCTGATTAGGACTCTAGACCAGTTAGACTCGTAGATAATCAATCAAAGGCTTTGGTTTTTGATATGCCTGATAAAGGCAAAAAGATATTTGGGGGGGGGGGGAGAGGGGAAAAGTTTTCCCCCCCTTTTTCCCAAAAAAAATCCAAAAAGAACAACTAACATGTTAAAAGAAAAATTTTCTATTTAAAACTTTGCATATTAATATTT